>Ga0068857_100004518_pt1 | contig 11767 bp, 25 predicted proteins | sample KBSCornC72_FD_66591 | JGI IMG/M metagenome (GOLD analysis project Ga0068857, IMG submission 66591) | Corn rhizosphere microbial communities from Kellogg Biological Station, Michigan, USA - KBS Corn C7-2 | ecosystem: Host-associated > Plants > Roots > Rhizosphere > Soil ...
AGACGCACTCCAGGACGACCGCCGGGAACCAGCCGCCCGATGGGAGTTTCACCTCGATTCGGTCGCCCGGCTCGTACACGGCTTAGCCCTCGCCGTCGGTGACGACCTTCGGCGCGGCGGCGGGCTTCTTGACGGCGGCCCGCTTGGGCGCGGACTTCACCTTGGGGGTGGCCTTCGGCGCGGGCTTGGCGGCGGGCTTGGTCTTGCCGGGCATCAGAGGTCCTCGTGAGGTGTGGGCGATGGTCACACAAACACAATCGCACGCGCGGGGCGGCGGTTCAAGGGTGGTCGTCGTCTTCTGCCGGTTCCCAGGGTGCGGGCGGCAGGTCGTTTATGCTCTCCTTCTCGGCCTTCTCCTTGACCAAGTCAATCAGCAGGTACAGCACGGGCTGCCGGTGCTTCGCGGCTAGGCGACGCATGACGGCGTGCCAGTCCTCTGGAACACCAACGTTCACGCGAGGAGTCTTCCTGTTCTCGCCGGAAGGTTTCTTGTTCTTGCCCATACCCTCGTTTGTAACGCGAAGGAGAGTCACTTCGGGAGACATCTGACGGGTTCCTTGAGAATGTTTTCACCATGGTATTCTACCCTTCGCAAATCCAAGGTCAAGATTTTCTGGTGCACCACTTGACACCGAGGTACGCCATGGTAATATACCCTCAGTGGCGACGGGTGGTGACGACGAACGGAGGGTGTGAGATGACGTGGGACATGACGCAGAACACGAGCTACAGCGGGATGACGCAAGAACAGTGGGACGACCTGCCGGAGCCGGTCGGGTCGCACAGCCCGGTGCTGCTGAGCGACGAGGAGTTGGCTGAGCTGGACGCGATGCTGTGAGGTGAGGGTGGGGGACACGTCCCGGGTTCGCCCGGGGCTTAACGGAGAAAGCCATGACGACGACGCGGAAGAAGGTTCAGAAGCGGCAGGTCGGCGAGTTGCGGCTCGGGCCGATCAGTGTCCTGCGGATCACCTACGCCGACGGGCGGCGGTCCTGGGGCGTCAGCCAGCCGGGTTGCCTCGCCCTCTTCGGCTCGGACCGGAAGGAGGCGAACCGCCACGTGCGGCGGACGATCGAGTTGTTCGGGAAGAAGGTGCCGCATGCCTAGTCAAGACGTTGAGACGTTCCGAGGTGTCGCACCGAGTTGCCGGTACTGCGGCAAATCGCTTCGCCCGAACTACAAGACCGAGGGTATGCCCCTCGGTCACCGGTCCGGGGAGTTCCGCCGAAAGTACCTGACTGACGCCCAATGGCTGATGCTGAACGGGGTCGCCGAGGAGGACGGGACGCTGATCAACCCGCCGACGACGGACGAGGAAGAGGACGGGTACTTCGGCGGTCACGCCCGCGGCGGCTTCGACGCGAAGACGCAACGTTACTACCTCGTCGAACAAGTCCGGAAGGTGAAGTCGCGGAAGTTCCTCGGGACGTTTGGCGCACGCGGCGACAACCTGTTCTGCCGTACCGAGTGCGGTTACCTCTACGCCAAGCACGCAATTCGACGTGGCCACTTGTTCTAGATCCCGGGTTCGCCCGGGGCTTACGGAGGGCTTGCGATGGCGACCGATGACGGGACCGGGCTGCTGGACACGCCCGCGGACTGGACCGACGCGGGTTACGGCGCGGGTGCGGCGGGCGAGACGGTCGTGGTCATGCTGTGCCGGGTGATGCGGGCGTGCGGCACCCTGCTACCGTGGCAGCGGGCGGCACTCCTGGAGGGCCACCGGCAGGGCGTGCTGGACCTCGCCGAGCACCTGTCCGACATGGCGAACCACGCCGACGTGCCGGCGGTGCCGGCGGGCGAACTGCCCTTCTGAACACACGAGTCGGAGGACTGGGCATGGCGGAAGAGCGTCTGATGTGGTCGTCGCCCTACGGCAACGCCGAGACGGTGACGGACGGTGCCGAGCGGTTCGTCCGCGAGACGTTCGGGTGCGAACGCCGCGTCGTCTGGGGCGAGACGCCCGGCGAGTTCCGGTTCGCAGACGGGATGTGGCGTTACCGCATCTCGGCCGAGGCCGGCTGGTGGTACGTAAGGCGGACGGACCGGAAGACCCCCAAGGGTGAAGCGTACTGCAAAGCCCGCCGGCGGGGCCGCGGCGACGACCCACACACGCCGGAGGGAACCCTATGACCTTTCACTTGCTCAACGTGCTGACGGACCGGCTGCTCGCCCTCGACCCGCACCGCGAGGCGGACCTGCGGGCGGCGGAACGGCTGGTGACCGTGATTTGTTACCTCTGGCGTCGCTACGACCGCCAGGGCGCGCTTCGACGGGCCGCTTAGGGGAGGCGGGCGATGGACGACGATTCCGGGTTCGACCTGTCGGACGCCAGGAGCGGCGTCGTCGGACGGCTTTGGGCCGTGAGGTCCGCCCTGGCCGCAGCCCTGGAGGCTGCGGAAGACGCGATCGTCCCACCCGGGTGGGACGACTGACCTACCGATCACACCATCAGGAGGACCGACCGTGTTCGACTTGTTCGGCTGGATTCGGCGGCGGGCCGCGGAGAGCGTGCTTGCCGGGCTGGGCGATGCGGCCGCCGCCATCGCCACCGACGACGCGCCGGCGGACCTCGCCGATTTGCGTGCGAGGCTGGCGGCGGCACTCACGCCGCGTGCCCTGCCGGCGGCCGACGAGGAGCCGGCGAAGGGGCGGAAAGGGGGTGTCAGGTGAGTAGGCACACCCGCGGACCGTGGACGGTGGAGGAACTCACCGCCGCTCAGACCGAGCCGGGCGAGGGCCCGCAAACCGTCGTGGTCGCGTTCGCCGACGAGGACGGCAAGGAGGGGGCGATTCTGGCCACCGTCAACCGCTGGTCAGTAGGGAACGACCCGCCGACCCAGGAGTCCCAGGCCAACGCCCGCCTGATGGCCGCGGCGCCCGACCTCCTCGCCTCGTGCCGAGCGGCCATCCGCCTTTACAACGGGTTGGGAATCACCGCCGAGGAAGTGCGGATGCTGGTAGCCGCCGTCGTCAAGGCGGAAGGTGGTGCCGCGTGAGCCTGGCATTCGACGCCGCCGTGACGGCCCTGTTCCGTTCCGCGGTGGCCAACCCGTGCACGTCGGTGCCCGTACTCCTCCTCGCCGACCGCCTGGAGGAGTACGGGCTCGGCGGGACGGCCCGCGTGCTGCGACTGCGGGGGCTTTACCTGCGAGTCCGTTACGGCGTCGGCGGCGACGACGACGGGGGCGACGGCAGCGACGGCGGCGGCGGCGACAACGACGGCGACGGCGGCGTCGGCTACGGCGGCGGCTACGGCAGCGGAGGCGGTGACGGCGACGCCGACGGCGGCGGCAGCGGCGGCGGCGGCAGTCTCAATGCCATTCTTCGATGCCGTGCGGAGGGGTTCGTCGTGGACGACGGCTTTTACATTCTCGCAATCCCGGCCGGTCACTACCCGTTCGTCCTGGCGGGGTGGGTCGACCGCCGGGACCTCTTCTTTCGGCTGCGGAACAGCCGCGTCCTGCGGCGCTACGGCAGCCGCGCACAGCTCTCGGTGCTGGCCGCCCTCGGTCCGCAACCCGACACACAGTTGCTCGACCTCTCGCCCGTGGAGTGGGTGCCCGTCTCGTCGGTCGGCCGGGCGATTCCGGCGGACCCCGCCGCGTGGGCGGCCCATTGCCCCGACCCCGACGCCGGGCCGGCCCGCCCCGCGAGGAAGGTCTAACCGACGTACCGCCCGGCCGCGTGCCGGGCTTACCATCAAGACGCCCTCCGGAGTGACGCCCGTGACTGCCACCGAACCCGCCGTACCGCCCGTTTTACCCGCCCCGGTGTTCGTGGGCTGGGTGGAGGCCGGGACGCACCTCAAGCTCCCCGACCGACCCGGCGAGGTGCTGTTGTGGCTGGCGGAAGTCACCGCGGCCGCGGGCGGCGCGTGCAACTGGTGGGTGGACCTGCCCGAAACCTTCTTCGCCGACCATTGGGTCTGCGTGGGCGAGCGGCTTCCCGTCCCGCGGTGCCCGGGGTACGTGCTGACGTGTCACGAGGTCGGCCGCCTGGGGTGGGTGTGGGGGGCACGAATTTCACTCGAACGGGAGCAACTGCCGTGAACGACGACGTAAAGGCGATTGCCGCCGCCCTGGCGCGGCCCTTCGACCCGAGGCTGGTGAAGTGGAAGCCCTCCGTCGTGAAGGGCAACCGTTGCCTGGCGATGGCGTACATCGACGCCCGCACGGTCATGGAACGGCTCGACGACGTCCTCGGCGTCGAGAACTGGCAGGACCGCTACACGCTGCTGCCCGACAGGTCGGTGGTCTGCCGGTTGCGGCTGAAGCTCGGCGGCGAGTGGGTCGGCAAGTCGGACGTGGGCAACCCGAGCGAGCGGCCCGACGAGGGCGACCGGCTCAAGGCGGCGTTCTCCGACGCACTCAAGCGGGCGGCGGTGAAGTTCGGCGTGGGTCGTTACCTTTATCGCCTCACGGCGTCCTGGGTCGACTTCGACCCGGTCAAGAAGCAAATCGCCCACCCGCCGCAGCTCCCGGCGTGGGCGTTGCCGAACCCGCCCGCCGCGAAGGTACAGGCGACGGCCGTCGCCGCCAACCCCTACGACTCCCTGGTGGGGGTCGGTTTCACCACCCGGGCGACGGCCGCGCGGCCGACCTCGGCGCCCGACCCGGAAACCGCCGCCGAGCGCGCGGCAATCGAGGCGGAGGGCGAGGACCCGGCGGTCATGAATCAGCTTGCTTTCGCCGCCCTGCTGACCGGCACGGCGACGAGTTGGCCCGACGCCCGCTCCTGGATAAACGCCCACCTCCCGGGCGCGGCTTACACGCCGGGCACGAAGTATTTCGAGGTCCTTCTCGGGCACCGCCGGGCGCTGGTCGCCGAACTCCGCCGCAAGCCGGGGGGGGACGTCTGATGCTCACCACCGACACCGTCGACGCGCTACACCGCCACCTGAACGCGCACCCCGGCGACCACCAGGCGCGGTTGATTCTCGCGGACGCACTGGAGGACGTGCCGGAGTTGGAGCACTTGGCGGAGGGGTATCGGGCGCTGGCGGCACTCGACCGCCTACCCTTTCCCAATGGCGGTGGCCACCTCCTGGAACGTTCCTGGGCCACTTGGTCCACACCCGAGCAGGACAATCGTGGGAAGGACTTGAGCGCGCTCCCCGCCGACTGGTGCGGTCTGTTCAGGGATGCGGGCACCGTGTGCGAGGGCCCACGCAAAGGTCATTTCATGATCGTCTTCCACACCCGCCGCGAGGCCGAGGACGCGGCCGCCCTGGCGTTCTCGAAGCTACCCGCCGCCCGCCGGTCCCTACTACTCGCCGGGGGTGCGTGACTCATGAAAGTCGGATTCACCGGTACACGGCACGGCATGACGGACGAGCAGCGTCGGGCATTCATAGCCCGTGCGAAGGAGGCCGGGGTGACCGAGTTCCATTACGGCGTTTGCGACGGTGCCGACGAGGACGCGTGGGACGTTTTCACGTCCGCGAGGGACCTCGGCTTCGAGCGGCCCCGGACGGTCGCACACCCCCCCTCCAACCCCGCCAAGCGACTCCATAACACCATGCCTTTCGACGACGAGGTACGCCCGGAAGCGGAATACCTCACCCGCAACCGCAACATCGTCGACGCTTCCGAGACCCTTTGGGCGGCGCCGGACGGTCCGGAGGAACGCCGCTCCGGCACGTGGGCCACCGTCCGGTATGCCCGAAGGGTCGGCAAGCCCGTGGTCGTCTTCTGGCCCGACGGCAGTGTTACGGAGGGCTGAGCATGCCCACCATTTACGGAATGCCCGCCGTCGACGTGCTGAACCCGGACGGCGAGACGGTCCCCTACCCGTACAAACCGGTGCCGGCCCTCCCCGGCGAATGGGCCGCGTGGCTGGTGACCAACCCCGGCGGGAAGGTCTACCGGGTGTCCCAGTCGCCGGGCGGGCTGTGGCGGTGCACCTGCCCGCACTGGCACCACCGGCAGCGGGACGCCTGGCGTGAGGCGGACTTCGCCGCCTTCGCCGACAAGCACGTAGCCGCGGTCCGCCTCGAACTCGCCCAGCAGGAGGAGGGCCGTGCAACGGAATATCGACGGCCCGGAGAAGGACCTGCTGACGAAACGGGAGGTGGCGGACTACCTGCGGCTGAAAATCAAGACCCTGGACCGGCTGGTCGAGTCGGGCCAGTTCTTCGAGCCCGTTGAGGTGTCGCCCGGCATAAAGCTGTGGACGGCGGAGGACGTGGCGGTCTACCGGGCGTGGCGGGAGCGTCAGCACCGGCTCAAGAAGGCCGACGTACCCGCAGAAAAACCGAAAAGGGCGACCGGACTCTGATGGACTCTGAACGACTCTGAACGACTCTGATGGACACTTGCCGCGCGGGCCTGGTTAGCCCGTTGAACTCCACCGAACCTGATGAGTAGACTGCTTCTCACGGCGGGCGACGCGGCCCGCGGACTCGACCCGACCGACACACCCGACGACCCATGCGGGCCGCGCCCTCGCGTGCCCCCTGGGAGGACCGCGCGCCCGGAGGCGACATGGACGACCTGACCCGGCTGCGGATTCAGACCCTGTACTACTCCGCCGAGGCGGCGTGGTCGGAGGCGTACACGCTCGGATTCCCCGAGGCCGCGTCGCACTTCGCGGCCGCCGCCAACACGCTCTCCCGGCTTCTCGGTCGGGACCGTGCGGACCGGTCGGCGTCGCCGCCGGTGCGAATCGGCGGTGCGACGTTCACGGTCACGACCTCTTCGCACCAACCGCCTGCTTCAATCTCGGCTTGGCACGGTCGCGCCGTTAACAAGCCCGACGACGACCCGCCGCCGCCCTTGGTCGTGGACGCCGGCTGAACGACACGGGTGCCGGGCCGGGCACGGCGACCCGGACCTGCCGCCAAAAGAGCCCGGGTTGCAAGGGCGCCCCGGCGGCCGGGCCCACCCCGTTCGACTCGGGGCGGCACCCCTGGAGGTGACTCGTGAACGAATTCGGCGAGTGGTCGCTCCACGCCGACGGCCGCGTGCACTACCGGCTCCGCGGCGAGACGCTCTGCGGGAGTCCGGCGGCGGACACCGGCAAGCCCGGCCCGCGACGCACGCCCAACGGCAAGCTGTCGCTCCGCCTCGACTGCCGCGAGTGCAAGCTGCGCAACAACACCCGCTGGTCGCTGCTGAAGACCGGCTGAGACTCGGAGGGAATCGCCGTGAGACTCCTGGACCTCTTCTGCGGTGCCGGCGGTGCGGCGGCCGGCTACGTCCGGGCCGGGTTCACCGTCGTGGGCGTGGACCACAAGCCGCAGCCGCGTTACCTGCTCTCGGGTGCGACAGAGTTCGTGCAGGCCGACGCCCTGGAGTACCTGGCCGAACACGGGCGGGAGTTTGACGCGATCCACGCCAGCCCGCCGTGCCAGGCGTACAGCCGGTGCAGCAACATGCCGTGGGCGAAGGACCACCCTGATCTCCTTCCCGCTACGTTAGACGCCCTTGAGGCAGTCGGCGTGCCTTGGGTCGTCGAGAACGTGCCGGGCGCGCCCTTCCACGGTCGACAGGTGGTCGAGCTCTGCGGCACGATGTTCGGGCTGGGGACCCGACGCCACCGCCTCTTCGCGGCATCCTTTTTCCTCTTCGGATGCACGAACCCCTGTCGGCACCGCAAGGGCGACCTGACCATCGCCGGCAACCGGTTTTGCGTCCTCGGGGAGCCGGTCCAGAGCTACGCCTGTTCCGACGGCTCGACCCGCCACCGGAACCGACTGGTGACCTCCGCCATCGCCGGGGTGGCGATGGGGGTCGACTGGATGACGCGAGCTTCGCTCTCCCAGGCCATCCCCCCGGCCTACACGATGTTCCTGGGTCGCCAGCTCGCCGATGCGGTGCGTGCGGCGGCCGGCTGAGACGCGCGGGCGGGTCGGGGCGGGGTGTTCCCGCCGCCGGCGTTCCTGGGTTCCGGCGTTTGGCCCGACCCGCCCGCCGCATTCACGCTCGAAAGGGAAACCATGAACGAGTTGGAGATGAGCGGTCAGCTCTTCGCCAGCGGCCGGGTGTTGTTCTTCTCGGTGCGACGGGTCGACCCCAAACCCGGCTCGGGGAGGCCGCCGCTGTTCCACGTCGACGTCACGCGAACCCCGGGGGGTACGCGACTCGACGAGACCGCGAAGCCGCTCCCCGCTTGCGACGTTTACAAGTGGCTCAGAAACCACATCAACTAGCGGGCGGGGCCGCAAACTACGGAGGGTTCGCCCGTGGCGGACGCCGGACACGACCTCTGCTCGCGCGACGCCGTCCGCATGGTCCTGTCGGTGGCGCGGAAGTTCCGCGCCCGGGTGCCGGACTGGCAACACGACGACCTGCGGTCCGCGGCGCTCTACGGACTGGCGAAGGCGTGCCGCGACTACGACCCGGTCGCCCACCCGGACACGCCGTTCCTGGCGCTGGCCTGCATCTACGCCCGCACCGAGTGCCGCCACACCGTCCGCGAACTCCGCCTTCGCGGCTACCGCGCCGACCCGCTCGCCACGCCGCCCGAGGTGGCGTCCGGCGTGCCGCGGGCCATGCACTGCCACGCCCCGGCGGTCGGCTGGGAGGTGGACGACGAGGACGCCGTCCGTCGCATCGCCCGGCACCTCCCGCCGGGCCAGCGGGACGCCGTCCTGAGGCGATACCTGTTCGCCGGCGGCAAGCCCCCGGACCGGATCGCCCGGCGGGCGTTCCAGGTCCGGCTGAAAAAGGCGATGAGGCACTTGCGGTCCGTCTTGTCCTGACGTCCGGGCGGCCTGCCGAGGGGGTACGTATGAGCCGCAAGACCACGCCGAAGTGGCGGCCCTGCCTGGGACCCCGCTGCGGCAAGCCGTACTTCTCCGCCGACCCGGGCCGCCGGCTGTGCAAGGCGTGCCGGCGGGCGTGGGAGCGGGCGAGCTACCCGCGGATGGCGGAGGCGCCCTTGAGGGCGCCCGGGTGGTGGGACTCCGGGAGGGGCTGACGTGGTGCAAGTCGTCCTGTGGCTTCTGACGGCGGCGGCGGTCTTGGTCGCCCTGGTCCGCGACCCGGGTGAGGACCGACGGTTGGCCTTCGCGCTCGGTTGGGCCCTCTCCGGCTGCCTGTTTAACGCCGTCCTCTCATATATGAGACGCCTCGACTCGCTGAGGGGCTGACGTGAGTGACATGCTACCGGTCTGGGCGATGGTGTGGTGCCTGATGTGGGTCGCCGGCATGTCGGCGATCGAAGCGAACGACCGCCGGGGGGGCGATGGTGAGTGACCCCGAAGTCCTCGACGCGGCACTCGCCTACCTCGGCCTGGGCTGGTCGGTCCTGCCCTTGTGCCCGCCCGACCACGTCGGCGTCGGCAAGCGGCACCGCGGCTGCCAGAGCCCCGGCAAGCGGCCCTTCTTCCCGGACCGCGACGCCGGGTCCGGCGAGTGGAAGGAGTTCCAGACCCGCCGGGCCACCGAGGGGGAGGTCCGGCGGTGGTGGGACAAGCACCCCCGCCTGAACGTCGGCGCCGCGATGGGGCCTGTCTCGGGGCTCGCGGCGGTGGACGTGGACGACGAGGAGGGCGAGGAACTCCTCGTCGCGCTCTCCGGCGGCGACCTGCCCGAGACCTGGGAGTACACGACGGGCAAGGGCCGCCGGCTCCTCTACCGCCTCCCGCCGGGCGCGGACGTCCGCACCCAGTCCTTCCCCCGGCCGGGGACGGAGATCGAGATCCTCCGCCTGCTCGGGCGGGGCGGCCAGGTCGTGCTCCCCCCGTCGGTCCACCCGAACGGGTCCGCCTACCGGTGGAAGCCGTTCCACGACCCGAATTCGATCCCGGCGGCCGACGTGCCCGGCTGGATGCTCTCGGTCGGCGGCCACGACGCCCGGCCGGCACCCGCCGACGGCGAACTCATTACCCAGGGCGGTCGGAACAACTACCTGACGAGCCTCGCCGGCGCGATGCGCAAGCGCGGCGCGGCCGAGGGCGTCATCCTCGCCGCGCTCAGGGCCACCAACGAGACGCGGTTCGACCCGCCCCTGCCCGACCGCGAGGTCGAGTCCGTGGCCCGGAGCGTCGCCCGGTACGAGCCGGACGAGTTTTCCGGGGTCGGCTACAAGCTCCCCGAGCCCGGGAGGCTCCCGCCCGTCGGCGCCGACCGCGGCCGCCGGTTCAAGTGGGCGAGCGAGCTGACGGCCCCGCCCAAGGCCGACGAGTGGCTCTGGGAGGGTTACCTCCCGAGGTCCGGCATCGTACTCCTCTCGGCGCTTTGGAAGGCGGGCAAGACGACACTCCTCTCCCACCTCCTTCGGGCCTTCGCCGAGAGCGGCTCGTTCCTCGGCCAACAGATCCGGGCGAGCCGGGTCCTCTACGTCAGCGAGGAGGGCGAGCGGCACTGGGTCCGCCGCCGGGACGACCTCCGCATCGGCGACCACGCCGGGTTCTACCTCCAGCCGTTCGCGGCCAAGCCGAGCTCGGCCGACTGGCTCGGGTTCCTGGCCGGCCTCAAGGCCGACGTCCTGGCCCACGGGTTCGACCTCGTCGTGTTCGACACCCTGGCGAAGCTCTGGCCCGTGACCGAGGAGAACGACGCCGGGCAGGTGGACGCGGCCCTGATGCCGCTCTGGGAGGTGACCAAGGCCGGGGCGGGCGTCCTCCTGATCCACCACCTGCGGAAGTCCGGCGGCCAGGAGTACACGGGCAGCCGCGGCAGCGGGGCGCTGTCGGCCTTCCCCGACATCGTCGTCGAGCTGACCCGGTTCGACCCCGGCAACCCGAAGGACCGCAAGCGGAAGCTCAACGCCAAGGGCCGTTACGACGAGACGCCCGACGAGGTGATCCTCGAGCTCGTCGGGGGGCAATATTGCCTGGTGTCCGCGCCCCCGGCCGGCACGCCCGCCCCCGCCCCCGTGGGAACGGCCGTTCCCGTCATGGTGGTCCCCGAGCACGCGACGGAGGAAGGCCGCATCCGGATCGTCCTGCGCGAGCACCCGACCCCCTGGCTCCAGGTCGAGGACATCCGGGCCGGTCTGAAGGCCCGCAAGTGGGGCATGCGGAACGAGGACATCGCCACCCACCTTTTTAGCCTCTACGCCAAGAACGAAGTCTCAATACGCGGAGTGGTTAGGTCGAAAACCGACCCCCGCGAATACGCCCTCTCGTCTCGTTCCACCCCCGGGGGTGTCAACGGGAACGACATCCCGGGACGAGATGAGTCGGTCAATGGTTTTTACGAAGATGAGAATAATTAGGGTCTCGTTCCCGGATGTCGTTCCCCCTGACACACTCGGGGGTGGAACGAGACGGGGCGAGACGGTTGGCCCACCCGTGCGGGCGTTCCGCCGGGGGTTCCGTGTGTCGTCGTGAGAGGTCGGTGTGCGATGAAGATGACGTTCACCAAGAGCCAGTACGAGATGCCCGACGGCAAGTACCTGGCGAAGTTCCTCGGCGTGACCATGCGTGAGGCCACCGGCCAACTCGACCAGCGGGGTAACCCGATGCCCCCCGGGATGACGTGGGACTTCGAGATCGTCGAGGGGGAGCAGGCCGGCAAGAAGGCCGACAAACTGACCGGCCGGACGCCGACGACCAAGAGCGGGTGCGGGAAGTTCCTGGCCGCGATCTCCGACACCGTCCTCAGGGACGGCCAGGAGGTCGACCTGGGCCAGTTCGTCGGCCAGCACTACCGGATCACGGTCCAGGACAACCGGGTGAGCGACAACCCGCCCCCGTCCCGCGTCTACGGCACGCCCGCCCCCCCGGCCGCGGCAAACCCCGGCGCCCCGGCCCCCCCGCCCCGGCCGTCCAGGCCCGCCGAGCGGAAGTTCTGGTACACGACCGAGGCGAGCGACG
>Ga0068857_100004519_pt1 | contig 11766 bp, 9 predicted proteins | sample KBSCornC72_FD_66591 | JGI IMG/M metagenome (GOLD analysis project Ga0068857, IMG submission 66591) | Corn rhizosphere microbial communities from Kellogg Biological Station, Michigan, USA - KBS Corn C7-2 | ecosystem: Host-associated > Plants > Roots > Rhizosphere > Soil ...
CCATGGACGCTCCCCCTGACATCAGCGCGTCAAACCGTTCCCAGCGTGGCGACTGGCGCTCGCGTTCGCGCTGAAGCAGCCGTAGCCTCTGGGGGGTCAGCAGCAGGCGTGGAGCGTCGCGATAGACGTGGAAATCCTCGCTATCCCGGCTTGGGGCAGGCGGGGGCTGGCCGGCAAGCAGGCCGACCAAGACACAAAAAAGCGAACTGAAAGCAGCGCCCCGCACCGGACACAATTGTGTCACAGTGACACAGCGGCCGAGGCAAGACCCCGCACCCCGGGCTCGGCACGAGCTGTATCTAGCTGAAATCAAGCCTGTAACTCATGGGGACGGACGTGCTTACAGGTACTGTGAATTGATGAAGTACTCTTGAAAACCTGCCCTCTGTTTGCAGCAGGCTCGAGCGGAAGAAGCGAGGGGCTATATTTAGCGTGCTTGCGGGAGTCGGTATTGAAGTTCGATCCGCTCCTTCTTTCGTTGGTGCAAGTTGCAATCAGAGGGGTTTTTTACGGGTGACCTCTTTAACGATCTTCCTGGGTCCGAGGTCTCAGTCCGGACTGCTTGGTTGAGGAACTTGATTGGACGCGGGCCTCAGCGGAGTGGATTGGACGGACGCCGGGATCCGCCGCCCGAAACGTGGGCGAGCCGCATCGGAAACGGTAAGCAACTCACCTCGCAGCACCGCTTCCGATGCGGTTTTTCCAACGCTTCCAGCATAACCCTTTTGTTCACCGTTGCATAGGCCTATCTTCCCGTACCCGTGCAAAGGGATATGCCGTACTAAAACTTTTCGCTGACTGGCGAGTGGCGATGTAGGCCGGGATCTATTGGTCCTAACCGCGGCCGGCAGTGCATACTGCGCCGTGCGAAGAATTCTGGTTCTCGCGACCCGCCAGATTAGTACCCAGGCTGACGGAATCGCGGCAAGCGATGTTGTCCAGGTAGTCCGGTTTACGCGGCTCTGGATTCACTATGGCTTTATTGCTCACACCGTCCTGTGCGTGCTGATTGCGGCCGTCGAAGGACTGATGGGCCGCTGACCCTCAAAACCCTTGCCTCCGCACGGATGTTGACTTACACTACAGCTAAGTCCACGTTCAGACGATCTACACCTCAAACTCCGACCCTGTCCCCAGGTCGGGCGGTGTCTCTTAGATACCGGCGATTCAGATTTATCTGAGAAATTAAGATTCCGTAACTGAATTGTTTGCCGAGATTTTTGAAACTATTTCCAGATTGGGGCGTTCAAAGATGAAAGGCCACGCATGGATTTCCGGCTGCCGGTATCTGCAAAACGATTCTTAATCGTTCACTACCACATCTTCAAAAATGGTGGCAGCACCATCACGTCCATATTAGAACGTGAGTTTCGCGATGATTTTGCGACGGTTCACGGTCCCGCCGACGTCTCGGTTTTGGATGCCGCCAGTCTGGCCGACTTTCTGGCGGAACATGCGTCGATTCAGGCGATCTCGAGCCATCACCTTCGTTATCCCAAGCCTGTCCTGCCGAACACAATCATTTTCGACTGCTGTTTTTTGAGGCATCCGCTGGATCGCCTTCAATCGCTCTATACCTATTTCCAGAAGATCGTAGCCGACGACCCTCTATGCCGTTTGGCAAAACAGGAAAGTTCGCGATCTTTCTTCATGAAACTGCTGGATAGCGCTCCACATTTAATCAGTAATGTCCAGGTTACGATGCTGGCGCTGGGAGGAGCGTTTACCCGGCCAGCGGATAGTCCCGATGTCGAAGTCGCTTCGGACGCGGTGCGAAAAATGGCGCTTCCCGGGCTGGTGGAAAAGTTCGATGAGAGTCTTGTCGCGGCGGAGTATTTTCTCAAGCCTGCTTTTCCGCGGCTGAGACTCGACTACTTACCGCAGAACGTCAGTCGTCCGTGGGGAGGAAGCCCGAGTGACCGTCAGGAATGGCTCAAGCATTCCTGGGGACCGGACTTGTACGCAACGCTCGGGAAGCTCAATGAAGGTGATCTGGAATTATGGCGGCGGACGGAGGCCGAGATCACGCGCAGGCTTGACCTGGTTCCCGATAATGACCGGCGCTTGGCCGAGTTCCGCGGGCGCTGCCCGAAGAAGCCGGTTTACGCGCGGGTGCACATCGCTTAAGTAACAGCCAGTTACGACCAGCGCCAATCGCGAATCTGCGGCATGTCCTCCCCGTAGCGCTCGATGTACAGCTTGTGCTCGATGAGTTGGTCGTGCAGCAGACGTCTCTGGGCAATGGCCCGCGCGGCCAGACCGGGCACACGATCTATCACATCGCCCGCCAGGTGAAACCGGTCCAGATCGTTCAAAACCGTCATATCGAACGGCGTCGTAGTGGTGCCCTCTTCTTTATATCCCCGCACATGCATGTTGTCGTGATTTGTGCGCCGATAGGTCAGGCGATGAATCAGCCAGGGATAGCCGTGAAAGGCGAAGACTATGGGCCGGTCCTCGGTGAAGAGGGCATCGAACTCATCGTCGGTCATGCCGTGAGGATGTTCGGTTTTGGGCTGCAGCACCATCAGATCGACCACATTGACGACGCGGATTTTCAGATCGGGGACGTGTTTTCGAAGCCAGTCCACAGCGGCTAGCGTTTCGAGCGTGGGAACATCGCCGGCGCAGGCCATGACGACATCCGGCTCACCTTCCCCCGAAGTTCCCGCCCACCGCCAGATACCGGCTCCGACCGCGCAATGCTCGATCGCCGCGGCCATATCGAGCCACTGCAAAGCGGGCTGTTTACCCGCCACGATCACGTTCACGTAGTTCTTGCTGCGCAGGCAATGGTCGGCGACCGACAGCAGGGTATTTGTGTCGGGTGGAAGATAGACTCGCACCACTTCCGCTTTCTTATTGACCACATGATCGATGAACCCCGGATCCTGGTGGCTGAATCCGTTGTGATCCTGACGCCAGACGTGCGAGGTGAGGAGATAGTTCAAAGACGCAATGGGCGCGCGCCAGGGGATATGTCGCGTGACCTTCAGCCATTTGGCGTGCTGGTTGAACATAGAATCGACGATATGGATGAAGGCCTCATAGCAGGAGAAGAATCCGTGCCGCCCAGTGAGCAGGTAGCCTTCGAGCCATCCCTGACACATGTGCTCACTGAGCACTTCCATAACGCGTCCATCGCGGGCGACGTGATCGTCAGAAGGAAGAATGACCGCCTCGGAAGTTCGATCCGTCACCTCAAACACGGCATCCAAGCGATTCGAGGAGGTCTCGTCGGGACCAAAGATGCGGAAATTGCCGGCATTAAGTTTTAGCGTGTCGCGCAGCATTTTGCCCAGCGCGCGCGTCGCTTCAGCGGTTTCGACGCCGGGAGCCACCACCGGGACGGCATACTTCCGAAAATCAGGAATGCGCAATTCGCGCAACAGCAATCCGCCATTGGCGTGCGGATTGCAGCCTATGCGGCGTGTGCCCTGGGGCACCAACTCCCGCAGTTCCCGGATCGGGCTGCCGGTGTCATCAAATAATTCCTCAGGCTTATAGCTGCGCATCCAGCTTTCGAGCATCTTAAGATGCTCCGGCTTGGCCGCCAACTCACTCAGAGGTACCTGGTGGGCGCGGAAAGTTCCCTCTATCTGTTTGCCGTCCACTTCCTTGGGACCGGTCCAGCCCTTGGGCGTGACCATCACAATCATGGGCCATGCAGGAAGTTTCGTATCGCCCTGGGTTCGAGCCTGACTTTGAATCGCGCGGATTTTCTCGACCACCGTGTCGAGCGTCGCCGCCATCTCCTGATGCACCAGTTGGGGATCGGAGCCCCCGACGAAATGCGGTTGGTAGCCGTAGCCCTGGAGCAGACTGGCAAGCTCACTGCGATCGATGCGCGCGAGCACTGTTGGGCCGGCGATTTTATAACCATTCAGGTGCAGGATCGGAATGACGGCACCATCGCGCACGGGGTTCAGGAATTTGTTCGAGTGCCAGCTGGCGGCGAGCGCGCCGGTCTCCGCCTCGCCATCGCCGATTACGCAGCAGACCACCAGATCGGGGTTGTCAAACGCCGCGCCGTAGGCGTGCAAGAGCGAATATCCCAGCTCGCCGCCTTCGTGAATCGAGCCGGGAGTTTCTGGCGCGACGTGGCTGGGGATACCGCCGGGAAACGAGAACTGCTTGAACAGCCTTTGCATCCCTTGCGCATCCTGAGTGATATTGGGGAAACGTTCGGTATAGCTTCCCTCCAACCAGGAATTGGCAACCATGCCCGGACCTCCGTGCCCTGGTCCGCAGACGTAGATCATGTCGAGATCGTACTTTACGATGACGCGATTGCAATGGACGTAGATAAAATTGAGCCCGGGCGTGGTGCCCCAGTGCCCCAGCAGACGCGGCTTTACGTGCTCCAGTTTTAGAGGCTCGGTGAGCAGCGGATTGTCGAAGAGATAAATCTGCCCGACCGACAGATAATTCGCAGCGCGCCAGTATGCGTCGATCCGGCGCAACTCATCGGACGAGAGCGGGCCCACTGGTTTCAGCGTAGCATCAGCCCCGGGAGTGATTCGTGCACCCGGAATACGCGTTGGAAAGATATTGGTCCATCATGCGCTCTGTATTGAAGAACGAGCCGTTCAGCGAGATGGTGGAGCGCATGACTTCGGCAAAAGCGTCCGGGTGGCAGTAGAACAGGGGCACGATCACCCGTTCGAGCTTGTCATACAGCGATGCGGCTTCCGCGCCGTGATCTTCCGGCAAATCTTCTTCCTTGCCGATGGCCCAGCCGGTGGCGCCCTCCACGCAGCCCTCGATCCACCAGCCGTCGAGAATGCTCAAGCTGGGCACTCCGTTCAGCGCGGCCTTCATGCCGCTGGTGCCGGATGCTTCGAAGGGCCGGTGCGGAGTGTTCAGCCACAAATCCGCTCCACCGGTCATAAGCTTCGCCCAGCGCAAGTCGTAGTCCGGAATGTAGACCACTTTCACGCTCCCCGCGAGGGAGTGCGCAGCCTGGAACACCCTGCGGATCATCTCCTTGCCTTCATTGTCTTGCGGATGAGCTTTGCCGCCGAAGATCACTTGAAACTGGCCAACGTGTCCGGCGATAGACTTCAGCCGTTCCAGGTCCGTAAACAGAAGATCCGCGCGTTTGTAAGCCGCAGCGCGCCGGGCGAAGGCGATGGTCAGAATGGCGGGATCAAACTCTGCGCCGGTGGCTTGTTTCAGTTCGGCGAGCAGAGCCAGCCTTGCGCCGGAGTGAGCCTGCCGGATTTCTTCGAGGGGCACGCCGACCACATAGCGCAGGTAGAGATTGTCCTTGCGCCACTCGGGCACATGGCGGTCATAAAGTTCCTGCAACTGCGGCGCTGTCCACGTCACGGCGTGCACACCATTGGTAATCGCGCGGACGGGATAGTTCGGGAACAGGCCTCGAGACACCTCGCCATGATGCATAGCGACGCCATTGATGTAGCGCGAAAAACGCAGCGCCAGGTACGTCATGTTCAGCGTGTTGTCCGGACAGCACGCGGTCGCGTCCAACACAGCCGCCCGCTCAGGACCGATTACCTGATTGACCAGCTCGCGTGGGAATTTATCGAAGGCGGCGAGCACGGGCGTATGAGTAGTAAACACGCAGCGTTGCCGGACGGACTCAATATCCGCCTCGCTGGCCGTCCCCAGACGCGAAGTTCCTATCCTCTGTTCCAGCAGGGCGAGCGTCAAAAGCGCCGAGTGGCCTTCGTTCAGATGATAGTTCTCTATGCTGGTGTGGCCCAGGCTGTTCAGCATTTTGACGCCGCCCATGCCAAGGATGGCTTCCTGATGCAGCCGGTAGGATGGATCGCCGCCGTACAAGTAGTCTGTGAGAGCGCGGTCCGCGGGGTCGTTTTCAGGCAGATCGGTATCGAGCAAATACACCGGCACAGTCGCGCCGGAAATGCCGGTCATTGTGAACCGCCAGGCGCGGATCTGGACGCGCCGGCCCGCCAGTTCCAGCCATATCACCGAGGTCAGTCGCTCCAACGCTTCTTCCGGCTTCCACACTGCCGGTTCTTCCTGCTGATTCCCCTGAGCGTCGAGCCGCTGCCGGAAGTAGCCTTTCCGGTACACCAGCGTGACGCCGACCAAGGGAACGGCCAGGTCGGCGGCCGAACGAAGCATATCGCCCGCCAGGACTCCGAGGCCGCCGGAATAGGTCGGAAAGTCGGCCCGCAGAGCGATTTCCATGGAGAAGTAGGCAACTCTCCGGTCGTTCGGCAGGGAAGAAGAGTCCGTCAAGGCGGCACCGGCTCTTCAATTATCGCGTGACCGGATAGGTTGCGTTATATCCCACAGCGCATGCGGGTGTAACCACCCAATTGCTTCTCAAATTGCGAGCCTCAAATGCTTAGAACCGGGCAAGGAGAATCGCGCACGACCGAGTAGAGACGGGACCACACCCGGCTGACGATCCCCTGGTTATATCCCCGGCCCACCACCAGCAGGTCGGCTTTCCTGCGGACGATTTCCTCATGAATCCCAGCTGGCAGGCTGGTGTCGCTGACAACGTCAGGTACGTCCAGATTCAGACGATCCTTCAGCCCCCGCATGTGCAAATGGGCCGCATCGATCAGTTCTTTGCGGTACAGGCCAAAGTCCATTTCCGGGGTTGCAGGCGGCACTTCGAGCACATGGACCAGTGCCAGCTTCGCCTGGTAGGACTTGGCCAAAGCCGCTGCTGCGCGAAGAACGGCCTCCGATTCCTCGGTTTCATCCAGCGCGCAGACAATGGACTTATAGGGAACCGTGGGGGCATGTTCCTGAATGGCCGTGCCGATGCTGGTCCACACCGCGGCGCTGACATCGTGTAGCACCTTGGCCGTAACCGAGCCCAGCAGGAATCGGCGCACCGGCCCGCATCCGCGCGTCGGCATCATCACCAGATCCGCGCCCTGATGCTGCAGAACGCTGTGAATGACGGCGCCCGGTTCGCCTTCCTCGGTCAAGGTTTCGACATCCTGTCCGGGAAAAATCCTGGCGCCGAACTCGCGTAGCCGCTGCTGTTCGGCGTGCCGGGCTTCTTCCGCGACCTGGGGATCTGTGTACGGCGACTCGCTATACACCAGGATGTTTTCGATGTCGCTATACACATATGCGGGCCGCAAGGCGTACGCATGCAGTAACGCTAGCTCGGCCGAGAAGTGCCGGGTCATGTCCTTCACGTAAGGAACCATGGCGGTGCATGACGGGGAATAATCCACCGGGAACAAGACTTTTTTGAATGGCAGCATAGCGCCCTGTGTAGTGCATGTTTCCTGCCATCCTTGAAAAGGCGCCAAAACAGTGGCTTAATGGCGGTTCACATGCTCGGTGGCTTATCTCGTGACCAGGGAGAAGGGCATTGTCGCGATTTCGTCAGTCGGCATACTGGCTCATCTGTGCCTCCGTTTCGTAGTCCATGTGGGAATCGGAATTGCGAATATCCCGCTTTACACAGCGATTGTGCTGGGTGGCGCACCGCTCCTTTGGGACTTAATTCGCAGGCTGTGGCGCAGGGAGTTCGGGTCAGATCTGCTGGCGGGGTTGTCGATTCTCACTGCGGTCCTCACGGGCCAGTACCTGGTGGCTACCATCATCGTGCTGATGCTTTCCGGCGGAGCAGCTCTAGAATCGTACGCCACGGAGCGGGCTAAATCCGTGTTGTCCGCGCTCGGTAAGCGGACCCCGGCCATCGCCCACCGCAAAACCGACACCGGGCTGCGCGATGTTGCGGTCGGCCAGATCGTAATAGGAGACACGCTGGTCATCTTGCCGCATGAAATCGCACCGGTGGACGGCACCGTGGTGGAAGGCCGCGGAAGGATGGATGAATCCTTCCTCACAGGCGAACCGTTCGAGATCTCCAAGACGTTGGGGTCACTGGTATTGTCGGGAGCCCTCAATGGTGAAGAGGTCCTCGTGATGGTGGCCTCGAAGCTGCCGGCCGAATCCAGACACGCGAAAATTCTCGAGGCTCTGCAACAGGCCGAGACGAATCGTCCGCATTTGCGGCGGCTGGGTGACATCCTAGGCGCCTGGTACACGCCCTTCGCGGTAGCTATTGGACTCGGAGCGTGGCTGCTGAGCGGCGATCCACTCCGCTTTCTGGCTGTGATCGTAATCGCCACTCCGTGTCCCTTGCTGATCGCGATTCCAGTGGCCATACTAGGCGCGATTTCGCTGGCGGCCAAACGCGGGATCATCGTGAGGAATCCCGCCTCGCTCGAGCGCATCGACGGCTGCCGCACGCTGATTTTCGACAAGACCGGCACCCTGACCTATGGCCGGCCGGTTCTGACGGAAGTGGTGTGTTCGAACGGCTTTTCCCGCGCGGACGTGCTGGGCAAGGCGGCTAGCATGGAGCAGTATTCCAAGCATCCGTTGGCCCGCGCCATTTTGGCTGCGGCGCGGGATGAAGGTGTGCCCCTCGATTCGGTCAGCTCAATCTCGGAAAAGCCCGGCGGGGGGCTGCGCGGGATCGTCGGCGGCGTGACCGTGTGGATCACCGGGCGATCGCAAGCCGGTTTTGCCGATCTGCCGCCTACGGTTACGGGTCTCGAGTGTCTGGTGATATGTGATCAACGCCTGGCTGGCATCCTCCACTTTCGCGACGAGCCGCGGAAGGAAAGCCATTCGTTCATCTCGCATCTAATCCCGCGGCACGGCGTCAAGCACATCATGCTTCTTTCGGGCGACCGGGAGGAGGAGGTCCGTCATCTGGCCGGCCGCGTGGGAATAACCGAGGTGCATTTCAGCAAGACTCCGGAGGAAAAAGTGGCGATTGTCAGCGCGGCCCGCGAGCGCGACACCACGCTATTCGTCGGAGACGGGATCAATGACGCGCCGGCGATGCTGGTGGCGACCGCGGGCGTGGCGCTTGGCTCGACTAACGACATCACCGCGCAGGCGGCGGACGCGGTAGTGCTTGATTCCTCGCTTGAAAAAGTAGATGAGCTGCTTCATATCAGCCGACGGATGCGGAGGATCGCTCTCGAAAGCGCCGTGGGCGGGATGGTGTTGAGCATCGCCGGCATGGTGCTGGCGGCCGGGGGTTGGCTGACGCCCATTATGGGCGCGCTGGGGCAGGAGGCGATCGATGTGGCGGCCGTAGTGAATGCGCTACGAGTTTCGTTTTACAGCAGGCGCCTGGCCGATTTCTAGCGCCTTCTGGACTTCTCGATCGGTAACCTGCGTAAAGTCCTCATACCAGCTTCCGACCGAGGTGAAGAGCTCGGGTGATGAAAGGCACACGACTTCGTCGGCTTCCCGTCGCAGTACGTCGCAAGTCTCGCGCGGGCTCACGGGCACCGCCACGATAATGCGCAGTACTTTTTGCTGGCGAAGAGCGCGAACCGCGGCTAGCATGGTGCTGCCCGTGGCTAGGCCGTCATCGACGACAATCACCTCGCGGCCATGCAGATCGATTAACGAGCGTGCCCCGCGGTACATCCGGCCGCGCCGGTCAATCTCGCGCTGTTCACGCGCGGCGATTTCTTCGATGATCGCCTGGGTAAGTTGGCAATCGCGGACCAGGCCCTGATCGATAACCCGTATAGGTGGCTGGGCTCCCGCCGTTTCCGCAATGGCCCCGAATCCGAGCTCGGGCTGCCAGGGAACGCCCAGCTTCCGGACCAGGAACACGTCCAGGGGCGCGCCCAGGAAGTCCGCAACGATGCGCGCCACGGGCACTCCTCCGCGCGGCAGGCCCAGAACAACCAGTTTCGGCCGCCCCACGTATTCAGCCAGCGCCTGCGCCAGCAATCGACCGGCTTCTTCGCGATTGCGGAACATCATCTCGCGAAAGTTTAGTGCACCTGACGTGCCAGACTGGAACGCTGCTGGTTAGTGGATGGTACGCGTCTTGCGGTTCATATAGTCCATCAGCAGATACTGCCCCAGGTTATGGGGCGTGGTGAAGTAGGCCTTACCGCGGCAGAGTTGCGTCACCTTCTGGATGAACTGGACTAATCCGTAATCGCTGGCCAGCATAAAGGTGTTGATCAGGATGTTCTGACGCTTGCAGCGGTTGACTTCTTCGAGCGTGCGGCTGATCACCAGAGGATCGAGCCCAAAGGCATTGCGGTAGATGCGCCCGTCTTCGAGCGTGAGCGCGCTGGGCTTGCCGTCGGTGATCATAATGATCTGCTTCATATCTTTACGTTCTTGATTGAGCAGTCGCTGGGCCAGGATCAAGCCTTCGCGTGTATTGGTGTAATACGGCCCGACCTGTACACGGGCCAGTTCCTCAATCCGCAGTTCCTCGGCCGAATCGTGAAATAGAACGCAGCGCAGCGAATCGCCGGGGTATTGCGTGCGGATCAGGTGCGAGAGCGCCATGGCCACTTTCTTCGCAGGCGTGAAGCGGTCTTCGCCGTACAGGATCATGCTGTGGCTGCAGTCGAGCATCAGCACCGTGGCGCAGGAGCTTTGATATTCGGATTGATGCACGTGCAGGTCTTCGTATTCGAGGTTCAGTGGCAGCTTGACGCCTTCGCGCTGCATCGCGCTGAACAGCGTCTGGCAGACGTCCAGATTCATAGTGTCGCCGAATTCGTACTGCTTGGCCGCGCCGGTGGTTTCGACGCCCGTGGCCAGATCGCGCGTATCATGCGCTCCAAAGCTCGAATGGCCGAGTGATCCCAGCAGGTCTTTCAGAGTCTTGAAGCCGAGAAAATCGACACTCTTGTCGGTTATCTTAACGTCGATTTTGCCTTCCTGTTTACCAACGCCGCCGGATTGCTGTTCGGTATTGATGTAGCCTTCGTCAACGAGTTTCTGGATCAGCTTGCCGAGCAGCTGATCCATCTCCTCTTCGCTCATGCTTTCGAGCTTTTGTTTGATCTGCTCGGCACGCTCGGGGTCGAAGAACTCGCCGCGCTGGAGGGCCTCTTCAATGGCGCGCTTGAGTTCGTCGAGCGAGTGCTCGTTGAACTCGCTGAACTGCATGTAGGGGTTGTTGAAGCCGCTTTCGAGGAAGAAGTCGGAAAGCGCCTTCATCAGGTCTTCGGCGCTGAGACCCAGGTCCTCGCCGGTGTACTTGGAATAGCGTACCGATTTCATCCGGGTGCGAGAACCTCCCTACTTCAAGCTACCACGGGGGATGGAGACATCTACCGTGAGACTCAGTTTCGGCCGGGAACTGCGCTTCGTTTTGCTTCGAAGTAGACATTACAGACGGAGAAGACGATCGTGTTCTCGTCTTTTACCATTACGGTGTCTCCAGGAATCTCGATCGTTCCTCCGGTGATATTTGCGGCAGGATGCTGAATCGCAATTTGGACGACGCTCTGTCTTCTTATCCCCAACTGCTGGAAAGTCACTTGCGAGCTGTTTGCCCCTGCGCCAGAATTCTCATCATGAAATTGTTGGGCGGTAATGGTTGTCGTTTCTGCTGTTAAATTCTTCGTGACCGTCTTGTTCCACCGAAAAAGATCGGACGAGTACTCTAAATCCGTGCCGATCAATGCCTTGGCTTCCTTGTCGCCCCAGCATGAGATTGTCGTTGTCGGAATTTCGCGCCGGATGGTCCACTTACCCCACAGGTTTCTCGGAATGGTTTGCGCGGGGGCAATCCACCCAAGTCCGAAGAAGAAAGTCAGTAGATGGAGCGCCGTCTTCATTTCCCGCATCCCCGCCACCTTCAGGACTCCGCAATCGGCGGGTCCACACTCTACTGATAATTCCTGCGCTGCGCCTTGGCTTTAGGATCCTCGGGGCCAGGCTCGCGACGGCGCTGTTCGGCCGTGTAGCCGATCTCTTCATTCCGGCTGATCCGGCGGTGTGAATAGAGCCCTT
>Ga0068857_100004525_pt1 | contig 11760 bp, 7 predicted proteins | sample KBSCornC72_FD_66591 | JGI IMG/M metagenome (GOLD analysis project Ga0068857, IMG submission 66591) | Corn rhizosphere microbial communities from Kellogg Biological Station, Michigan, USA - KBS Corn C7-2 | ecosystem: Host-associated > Plants > Roots > Rhizosphere > Soil ...
ATCTATGGTCAACGCAAAGCATATTGCTAGCGGGCGATGGTCAAGCAATTTCGAGAACTGAGAGCCTGGATAAACGGGCCAGAAGTGGGGATCATCGCTCTGCTATTTTCATCATTCGAGGCACAAAGGAACGTATGTCTGAACTTACACAAAACGCGGCGCAACTGCCAGCGTGGAGAATCTGGATTAAAACCGGGCGTCCTATGACGCTCACCGCTACCGTTAGCCCGCTGCTGGTGGGGACGGCTGTTGCTGCTTACGAGGGCGTGTTTCACCCACTCAATTTTCTGCTGGCGTTTGTGGCCGGGCTTCTGCTGCAAATCGGCACCAATTATTTTAACGAGTATTTCGATCATCGCTATGGGCTGGATAGCATTGAGTCGCAGGGCGCGAGTACGGTGATTTTTCGCGGCGAGATGACGACCAGGCAGGTCTTCGCGGGCGGGCTGTTCTGCTTCGGGCTGGCTGCGCTGCTGAGCCTTGTGCTCATCGCGCTTGTGGGTCCGGCGATTATTCTCTTCGGGTTGATTGGCATGGCCATCGCCTATTTCTATAGCGCGCGCCCGTTTACCCTGGCTCGCCGTGGCCTGGGCGACGTGATGGTCTATCTCGCCATGGGCCTGCTCATGACCTGGGGCGCGTATTATGTACAGATTCCGCACTGGTCCTGGCAGATGTTTGCCGCCAGTGTTCCCGTTGGTTTACTCATCACCTCCATTCTGAACATGAATAACGTGCGCGACTACCAGGAAGATTTGCAGGTGCAGAAAATGACCCTGCCGGTGCGCTTCGGGCGCAGATTCGGCGTCTGGTATCACACCTGCCTGCTCTTCGGCAGCTACCTGGCTGTGACTCTCTGCGCGTTGCTCAACTGGTTGCCGCTCTGGAGCCTGCTCGTCTGGATCACCTTCCCTCTGGCCTTTCTGAATGTGCGCTTAGTCTTGCACGCGGTTGAGCGCAAGGAGTTTCTTCTGGGTATGAAGCGTACTTCTCTATTGAGTATGCAGTTTGGTGTGGCTCTGGCGCTTGGCTTGCTCATCGCGATCCTCCTGCGCCGCTGAGTAGCCTGAGAGAAGTCACGCGCGCTATAATAAGAGCGGTCCTCCTGCGCCGCACTACTTACATCGTCCAAAGAACGCGGCTGGAGTGGTGCTCCATTCAAGGAGAAAGCGTGAAATAACAAGAGCCAACGGGCTGCTTGTATTCATAAGGAAGTTGACATAACTATGAGCGCAAGAATCTCGTTAGAAGAGAAATTCCGCGAAAGTGGCGGCAAACAGCCCTATGTGCGCCGCCTGTTCGGGCGTATTGCCCGGGTTTATGATTTGATGAACCGCCTGATGAGCATGGGGCTGGATCGGCGCTGGCGTGCCTTTGCCGCGCGCTACCTGGCCCTGGCTACTGGCGATCTTGGCCTGGATCTCGGTGCCGGAACCGCTGATCTCTCGATCGCGGTGATCCAGCGTTCAGGGCCTGGCACGCGCATGATCGGCATGGATATCACGCCTGAAATGCTGGCCGAGGGCGAGCGCAAGATCAAGCGTATGGGCCTGCAAGAGCAGATTGAGTTACGAGTGGGCGATGCCGAGCATATCGATCTGCCCGACAATAGCGTTGATGGCTGTTGTTCCGCCTTTATGGTGCGCAATCTCGCCGATGTTCGCCAGGGCTTCCGCGAGATGTTGCGTGTCGTCAAGCCAGGGGGGCGCGTGGTCTGTCTGGAGATCAGTCACCCGCCCGGCAAGATCTTCGGCTCGCTTTTCCACTTCTACTTTTATCGGCTAGCCCCGCTCTTCGGCACGCTGATCGGGAAAGCCTTTGAGGAATATAACTACTTGCCGCACTCGCTCACCACTTTTCCTGACGCGCCAGCTCTCAAGGCGATCATGGAGGAAACTGGCTGGTCTGATGTGCGTTTCTATCGACTGAATGGGGGCCTCGTCGCCGTTCACGTCGGAACGAAAGCCGGCGACGAGGCATAAGTTTTAGAGGATGATCGAGGCTACGCGCTCAGCCATTTCCAGGCTCTGCGCGTAGCATTTTTTTCTACTGTCTCCGCCTTATCCGCTTTGTTTTTCGCGATCATCAGCATGAAGAGCGGAAACGCGCTGCAACAGAAGTAGGATGGCAGGCTTCTCCAGGCCAGGAAGAGCGGCACGATGGCGAGGAACATCGCCGCCTCCGGGCAGGTGCGGCAGATGCGCCAGTAATAGACCAGCATGGCTACCATCGCGCTCCCTTCCAGACCGAGATAGAACCAGCTCGGCAGGTAAGGCAGCAGGTGGTAGGAACTCAGGCTGACGATGCCCACGCCCAGCGGGAACATTGGATCGGCCATGGGAGCCAGCACGCCCGACATCCATGCAGCAGGATTCCAGATGATGAAGGGCAGGTTGATGGCCAGAGCCACGCCGCCAGCAATAGTCAGGCGCAGGCAGGCCTCACGGAAGCCATATTGCCGCAGCACGAGAATCGCGTAGAATGGTACAAAGAACCAGACCGTCTGTTTACTGGCTATCGCCAGGCCGAGGAGCAACGCTGATGCCCAGCGTTTGTCGCGCCATAGCCAGGCCAGGACGATCAGCAGGGTATAGAGGACATCCAGGCTTCCACCCATGACTTCACCCAGCATTGGCACGTTGGCCAGTGCCAGCAGGAGCAACCAGGGTTTCAGTTCGTCGCGCGCGGCCTTCCAGGCGAGCCAGACCAGCAGAATATAGCTCAGGATATAGAACGGTATGACACTACCTAGCTTAAAGAAGACGATCGGGACCAGCGTGAGGAATGAAAGCGCGGGATAACTTACTTTCGACTCAAACTCTGGCGCGTGATCGGCCTTTTTGTCAGTATCAAAGGTTGAACGGAAGTCCATCTCGCTCGGATAATCCAGCATGCCAGCGAATTGCCCGACGCGCAACGGCGTGGTCCAGTTTGGCTGAATGTTAAAACGTTGGGCCACGTCGATAATATTTGAGGACGTGTAAGGATTTTCGCCAGCCAGCAACAGTTGTGCCGCGTTGGTATCCAGCGAGGTGCCATCGTTTGAATAGACTGGCGCGAAGAATAATTGCACGACGATCAGTGAACAGAAAACCAGGCCGGCTACCAGCAAGAGCATTGTACGCAAGAGCGCGGTGCGCTGCCAGCGCGCGCCATGCTGGCGCGCAAACTCATACTGTTGATGCGTTGTCGCGGGTTTGATAGCCAGCCACATCGCGACAAAGCCGCCCAGCGTGAGGCCAAGAGGTAGCACCGAACTGACTGCTTCGAGCGGAAACGCATACCACGCGCTCTGCTCAATCTGGCTGAACGAAAAAGCTGGCGGGATACAGGCCAGCGTTTGACAGAGCAACGCGAGGCCAATCCAGATCCCGCGTCTCTGAAGCTCGATGACCTTAACATTGCCTGGCGAGCGATTATCTGTGAAAAAATAGTGCATCCAGCGGTAATTCAGCGCGAACCGCTCTGCTTTTGTACCTGTTTGCGTCGTCCGGGTGAGACGTAACGGTTGTTGCATCAGTTCCCTCTTTCAGTCCTTTCGTCGTTGTGCTCTTTACTCTCTCCGGTTCCATCCACCGCACCAAAAACTATTATCATATTTGTTATCACGAATGTACCAGATGAAACAGAAACAAAACTTTCTGGCCTTCCTATGAGGCGAGTTCCTGTCGATTGAGCGATAGCTTTTTCTATACTCGACTATTATAGCTTATTTTCAGAAGTTGGCCCGTTTGGAATGTGCGAGACATGGGCATCTTCCCATCTTCAAACGAATGAGGGGGCCGTAAAGGTTCGCTTTTGTTGGGCATAGGACCATCGTTTTCACACGTTTATGAGCCAGAGCGACTCAGTAATTCTGCTTAGCACAAACATTATGCATTCCGTCCCGGCGCGAGAGTCCCAGCCTGCTCGACGATTGGCCTGGGGTTGTGGTAGTATTGACGCGAAATACAGCCTGTCTTTGGAAGGGGAGTAAGCCTGCGTGTATCTCAAACGTTTAGAAATGTTGGGCTTTAAGAGCTTTGCCAATAAAATGCACCTGGAGTTTAGTACCGGGATCACGGCAGTGGTTGGTCCCAACGGGGCTGGGAAATCGAACGTGGCTGACTCCGTACGTTGGGTGCTTGGCGAGCAGAGTATGCGCCAGTTGCGCGGCAAGAAGAGTGACGACATTATTTTTGCTGGCGGTCAGGGTCGCTCCGCGCTAGGCATGGCCGAGGTCTCCCTGACCATTGATAACAGTACCGGTTGGGTGCCATCGGAGTATAGCGAGATTACGGTGACTCGTCGTTCCTATCGTTCAGGAGAAAACGAGTACCTGATTAATAAACAGAAGGTGCGTCTGAAAGATGTCCTGCTACTGCTGGCCCAGGCGCGGATCGGGCACGATTCCTATACGGTCGTCGGCCAGGGTTTGATCGATGCGGCTTTGAGCTTGCGGGCGGAAGAGCGACGTGGACTGTTTGAGGATGCAGCCGGGATTCGCCCCTATCAGGTGCAGCGTACAGACGCGGAGAATCGTCTGCGCCAGACCGAGACCAACCTGGAGCGTTTGCGTGATATCGTCAGCGAGATTGAGCCGCGCCTGGAGCCGCTTGCCGAACAGGCCCGCCGCGCTATCGAGCAGAAACAGCTCTCCGGCGAATTGCAGGATGTCTTGCTCACCTGGTACGCGCTACAATGGCGACGTTTGCGCGCAAATAGTGAACGCGCCGATCTGGCCGAACAGACCCAGACTCAGCTCGTGCAGCAACAGGAACAGGCTTTGCGTGAGATGGAGGAACGGCGCAATACCCTGCGCGCCAAACGCCAGCAAGCTCAAACGAAGACCGCCGAGGTACGCGCGGTCCTGGGAGAAGCGCGTGACGCGGTGAAGCTGATCGAGCGTGACCTGGCCGTGAGCCAGGAACGCATTGTGGGCCTGGAACATCAGCGCGTCGAGCAGCAGCAAGAAGAGAAGCGCCTGCGTGAACGGCTGATCGCGCTCAAACAGCAATTGATCGACATGGAAGAGCAATGCGACCTGGCCGACGAGGCGATTGACGAGGATGCGGTGAAGCTGGCCGCGCAAGAGAGCGATGTGGCCCAGGCGCAGAAATCCTTCGAGATGGATGAGCGCCGTCTGCGTACCGCGCAAAACGATCTGATCCAGGTTCAGGCACGCCTGGGAGCCAGCCAGTCCGATCTTGGCCGTCAGCAAAAGCACCTGGGTGAGCGTAACCGTTTGCTGGCCACGCGCCGCGACACCATCGCCAATTCTCAGCAAGCCATGCGCGCTCTGGAGACGCGACTGGTGGATGAGCGCGCCCAACTGACCACCGCGCGCAACGAAGAACAGCAGATTACCATGCGCAAACAGGCCATTAGCCGGGCCATCGCCGACGCGCAACAGGAGATGGAGCGGCTGAAATCCTCGCTGGCCGAGGCTGAACGGCAACGCCGCAGCGTCTCCGATCGTTTGACGATGCTCAAGAACTGGCGGCAGAGCTTGAGCGGCTATAGCGATGGCGTACGCGCTCTCTTGCGTGCTCCCCAGGGCAAGTTGCAGGGCCTGTTGGGACCAGTTCCACAGCTTGGCATCGCGCCAGCCGGTCAGGAACTGGCGTTAGAGGGCGCCTTCGGCCCTTATTTACAGGCGGTGGTCGTGGAGACCATCGACCAGGCTCGCGCCTGCCTGGACTATTTACAGACCGCGAAGGCCGGCAAGGCCATGATCGCGTGGTTGGAGCGTTCCGGCTCGCTGCCCGATCTCGCGGCTGCTCAGGCAGAGCGCGAAGATGCGGCTGTACAACAATTGCTTGCTGTTTCCCCTGATCTCCGCGAGCGTGTGATTGGCCTTGCCAGCCGCGCCATTCAGTGCGATCCGCGCTACTTGCCGCTCTTTCGCACGATTCTGCGCGGCGTCTTGCTCGTCAACGATCTGGAGGGTGCGCGCGCTATTCTTGATGAACTGGCCCGCATGTTTGCTAGCGAACGTTTCCCCGCGATCGAGCGATTAGTCACGTTGCACGGCGAAGTTTTGCATCTCGATGGCTGGTTGACCGGGGGCAATGGTAAAGATGGTGGCCAGCAGGGCTTGCTGGCCTATGAACGTGAATTGCGCGAATTGCCGCGCCAGTTAGACGAGCATCTGGCCTTGATCGCGCAAATCAACGATCTGCTCAGCGAGGCGCAGCGTGCTCAGGAGGGGCGCAAGGCTGAACAGCACGCGATCGAAAAAGATCTTCAGAAAAACGCCGCGCGTATCTCCGAACTCAATCGCGCCATCGCGGCGACCCAGCGCGGGCAAGACCGCCAGCAGAGCGAATTGCAGGCAGCGGTCTCCATTGAGCAGCAACTGATCTCCGAGATTGCTGGTCTGGAACAGGAGATTGAGGCAGTCACCGAGCGCGTCCATGTCCATGAGAAATCTCAACGCGAACTGAGCGGACTGGTCGAGGATTTGCAGCAGGAGATCGAGGAACGCACGATCGTTTTTCGCCGTCAGCAGGACGATTTGGGGAAGGCGCGTACAGCCCTCGCGGTCAAGCGGCAGGAGGCCAGGGCGTTGCGTCAACAACTTGCCACGCAATCTCAGCAGGCTCAGGATTTGCGCTCTCAGATCGATGCACGCGCGGCTCGTATCAAAGAGGCTGAAGAACGCTATCTTGCGCTCCAGCAGACCGTTGAGCAGCATCAGGCCGAGATCGCCCAGGCGCAAGAGCGTGTGCAGGCGCAGGCCGAATTACTGCGCCAGGCCGAAGAGAACGCGAGCGCGTTGGACCAGCAGATCGGTACATTGGAGCAGGAGACGCTGGAACTGCGCCAGAAGTTGACCGAGATAGAGGTTGTCTACCGCAAGTGTTTGCTGGACAGCCAGAAAGCCCGTGATGCCGTTGAAACCTTGCTTGAACAGTTAAATGAAGAGATGGGCATTACCGATCCCCGCGAATTGACGCGCTACGCGACAGCGGAAGCGAGCGTGAGCGCAATAAGTGAGGGGAGCGTGGATGAAGTCGCAACGCAGAAACTGGCGGATGGCGAGGCTCTCTCGGATGAGGAAGAGGCCGAATTGCGCAAGTTGCGGCGGCGCGTTGATACGCTGCGGAGCAAACTCAAATCTCTGGGTGGCAGCGATCCCGACGCTCCCCAGCAGTACGAGGAGACGCGCACGCGCTACGAATTTTTGACTACGCAGATCAGCGACATGGATCAGGCAGCCTTGCAACTGCGCACAATCATCGCCCAGCTCGATGTCACAATGGCTCGCCAGTTTGAAACCACTTTCCAGGCCATCAACGCGCGCTTCCGTGAAAACTTCGTCACGCTCTTTAAAGGCGGGAATGCGCGCCTGGAACTGATCGCGGCCAAAGGCGACGAAGAGAACGAAGAGAACGCTGGAGCGAAAGGGATGCCTGCTGGCGTCGAAGTTATCGTGCAACCGCCCGGCAAGAAAGTACAGGATCTCTCGCTGCTCTCTGGCGGCGAGCGCGCAATGGTCTCGGCAGCTTTGCTCTTTTCCCTGCTGGAGATCAACCCGCCGCCGTTCTGCTTGCTCGATGAAGTGGACGCGGCCCTCGACGAATCCAATGTCAACCGCTTCTGCGACATTCTGCGCCGCCTGGCACAGCATACGCAATTTATCGTCATCACCCATAACCGCGTCACCATGACCTCAGCCCAGGCCATCTACGGCGTCTCAATGGGCGGAGATAGCGTCTCGCGCCTGCTCTCGCTCAAATTGGAGGAGGCGCGCGCGGTCGCTGGGAATCGTTAGCTTGCGGAAATTTATTGCATGAATTTCTGCAAGAAATCTCTCACCTGCTGGCGGTAGCCCGCGACATCCACCGCGTAGGCCAGCCCGTGCCCGGCAGTGGGCACGATAAACTTCTCTTTCGGGGCTGTGCTTGCCTCGTAGAGAGGATTGAGCATGGTGGTGGGAACGAAGAGATCCTCGCCGCCGTGAATAAAGAGCGTAGGCAGATGCGCTTTTTTGACCTGAGCGAGCGTGGAGGCTTCTCCGAAGAAATAGCCCGCGCGTAGCTTGCAGATCAAGCTGATTATAGAGAGCAACGGGAAGGTCGGGAGCTTATAGAGTTGCCTGGCCTGGTGAGTCAGGATGTCTTTCACAGACGTGTAGGCGCAATCGGAGATTACACACCTGACCTGTTCTGGCAGCTCTTCGCCGCTGGTCATCAGCACCGTCGCGCCGCCCATCGAGATGCCATGCAGCACGATCTGCGCCTCCTGGCCAACCTTGTTCAGCACGAAGTAAATCCATTTGACATAATCGAGACGATCGAGCCAGCCGAAGCCGATATAGCGGCCCTCGCTCTCGCCATGCCCGCGATCGTCAGGCATGAGGACATTGTAACCGAAGATCTCGTGATACAGTTTTGCGACCCCGGCCATATCTTTGCGCGCATTTCCCATGTAGCCGTGCGCCAGGATCGCCGTTTTCGGCGTTGGCGCTTTCGCCGCGAGATAGTAGCCGCGCAAGAGCAGGCCGTCATGAGAAGCCATTTCAAGTTTTTCGAAGGGCTGCTGGTCAAACCAGACCATATTTCGCTCTATCAGCACGCCGTACTGGTCCAGCGGCAGATCAGGGCTGGCCGAGAGAAATCCCTTGGGTTGACGCACAATGGCGACGCGAAAAAAGTAGAAGCTGGCGAAAAGCAGTGCAAGCAGAAGGACGAGTATGATGCACAGAATAATAATTGCGGCGAGAGCCATCGAAAAAATCCCTCTCAGACAGGTGTGAAATGGCGCATAAGGATGTGCATAATCACGATACCACCAGATCTCATGAATAGCAAGCGACTGGGAGGATTGACAGGCTTCGTGTAATTCTCGTGAGAATGGAGCAGCGCCACTGGCACGTCAGGGGCGCTGCTCCATTCTTAGGGAAGACTTCTTTATTCTGAAGACGGTGTGCTCAAGTGGCGCTTTAGCTAACGCCATGTGCAAGTTCTGTTGACTTCTCGTTGCTCCAGGGCTCGCAGGTTGCGATGCTCTCTGCTGTCCTGATCGCCGAAGAGAGCATCGCAACCTGCACATCAAATGAAGAGAGAGTGTTACACCCAGATATCAGAAGTGCAATCGCCCCCAGGGTAACGCATCTCGTGGGCGCGAGCCGGTCCGACAGGCTCCTTGCCAAAATCGACGCAGAAATGCTCATTGATCTTTAAACCGCCGTTTTTGGTATCGCAATCAATTTGCAGCAGATAGGACCCGGCTTTGGCTATCTCAGGGTAGAACTGGTTGTCCCAGGAGCTATAGAGCGAATTGGTCACGTAGAGCCGTTGGCCATCAAGACTGAGTTGGAGCATCTGTGGACCCCCAACGAGCTGGTGATCTTGAACATCCCGGCTTTTTCCAGGTAAACCACCGCACCAGACCTGCCCGGTCAATCTGGGATGAGAGGGATCGGTGATATCGTACTGGCGAATATCACCATGCAGCCAGTTCGAGAGGTAAAGATACCGATCGTCCATCGAGATGAGAAAATCAGTGATGAGCGACGGCACAGGAATGGGCTGGCCTTCTACCTCGATAGAGGGCACATCGATGACCTTTTCGACCTGCCAGTCTTCATCAGACTTCTGCCAATGCCAGAGGTTGCTGCTGAGTGCGGCCCCGACGAAACCGTGGGTGCTGTCAGGGTGATGGTGGAAACGGACCTCAAGCGGAAGCAACCCTTCCTCTCCAAGTTCAACACTCTGGATGATGTCGTGTCGCTCCCAATCCCAGAAGTGGAGGTGGTGACCATATTTTCCGGCGGTGACATCTTCCGGATGAAAGCCTTTCGTGTAGGTCTTGGGTGCTCCCCATTCGCTGCTGACCATGATATTGTGACGGGGTTGGTACCAGAAGTCATAGTTGTAGAGCATCCCGGCTGCTTTGTGCTCCCAGCGACCAATGATATCAAACTGCTCATCAAGGAGCAAGAAACCGCCCGGACCGTTGCCCTCTTGGTCGCCGAGCATCGAAAGCATGATGGTTCCATCAGCCAGACAATGCACCGTGTGAGGAGCAGTCAGGTTCGTTTTCTCTTTGATCTCTTCCGGTTCAATCACCTTGTGCAGTCGGGGTGCTCGCGCGTCGGAGGTATCCAGGATATGAATGCGGCTAGAGCGATTTCCTGGAACGATGAGAAAGTTTCGCGCTTTCCCTTCCACTCCATGGCATGAGCTACAGGCGTTCCAGCCAAAGTGATGCAATTCGTCGCCAACATATGGCATCGGTGTCCGATGAATCACCTGGGAATAAGTAGGAGAAAGCGGATCGACATCCACCGTGGCAAGATAATCCGGCTCCTGGATACCCGTTCCTACATACAGGGCAACCGTGTAGAGGACCGTTTCGCGTTCGGCCCGCATCGCCTCTTCGGGTGAGGCATAGCCTGGTCCGCAACAGGAATGATCGTCATGATGCATGGCAGTGTGTTCATTGCTCATAGAATTGGTATCCCCCTTTGCTGGACGGGAGAACGTTGACGAGCAGTTCTCCCCCGGAGAGCATTCCTTGCTTCACCTTAGATACGTGCAACATTCCAACATACTCTGCCTTTGGCTTCTTCCCCAAAAAAAGAGCTCTTTGATTATGTTTTACCCACCTACCTCTGTCAAGCTGAGGCGAAATGCCAGTTCTAAGACTTGCTCAAAAGGACCAGACTGGAGAAGCAGATCTCTGGCCAGTGCAAACACCCCTCGCAGCTCCTGGTTTCCTCCAGTTACTTCATCATATTCTTGCACTTCCGCTCGATAGTGATTTTATCCCGCGTGCCGGAAGCCTGCTTCGTTCATCGTCAAGGGTCGGCCCTCGCCCAGCACACCTGTGTCAACCACTTCAGCCACGACCAGTGTTGAATCACCGGCCTCGATGGTATGCTTGACCTCGCACGCGACCCAGGCCAGAGCGTCTTCCAGGATAGGCGCGCCGCCAGGTCCGGGAGTGTACGTCACGTTTTTCAATTTATCGGGCTGCTTTAACGCTGATTTGCCCAACTGACCTGCCAGTTCGCGATCGCCGCTGCGCAAGACATTGATAAGAAAGGCGCGGCTGTGCTGGATCATGGGCAGCGATTTCGAGTCGTTCTCGATCGAGACCGCGACCAGGGGCGGATCGAAGGAGACCTGACTGAGCCAGTTCGCGGTAAAGGCGTTGACTTCGCCCGCGTCCGCGCACGAGACGGCGTAGAGGCCATACGTAAAGGTGCGAAGAGCCTGTTTCTTGATTTGTGGGTCCATTGTTGATGAAAAATCCTCTCTGTGATGATATTGTTTCTATTGTATCGCGTGGTGTATGCTTTTTCCAGGGATGAGCATTTTTCTTATAGCCACGAGATACAAAAAACCAGGATCGCCAGACTTGCATCTAAGTTGGCAAGAATGTGAGCCATTTGCTCACGTTTTAGAAGGAACGCCTGCCTGAGCAGGCGTGAAAATGACGCGTATCTTTTCGTTTTGATGGGTCAACTTGCCTTGTTTTGCCCGCTTTCCTGTAGGGCGTGGATGGCTTCTCTGATACCGTAATAGATGATGACGAGCGAAGCAAGCGGGTCAGCCCACCACCAGCCAAAGAGGGCATTGAGCACCAGTCCTACCAGGACTGCCCCAGCTAGATAGGCATCCACCAGAGTCACGCGACCTTCAGTCAGCAAAACCTCATTCTGGAGTTTTTGCCCGGTGAGCCGTTTGCCAAAGGCGAGCAGGAGCATAGCGATGAATGTAATCGCGATCCAGAAGATTCCTCCAACTGATGTGGCGGGATGCGTTCCTG
>Ga0068857_100004528_pt1 | contig 11756 bp, 8 predicted proteins | sample KBSCornC72_FD_66591 | JGI IMG/M metagenome (GOLD analysis project Ga0068857, IMG submission 66591) | Corn rhizosphere microbial communities from Kellogg Biological Station, Michigan, USA - KBS Corn C7-2 | ecosystem: Host-associated > Plants > Roots > Rhizosphere > Soil ...
GATCAGGTGACCCAGCAGAACGCCGCGCTGGTCGAGCAAGCCGCAGCTGCGGCACAATCCTTGCAGGATCAGGCGGCGCAGCTGGCAAGGCTGGTGTCGGTGTTCAAGCTGGAGGGCGGGGCACCGGAGCACAAGCGCGTTGCGGCACCCACGGCGGCGCGGCTGGCCTGTGCGTGAGACCGTTCACGCAAGATCGCACGAAAGGGATAGCGCTATTGCGCGCTGAAATTGCCCGCACTGGCGATGAGCGTGGCACCACAGCTGGTCTTGTGGCCGTCGTAGGCGACGGCGATGCCATCGATCTTGTGATGCGGGTGTCCCTCGGCGATGGTGCAGTTGTCGTGCCCCTGCCGGGGGCAACTGCAGGCATCGCCGACCCGCGCGACCGGCAGGCCGCCTACCTTGAAATGGGTCGCGCTCACTTGCGTGACCTTGCCGCCGTGGGAAGTGGCGTCGCCGAGGCGGATGATGTTGGGCATGGTGGATTCCTTTCAAGCAGGGTGAGAGTGGAGGCGGGGCCAGGGTGAAGGTCGGGCGAGGGGTCTGAAATGTTGCTGCAGGCGGCTATGGTGGCGTACCTGACGTGGTTGATGCGGGTGCTACCTGCGTTGGCCGCAGCCGGAAACTCGTCAGCACGGCATCCCACAGCTGCAGCGCTTGCGCATCGTTCAGTGTGGTTTGTTGCGCATTGCTGTTCTGGTCGTGATGGCCGGTGGTCAGTTCGATCTTGATGGCGGGGGTATCGAGCGTGCCCTGTCCTTCGGTTTCCCAGATGAAGCTGTGGCTGAGCCCGCCGCCGCTGTTGGGGACGGTGACCAGGAACTCCTGGCCCTGGTAGGGACCGATCTGACGGTCTCCCTTGCGCAGCACGCGCACGGCAGTAGCCAACCGGCCCAGGGTCTGCAGTCCGCTGTGCATGCGCTCCAGCAACGGGCGGTCGTGCTTGCTCATCGCCAGGGGATAGAACCAGACGGACACGAAGGCGTCCGGGTGGCCGGCAATGTCGATATCAATGCCGGCTTCTTCGTTTTCCCATTCGGGGTTGGCGATGAAGCCGCCTTCGAAGCAATAGCCGGGGTCGGTGGGGATGTCATGCGTCGATCTTTTACGCAGGCCAGCCAGCGTCAGGCGCATGCGTTCCACTGCGTCCTCCTGATAACTCGGCATGCCGGCAGGAGGTGCGCTCATGCCGGCCTCCGTCCTGAATAAGTAACGGGTGCCATCGATCCAGCGATAGCCTTCTACCTGCACTATTTCCTCGATAAAGCTCTCCTCCCAATAGACAAAGATTCGCGAATACTGATCAGGCTTGATCAGCAAGCGTAACAAGCCAGGTTCGATATCGTGCCTGGCCGATCTGAGAATCTCTTCCTTGGCAACCATTTCCTTCTCAAACTCTTCCTGGCTCATGTCCTTTGGCTGCTCCAGAAGAGCGAAGTCATAGCGATAATTACCGCCACTCAATGTCGAACCTGCTGGCAGGTCGAGCAGAAAACGGCCGGTACAAAAAGTGGAGACTGCTGGAGTTGCTTGACGTGACTGGGCACTATTCATGATGGTCAATCGTTGGAAAGGTGTCAGGTCTCCAGACAAGGACGTCAAGACCAGCATGGCCGTGACGACTCTCAAGCGCGGAGACTTTTTGATGCTCATTATTCTTCTCAAGATTTCCGCAACAGCCCCGAAGAATTGACAATACGGACTATTGAATACAGGGTGACCGCCTGAGAAATTGCGGCATTGTAGGAAAACTGGTGGTCATAGCTCTCGTGCGACCTCAGCTTTCCTTCATGCTTGAAAAGCTGAACGACAAACGGCTTCGGAGCGGCTCCCGATTCGGCAGGGACAGTTCCATCTCCAGGGCCGGTGCCATCCTGCAGAATGCAGTAGCGATTGTCCTCGCCGCCAAATCGCAGCTCGACCATTCCATTCAGATCATCCGCTACCAGCTGCGCTTTCGTCGGATCGCCAGGCACCATCGGCTTGCACTTCCAGTTGATCTCGTTCCATGCCAACTGTTGTCCATCCGCGGCGTAATACGCGTAAGTATTCGGGTGATAGCGGTCTTCAATCTGTTTGTGAAAGGAGCGCGCGATTTTCAGGGTCCTGGCATATCTGTCGAAGTCTGGTGCGGGTCGCGTTTTTGCGACCGTCACTTTTCCATCCTTCTTGGCATGCTTGCTATCTTCACGACCGGCTGGATCGATCAAATCCTCCCGAATCAGCTTCCACCAATCCGCCGAATTGTTGAGATAGATGTTGCGGTAGGGATCGCCCTCGCCCAGAAAGCTTTCCATTTCCTCAGCCATTCCACGCTGCCCGATACCCACGTAACTCACCCGCAGCCAATGCCGTTCCCCGCGATTGCTCCAGGTCTTGTATTGCGCCGTCGGCAGCAATTCCAGTGGTCCGGGGGCATTGGCCATCACTGCCGTGCACTCGGCGGCATTGCGCCCCAGGACGACCTGCCCGGCTCCCTCAAAGCCCGCCCGGATGCGCTTGTAGGTCGCCGGCGCACCGAGGGCCGGCATCACGCCGTGCACCACGCCCAGGATGCGCTCGGCCATCCCCGGCAACTCCGCACAGGCGCGGGCGACCAGACCACCCATGCTGTGCGTGACCAGGATCACCTGCTCGCAACTTCTTCCCTTGCTGCGGTAATAGGCGGTGATGCGTTCGATTTCCTTGGCCAGTCGCTGTGCCGATACCTTGTTGCTCTGCAGCCAGTTGTAACCCACCGCGTGTACCGGATAGAGCAGTTCAGCGGCCTCCTGCAGCTGCATTTCCTGCAGCGGCGTGAAGGGCTTCTGCGCACCCAGCTTGCCTGCATCCTGTCGTGCCATCACGAGTTCCTGCCAATGTGAAGTGAGCTTCTTCCCCTGGCTTGCAGGGTCGAAGATCAGGGCCATGCTGGTCTCCAGCAGTGAAAGAATGGGCAGATAGCTGTCCGCGTGGAGTTGCCCCCAGCCGCGCCACTTGACGCGCTCGGCGTCGCTCTTGCCGGGGGCGAAGGCCAGCAGCGTCTTGCTGATGTCGTCGGGAAAGGCCGGACCGTCTTCGTCTACCTCGGTACTATCGGGATTGAGCAATCGCTGTCGGTCCGCCGCCGTGCGGCCGACATGCTTGAGCGCCAGCGCCAGGGTTTCCCATCCGCCCTCCGGAGGAAACCACGCCGGGCCCTTGTCGCGACCTTTGAGCTTGAGCCGTGTGCCCATGATGCCGGGTACGAATACGATGGGCATGACAATGTCCGGACTGGTCAGGCACAGGGCTCGTACCTTCATGCGCTGGCCGGTCAGCACCGACTGGGCGATCTCGTTGCCTTGCTCGTCCCATGCGGTCGGGACCAGGCGCGTTGGCGCGGGTCCTTTAACCGGAGCAATCATGGCCGACTCCCTTGGGGATCCAGCACGGGGCGCAGCCGGAAGCTGTTGAGCACGTCGTCCCAAAGCTTGATGGCCTGTTCATCGGTCAGCCTGGTTTGTTGCGGATTGCCGTTCTTGTCGCGATAGCCTGTGGTGAGTTCGATCTTGAGCGCAGGCGTGTCGAGCGTGCCGTCGCCTTCGGTCTCCCAGATGAACTTGTGGCCGCGCATGCCGCGACTGCTGGGGGCGCTGGCGAGGAATTCCTGGCCCCTATAGGGGCCGACCTGTCGCTCGCCCTTGCGCAGCACGTGCACTGAGGTCGCCATCTGGCCCAGCGTCTGCAATACCCCGCCCATGCGATCGAACAAGGGCTTGCTGTGGGCACTCCTTGCGAGCGGGTAGAACCAGACTGAAACGAAGGCATCGGGATGGCCGGCGATGGTGATGTCAATGCCGGCTTCTTCCATTTCCCATTCGGGGTTGGCGATGAAGCCACCCTCAAAACAATATCCGGGCTCTTTGGGTATTTCATGCGTTGATCGTTTGCGCAGGCCAGCGAGTATTGCTTGCATACGTTCGATGGCGTCTTCTTGATAGCTCTTCGTGCCGGTAGGTGGCTTGCTCATGCCTGCCTTACTTCTGAAGAGAAACCTTGTTCCATCAATCCAGCGATATCCGTCAACTAACACTATGTATTCGCTGAAGTCGTGTTCCCAATGAACGAATATCCACGAATGCCGATCAGGTTTGACTAACAAGCGCAACAAGCTTGGCTCGGTTTCATGCTTCGTGGATCTGAGCGTCTTTTCCTTGGCCGCCATTTCTGTCTCGAACTCTTCATGGCTCATGAATTTAGGCGCATCAAGTCGCGCGTAGTCGTAGCGATAATTGCCTCCGCTGACGACCGAGCCTGCTGGCATATCAATTTGAAAATGACCGCTGCAAAAAGTTGAAACGACAGGAGCAGACTCACTTGCCTGAGCTGTGTTCATGATGTGCAATCCTTGTTGAGATGAGATGTCGCCAGCTAAAAATAGCCAGACCATGAGGGCCGATGCGGTGATAAAACGGCGCGGATTTTTCATGTGCATTTTTCTCCAGGGATTTTTTTCAAGTTCGCAGAGGCGTTGACGATCCTGATGATGGAATAGAGGGTGACGGCTCGGGCAATCGTGGCGTTGTAGGAAAACTGATGGTCATAGCTGTCATGAGATCTCAGCTTTCCTTCGTGCTTGAATATCTGTAGAACGTGAGGTTTCGGTGCACCACCCGATTCCGCCGGGACCGTGCCATCGCCCGGGCCAGTACCGCTCTGAAGAGAGAAGTAATGGACGGAATGCTCTCCGAAGCGCAGTTCCAGCATCCCGTTCAGATCATCTTTTTCCAGTCGCGCCTGAGCGGGATCGCCTGGCACCAACGGCCTACACTTCCAGTTGATCTCGTTCCATGCAGGTTGTTGTAGGTCAGCGGCGTAATACGCGTAGGTATTGGGGTGATAGCTGTCTTGAATGAGTTGATGGAGATTTCGAGCCAATTTCATGCTCTCTGCAAATTGGCAAAAATTCGGCATTGGGCGCTTTTTCGAGGCGAGGACGTTCCCCTCCCTTTCGGCGCGTTCGCGATCCTCCCTCCCCGCCGGATCAATCAACTCCTCGCGCACCAGCTTCCACCAATCCGACGTATTGTTCAGATAGATCTGCGCGTAGGGATCCCCCTCGCCCAAAAAGCTGTCCATCTCCTCAGGCATCCCGCGCTGGCCAATAGCCCGATAGCTGGCGCGCAACCAGTGCCGCTCTCCTTGATTGGTCCAGGTCTTGTATTGCGCAGTCGGCAGCAGTTCCAACGGCCCCGGCGCATTGGCCATCACCGCCGTACAGTCAGCCGCATCGCGTCCCAGTACCACCTGCGCCATGCCTTCAAACCCGGCCCGGATGCGCTTGTAGGTGGCCGGGGCGCCAAGGGCCGGCATCACGCCATGGATGACACCCAGAATGCGTTCGGCCATTCCCGGCAGTTGCGCACAGGCGCGAGCCACCAGACCGCCCATGCTGTGCGTGATCAGGATCACGCCCTCACAGCGCTTTCCCTTACTGCGGTAATACGCCGTAATACGCTCGATCTCCTCAGCCAATCGTTGCGCCGAGACCAGATTGCTCTGCAACCAGTTGTAGCCCACCGCATGCACCGGATAAAGCACCTCTGCGGCATCTCTCAAGTCTTCGTCCGAAATTGCAACAAAGGGCTTCTGCGCGCCCAGCCTGGCTGCATCCTGCCGATCCATCACCAGCTCCTGCCAGTGCGAGGTGAGCCGGGTGCCCTGGCTCGCAGGATCGAAGATCATCGCCATGCTGGTCTCCAGCAGCGAAAGAATGCCGAGATAGCTGTCTGCATGGAGCTGTCCCCAGCCGCGCCATTTGATACGCTCGGCATCGGTCTGGCCGGGAGCAAGCGATAGCAGGGTCTTGCTCGTGTCATCAGGAAAAGCCGGACCGCCATCATCCACCTCAGTGGTCTCCGGATTGAGCAAACGTTGCCGGTCTGCCGCCGTGCGGACCAGATGCGTGAGCCCCAGCGTGATCGTCTCCCAAGTGTTCTCGGGTGGCAGCCAGGCCGGCCCCTGGTCGCGTTTGCTGACCCTGAGCCGCGTCCCCATGATGCCCGGCACGAACAGAATGGGCACCACCACCTCCGGCGTGGTCAGACACAAGGCTCTGACCTTCTGGTTCTCTCCGGTCAGCACCGATTGCGCCACATCATTGCCGTCTTCATCCCAGGCGGTGCCGACCAGCCGGGTCGGTTCTGCCGCCTGCTCCGGCAGGGAAGATTGCTTCATCCTCTACTCCTTCACGATCCGCAGCCGCGCGATACGCAGGGCCTGGTCCTGGCTCAAGGCCGTACGTCCCTGTTCATCAGTGACGCCTTCAATGACGCTGCCGTCATCGAGCTCGATCCGATAGCGCTGCCGCACATGCGGCCGGCCACTGCCGCGCCGGGCCAGGATGAAACGTTCGTCGGTACGCATGGCGCTGGCAGGCAGTTCCGCGCCAGGAGGCGCACTGTCCGCACCACTCACATGATGGAAATTCGCCGAGCGGATGATGTGATCCGCGTTGCTCTGCTGCGTGATCGCGCCGCCCCCCAGATCAATCTGCGCACCCTGCGCCAGCAGCTTCAGCCGGGGAGCCTGCAGGACGATCTCATCAACAGCGGTCAGGATGATGCGGCGCGCTGAGGTGGCTTCGATGTCGTCGCCGTGCGTCTGCAATTGCAGCTTGCCGCTGGCCGCGACCAGCCGCATCCCCAAGCGCTGCGCAAACACGCTGATACTCTCCGCCACCCGCACCAACAGCTTCTTGCCCGCAGATAGCTGCGTATTGCCCACGCTGACCAGATCGATTTCCTTCTGTGCACCAAGGACCACGCCCTCATCACTGGTGATGGCCACACCGGCCGGTGCAGTCACGGCCACCACCGGCTCGCCGCCACCGCTGCCTTCGGCCTGCGTGTTGCTGCCGGTCTCCCAGGCATCGAGCCGCGTACGCAACGCGCTCAAGGACTGCACTGCCGTCGGCCCGGCATGATGGGTCTCGGCCAGCGCCGCCAGTTCCTGCTGGACGTTCTGCAGCACGCGCAGCAGCCCCAGCATCTCGGCCCGATCCAGTTGCGCGCCGCTGGCCTGGCTGCGCCGGCTAGCGCTGATCAGCACACCCTGTCCACCGCGCAGCGCCAGCGCTTGGTCCGTCCGCAACTCGGCGCCTTCGCCGCGCGCATCGCTGCGTCCCTCGGTGCGGGGATGCGTGAGCCAGCCCAGGTTCAGCTCGCTCTGTCCGTGTTGCGAAGCAAGCTGGGCGCTGATCTGGCGCGGGGTGTCGTCGAGCCGCAGCTGGTTGTAGCGCTGGCCCTGAATCTCCTTGCTGCGCACGCCCGCCAGGAAGCGGTTGCCGGGCAGGCTGCCGACACCGCTGAAGGCAGGCGGCAGCGACAGGCCGTTGTACAGCCGGCCGATCACGACAGGCTTGTCAGGATCGCCCCCGAGGAAATCGACGAGCACCTCGTCGCCCACGCGCGGCAGATTGATCGCGCCCCATTGCCTTCCGGCCCAATGACTGGCCACGCGCACCCAGGCGGAATCGCGTTCGCTGTCGCTGGCCCCGCCGGCGAGCTGGTGATCCTGCATGCGGGTCCCGTGAAAGCGCAGCTTGATGCGGCCCAGCGCGTCACAGTACAGTTCTTCACCCGCCGGGCCGACCACATGGGCATTCTGCAGACGCGGCCGGGGCAGATCCACGCGGGGATCAAAGGCCGGTACCAGCGGGATGCCACGCCGCACGCATGCGAAATGGTTCAGATAGCGCAGGCCTTGTTCGCGGCAACGGCGCTGCAGGGCGTCCAGTCCGGCGAATCCGCTTTCACGATGCGGCGCTGCGCGCTGCAGGCGCTCCTCCAGCGAGGCCGGCAGGTTGTTTTCGGCATGGAACTCCAGCCGGGTCACGATGAATTCGCGCTCATGCGGAGGATGACGCTCCAGCTCGGGATGCCCCGTGATATCAATCCACTCGCCCACACGCAGCGCACGCACGGTGGAATCGGCACCGAATTCCTTGCTCTCCAGCGCCAGCCGCTGCATGCGCGCCCGGGCAATCTGGTCAAGATCTTCACCATCGTCGGCAATGTGCGGGGCCTCGACCAGATAGTCATCCAGCAGCAGGGCAAAGCGGTCGCCCAGTTCGCCCTGCGCTGCCGGATTGTTCACATGCCGTTGTAGCGGCCCATCCTGCGCGTGATCCCAGGTATGGCGGCTGACACTGCCGGCCCGCAGGCGGCGCGTGGCCTGCCAGCGCAGGAGGCCGTCCTGCGTGCCGGGCGCATGATCGCGTCGCCAGGGAACGCTGCCCACCGCATTGCGCGGCAGCTGCATGGAATCGTCAAACAGCACCAGCACATGGCGCGGACAAGCAGCCTGGCCCGGCAGTGGCGGCTCGCCCGGACGGATGCACCAGCCGATGCCGCGCCGCTTCCACAGGCGGCGCAGGAAATCGGCATCGGATTCGTTGTGCTGCATGATGAATTCGCGTGCCGGGTAGCGTTCTCCCAGCAGCGACCAATCCACCTCCATGCTGCTGGCCAGCAAGGGGCTGCGTTGCCGCCATTCGCTGATGAGGATCTGCGTTACATCGGCCTCGCTGGCGTGCAGGAAGACGCGGGTGTTGATGCGCTGGCCCATCAGGCTCAGGGCATCGCGCAACAGCAGGCGATAGCTGCTCAGCTCGCCATCGATCTGTCCCGCATGGACCTCGCCGATGAAGCCGCAGATGGTGCGCAACAGGCCCTGGTCCGTCACCAGCTGGATTTCTGCCGGCACCGCCATGAATTCCTTGAGCGGCAAGTCCTCGCGCGGCGAGAGACACAGCACCTCCACGTCGGTCGCGCCACACAGGGTCTCGCGGCCCGTTACCTGCTGTATCAGCAGCGCGTCCTGCAAGGCCGCGTGCGATTGCGGCAAGCGCAGCCGGAGGGCGCGGGCCTGTTGGGACCATGGTTGGCGTAGCGCGGAAAACGTGCGGTCGGGCATACGGACATCCTTGCTGGAATAGCCATCCGCGCAGCATCCCGGAACCAGGGCGATGCCAGCATCAAACGGCAGAAGGCGAGAGGAGAGCCATGCTAGAGGAGGGCTGCGCGCGCTTGGAGGAAGTGGCCGAGGTTGCCAGGCAAACTCGTCAGAGTTCGACCAGCCGCATTGCGCGGCTGTCATTTTGTTGTGCCATGCTGATCCGCCCCGGGGGCGCTATGATAGGCGGCGTGCCGGCATGACCGGCCATCCGGAGCCCGGCCCCATGCAGGCCTGGCCCACAGCCACCCGACAGGAGACAAGACGTGCCCCCAGACATCGCGCCACGCCCCGTGATCACCCCGGCCCACTACCGTGCCGATACCACCGCTGCCTACGACTGGCAGATCCCCGAGGTCTTCAACATCGCCCACGCCGCCTGCGACCGCTGGGCAGATGGCAGCGGCCGTCCCGCCATCATTGCCGAGGACGGCGATGGCAAAGTCACCACCTGGAGTTTCGACCAGCTCAAGATCCTGAGCGACCAGTTCGCCAATGTACTGAGCGAGGCCGGCATCCGGCGCGGCGACCGCATCGGGATCTACCTCTCGCAGCGCATCGAAACTGTCATCACTCACATCGCCGCCTACAAGCTGGGCGCAGTGACGGTGCCGCTGTTCTACCTGTTCGGCCCGGAAGCGATCGCCTATCGGCTCGACAACAGCGAAGCCGCCGCCCTGGTCACCGACGCATCGGGCATGGACAAGGTCCATCTCGCCGGAGAACTGCCGGCACTGAAAGTGGTGTTCTGCGTGGAGCAGTCCGACATCGTGCTGCCGCAGACTACCGATTTCTGGGACCGCCTGCATGCAGCCTCGCCCACGTTCGAACCGGTCACGACGCTGGCCGACGATCCGGCCATGATCATCTATACCTCCGGCACCACCGGCAAGGCCAAGGGCGCACTGCATGCACACCGCGTCCTGCTGGGTCATCTGCCGGGCGTGGAAGTCTCGCACGACAGTTTCCCGCAGCCCGGTGACCGCTTCTGGACGCCCGCCGACTGGGCCTGGATCGGCGGCCTGCTGGATGTGCTGCTGCCGTCGCTGTATCACGGCGTGGCGGTGGTAGCGCGCCGCCTGGAAAAATTCGATGCATCCACCGTCTTCGGATTGCTGGCGCGGCATGGCATCCGCAACGTGTTCTTCCCGCCGACGGCGTTGAAGATGCTGCGCGGCACGCCAGATCCACGTGCGCAATGGGATTTTGCGCTGCGCAGCGTGGCCAGCGGTGGTGAGACGCTGGGCGATGACCTGATCGCCTGGGGCCGCAGCGCGCTGGGCGTGACCATCAACGAGTTCTACGGCCAGACCGAATGCAACCTCGTCGTATCATCCTCGTCGCGGCTCTACCCCAGTGCCTCGGGCAGCATGGGACGCGCGGTGCCGGGGCACGATGTGCAGATCGTCGATGAAGAGGGTGCCGTCCTGCCGCGCGGCGAAGTCGGCAACATCGCCATCCGTGCGCCGGATCCGGTGATGTTCCTGCGCTACTGGCGCAATGATGAAGCGACGCGCGAAAAATTCGCCGGCGATTTCCTGCTCACGGGAGACCTGGGCAACATGGACGAAGCCGGCTACATCCGCTACCTGGGCCGCAATGATGACGTCATCACCAGTGCCGGCTATCGCATCGGCCCGGCTCCGATCGAGGAATGCCTGATGCGCCATCCGGCAGTGCGGATCGCCGCCGTGGTCGGCGTGAAAGATGCCCTGCGTACGGAGGTAGTGAAGGCTTTTGTCGTGCTGCAGGAAGGACATGCCCCGGACGTCGCACTGGTGGCGGCCCTGCAGCAGCATGTCCGTTCACAGCTGGCGGCGCATGAATATCCGCGCGAAATTGCCTTTGTCGATGCGCTGCCGACCACGGCCACCGGGAAGATCATGCGCAAGGCCTTGAAGGAGCGTGCCGAGCAATCCTCCTGAGGCCGCTCAAACCCCGTGCACCAGCCACTGCATCAGCCACGACAAGCCGAACAGCAGCGCGCCGATCAGTCCCCCGACCAGCGTGCCGTTGATGCGGATGTACTGCAGGTCGCGGCCGATGTTGAGTTCGATCTGGCGTGACAGCTCGGCCGTGTCCCACTGCTTGATGGTGTCGCTGATGTGGCGCGTGAGCAGCTGGGCCACATCCGGACTGAGGCTGGCGATGGCCTGTTCCAGATGGGCGTTGAGCGAGGCGCGCAGTTCGGCATCTTCCTGCAGGGCGCGCCCGATCCACTGCGTGGCCGCGCTGGCCTGGGCGTGCAGGGCCGAATCGGGACGCGCCAGGTCTTGCCGCAGCCACTGGCGCAGGCTGTCCCACAGGCTACCCACATAGGCGTTGACGGCCTCGCCCTGCAAGATCTCGCGCTTGATCTCCTCCGCCCGCTCGCGCAGGGCCGGGTCTTCCTTCAGGCGCGTCACGAAGCCGGCCAGCTGGCGATCAAAGGCTTGGCGCAGCGAGTGCCGCGGATCCTCGGCGATGCCGGTGAGCAGCTTGTCCAGAATGTCGGCCAGGGTATCGGCGGACTTCTCGCCAATCCAGTTCGAGGGCAGCAATTTTTCAATTTTGGGATATTCGCGCTGCAGCCATTCCACCATGCGTTCGGCGATGAACGCACGCGTCTGTTCGCGGTTGAGCAGCTCGGCCAGGGCCACGATGGCGCGGTCCAGCAGCTGCTGGTGACGGCCATCCAGCGTCAGCGTATCCAGAATGCTGGCCAGCGAGCGTGACAGGTCCAGCTTGCCCAGCGCGGTCTGCAGAGCTTCCCGTACAAAGGCCTGGATGCGGCGGTCATC
>Ga0068857_100004543_pt1 | contig 11738 bp, 9 predicted proteins | sample KBSCornC72_FD_66591 | JGI IMG/M metagenome (GOLD analysis project Ga0068857, IMG submission 66591) | Corn rhizosphere microbial communities from Kellogg Biological Station, Michigan, USA - KBS Corn C7-2 | ecosystem: Host-associated > Plants > Roots > Rhizosphere > Soil ...
GCCCGCTGCACCGACACCGGACGCGAGGAGTAGACCGAGCCCCCGCTTTGAGGTATCGGTCATCCCCCGCTAAAGGTATGACCTTCGTACTCCGATGTACGGGCACAGATCGGACGGTTGGACGTCCGGCTGGTCATCGACTCGGAGGTGGACTGTGGTATCGAAGGGGTTTTCCCGCAGGCGTTGGCTGACGCTTGCTCTGACGGTGGGTGCGTTGGTCGGTGCGGCGACGGCGTTTGCTGCATGGACGGCTGGGGGGAGTGGCTCGGCCACGGCCACCGCTGCCTCCGCCAGCACGCTGTCCATCACCGGTAACTCGGCCAGCGCGCTGTTTCCGACCGGCAGCAGCGATCTTGCCCTGACGATCTCAAATCCCAATCCGTACGCCGTCGCTGTGTCGACGATCTCCAGCGGTGGCTCGGTCACGGTCGATGCAGCTCACGCCGGGTGCAACGTCTCCAGCGTGTCGTTCAACGCGGCGAGTGGGACCGGCCTTTCGGTCGTCGTGCCGGCAGCTTCCGGGTCTGCCGGAACCACCACCGTGACGCTCACAAACGCCGTATCGATGAGCAACGCTGCTGTGAACGCCTGCCAGGGCGCAACCTTCACCGTGCCGCTGTCTCTCACCGGGTCGAGCAGCTAAGAGGCTTGGCCGGCAGGTGGCTCTTCGTCTGACCTTCGCACGCCGCACCGCACTCGGTGCGGCGTGCCTGGTCATCCCGGCCGTCATGCCCGCCGCGGCGATGGCCTGGACGGCCCAGGGTGGAGGTCAGGCCAGCGTTACCGGCGGGTCGATGCCTGCGGCCACAGCCCCGATCTCGGTGACAGCGTCGAATCACTCCGTCACCGTGTCGTGGAATCAGATCACCTTGCAGGGTGCGATGCTCGGTGGACAGACGGGTGGCGGCTACGAGGTGGTTCGCCTGCCGGCGGCGGGAGGAGCCGCGCAAACTCCTAACTCCTCGTGCGGCAGCATCGTCAGCGGGGCGGCGGCAGTGCTCACCTGCGCGGACTCGAGCGTGCCCAGCGGATCCTGGCGCTACGCGATCATTCCCCGCTGGCAAACCTGGCAAGGCGCTCAAAGCGCAAGCAGCGCAACGGTGACGATCGGCTCGGCATCGCTCTCGTTCTCGTCATCCACCACGATCACCACGCTTCCCGCCACGCTCACCGGCACGGTCACGAGTTTCTTCGACGCCGAGACGATCGGCTTCCGCCTCGACAGTCCCACCGGCACCACACTCACCGGATCGGTGGCCGGAGCACCCACCCCGGCATCCGTGCCCAGCGGGGGGTCAGCAACCATCACCGTTACCGTGCCTGCCGGCACGGCTGCCGGCACGCACACCATCTACGCCGTCGGCTCGAACGGCAGCACCGCGACCGCCGCGATCACCGTCAACATCGCTCCTCAGGCCACCGGGCTAACCATCGCCAACCAGTCCACCCTGCCCGGCACGCCCCAGCAGACCGACACGCTCACGATCAGCTTCTCCCAGAAGCTCGCGGTCACGAGCGTGTGCTCAACGTGGAGCGGTAACGACACCACTCAAACGCTCACCGGCGTCACCGCCACCATCGCCACGGCCAGCGGTAACGCCACCCGGCTCACAGCCAGCGTTCCCTCGACGTCGTGCGGCGGGACACTGCATCTCGGCACACTCACGATGAGCCGAGGCTTCCTGCCGAACGGCAGCCCACCCCCCGCCACGTTCACAAACACCACCATCACCTGGAACCCGACCACCAAGACCCTCGTCCTCACCCTCGGCACGCTCACAGCCGGCACCCCGACGAGCGGCGGCACCACCGCCACCGCCACCTATACCCCCGACGCCACCCTGCAGGGCACCACCGGCCTTCCGGTGCTGACCACACCGATCTCGGCCACGGGCACGCTCTTCTAACCGCACGCGGCGCGTGTCTTGTCAGTACCCGAGCGGAGTCACTCGCAGCCGGTTGCGATCCCGCCCTGCGCGCCCGTTCCGCCCAGGCTGCAGCTGTCGACGCCGCGACCGCCGAACAGCTGGTCGAAGCCTCGACCACCCCACAGGGAGTCGGCACCAGGTCCGCCCCGCACCGTGTCCGGCCCGCGCCCGCCGGCGAGCCGGTCGCGCCCGCCCAGGCCCGATATCGAGTCCGTGCCGGGTCCGCCGCGAAAGACGTTGCCGGCGGCGTTTCCGACCAGCCGGTCGGCGCCCCAGCCACCGACGACCACCTCGACATCGCTTTCGACGTTGTCACCTTCAGCCGGCCGGCCGTCGTTGGCCACGCCGTCGAGCGTCACGAACACCGGCCGGGCGTCGGGTGCGGTCATGGTGCTGATGAAGGGCACCATGTAGATCACCGCGTCGACGCCGGCGCCGCCCACGAAACGATCGGGCGAGGCATTGCCATCGATGTCACCGTTGAACAGCCGGTCGGCGCCGGAGCCGCCGTCGAGGGTATTGGCACCGCCCTGGCAGTCACAGTTGAGGCGGTCGCTGCCGCCGTCGCCGAACAACATGTTGTGCGCCCCCGCAACGTCTCCCGCGATGCCTGGCGAACCGGCCTCCAGGCTGTCAGCGCCACCTCCGCCGTGCAGGGTGTCGGATCCGTCCTCCCCGAACAGGTGGTCGCGCCCGGGCCCGCCATCGATCCTGTCGGCACCTCTGCCGCCGAACACCGACGTGGGGGCGCCCATCCTGCTCGTGACGGTGAGCCGATCGCCTCGATTACCCAGGTCGATCTGGATCTCGCCACCCGGAACCGGGCAGGTCACGGTATGGGCATCGACCGATGAGCACCCTGCGCCAGCGCTCACCGTCGCCCCCGTGTCGTGAAACGTGACGACCCCGGCCGCCTGACTTGCGGTCAGATCGTTCGTCTCGCCGACTGCGGCCGTATAGCTGAGCATGTCGCCGTCACTGGTTGCCGTGGCCGCGAGGGCGGGGGTTGACGCGACCACGGCGAGGGCGAGGGTGGACAGGCACCCCGACGCGACCCCAAGCCATATGCGATGTGGAGATGCGATGGCACCCAGCCATGTATCAACTCGTGTCGATAGTGTCAAGAGGCTCGAACCGTGGTCGGTTCGCGACCGGTCGCGCGCGGGCCGGGTTAGCGGCGTCGGAGCCCGGGGTACTCGGATCGGCGGTGCCGTCTGTGGTGCCAACGCGATCGAAAGGGGACAAACGTGTACATCGGCATCGGAACGCTGATCGTCATCATCATCATTGTTCTGCTGATCGCCCGCTGACGCGGGCCCCGATCAGCTCACGACGAGGTTGACCAGCCGGCCCGGAACCACGATCTCCTTGCGCACGGTGACGCCGTCCAGATGTGTGGCCACGTTCGGGACGGCGCGGGCGCGGGCGACGATCTCGCTTTCTGCCAGGCCGGCGGGCACCTCCACCGACCCCCGCAGCCTGCCGTTGACCTGAACCGCGTAGGTCACCTGATCGGACACCAGCAGTTCGGGGTTTGCCGTGGGCCAGGGAACGTCCCACAGCGCGTCACCGCCCAGCCGCTCCCACAGCTCGCAGGCGATGTGCGGCGCGTAGGGATGGATCAGGTTGACCGCTGTCGCGCAGGCGAATCGCACCTGATCGGCATCCGCCTTGTCCCCGTCGTTCTGGATCGCGGACACCAGCTCGTGCACCGCTGACTCGGCCGTGTTGAATGCAAATCGCTCGCCGATGTCGCCGGTCACCTTGTCGATCGCCCAATGGGCTTTGCGCACCAGCCCCGCGCCCTCGCCATCGGCGGCCACTCCGTCGGGGATGCCGGGGCCGTGGCGATCGACGATCTGGTTGACCAGCCGCCACAGCCGGGCCAGGAACCGGTGCTGGCCGGCGACGCCGCCGTCCTGCCACTCGGCGTCATGTTCGGGCGGCCCCAGGAACAGCGTGTACAGACGGGTCGTGTCGGCCCCGTAGTCCTCGACCATCGCGTCGGGGACGACGATGTTGCCCTTGGACTTCGACATCTTGGCGCCGCGGTAGTGGATCATGCCCTGGGTGAATAGGTTGGCGAACGGCTCGGTGAAGCCGACGTAACCCAGATCGTGCAGCGCCTTGGTGAAGAACCGGGCGTACATCAGATGCAGGATCGCGTGCTCCACCCCGCCGATGTACTGGTCGACCGGCAGCCAGGCGTCGACCAGCCGGCGCTCGAACGGCGCCTGCTCGTTGTCGGGATCGGCGTAGCGCAGGTAGTACCAGGACGAGTCGACGAAGGTGTCCATGGTGTCCGTCTCGCGACGGCCGGCACCGCCGCAGGCGGGGCACGCGACGTTCACCCAGTCCTCGGCCGTGGCCAGCGGCGAGCGGCCCTTCGGCGCATAGTCCTCGATGTCGGGCAGCACCACCGGCAGCTCCTCGTCGGGCACCGGCACGATGCCGCAGTCGTCGCAATACACGATCGGGATCGGGCAGCCCCAGTACCGCTGGCGCGACAGCAGCCAGTCGCGCAGCCGGTACGCGACCTTGCCGCTGCCCGCGCCGTCGTGCTCCAGCCATTCGGTGATCGCCCGCTTGGCATCGGGAGCGGCCAGCCCCGTGAAATCGCCGGAGTTGATCAGCACCTCGTCGTCGGTGTGCTCCGAGAAGGCGCCGTCGCCCGGGGGCAGCTCGCCGCCGCGGGGCGCCACCACCGGGCGGATCTCCAGACCGTGGCGGCGGGCGAAGTCATGGTCGCGCTCGTCGTGCGCCGGCACCGCCATGATTGCGCCGGTGCCGTACTCCATCAGGACGTAGTCGGCGACCCACACCGGCAGCCGCTCCCCGTTCACCGGATTGACGACGTGACGGCCGGTGAAGACGCCCGTCTTCTCCTTCTCCGACGCCCGCTCGACGGCAGAGAACGCCGCCGTGTGCCGGACGTAGTCCGCCACCTCCGTCTCGTGCTCCGTGCCCTCGGCCAGCTCCCGGGCCATCGGGTGTTCCGGGGCCAGCACGAAGAACGTCGCCCCGAACAGGGTGTCCGGCCGGGTCGTGAACACGGGCAGGGTGATCTCGGGGTCGTGATCCGCCCGGAACACCACCTCAGCCCCCTCGCTGCGGCCGATCCAGTTGCGCTGCATGGTGATCACGCGCTGCGGCCAGTTCACGTCCTGCAGGTCGTCCAGCAGCCGCTGGGCGTAGTCGGTGATCTTGAAGAACCACTGCTCCAGGTTCTTGGACTCCACCTCGGCGCCGCAGCGCTCGCAGTGCCCGTCGATCACCTGCTCGTTCGCCAGCACGGTCTGATCGACTGGGCACCACTTGACCGGCGCCTCCCGACGGTAGGTCAGGCCGGCCTCCAGCAGCCGGAGGAAGATCCACTGCGTCCACCGGTAGTAGCTGGGATCAGCCGTCGACAGCTCACGCGTCCAGTCGATCGACCAGCCCATCCGTTTCATCTGAGCCCTGATCGCTTTGATGTTGTCCCTCGTGGCTACGGCGGGGTGCAGGCCGCTCTTGATGGCCGCGTTCTCGGCCGGCAGACCGAACGAGTCGTAGCCCATCGGATGCACCACCCGGTAGCCGTTGCGCCGCCGGAACAGCGTGATCACATCGCCCATGGTGTAGTTCTTGACGTGCCCCATGTGCAGCTCGCCCGACGGGTACGGCAGCATCTCGAGCACGTACATCATCCGTGACGTGTCGTCCCCCGGCTCGGGGTTAGGCACCTCGTGGACATGGTTCTCGGCCCAGATGGCCTGCCACTTGGCCTCGATCGCATGCGGGTCGTAGCGCTCCATGAGTCCAGGGATTCTACGAGGCACGCGGGCGGCCCTGCCGTCAGGGGTGCTCGAGCACCCGCCAGATCCGCGACAGCTGGTCCAGCTCGCGGGCGTCCAGCCGACCCAGGAACCTGCGCCGGACGCCGGCCAGGTGCGTCACCCGGGCCTCGGAGAACCGCGCCCGGCCCAGCTCGGTGATCACCGCCCGCTGGCCGCGAGCGTCGTCGTTGCAGGGCTCGCGCGCCACCAGACCACCACGCTCGAGCCGGTCGACCAGCCGGGTCAGCCCGCTGCGGCTGAGCAGCACGGCGTCGGCGATCTCCGACATCCGCATCCCCCCGGTGGCCGAGTTCGCCAGCCGCAGCAGCACCTCGTAGGACGACAACGGCAGCCGGTGCTCGGCGGTCAGCTCGGCGTCCAGCTCGCGCACCAGCCGGGCGTGGGTGCGGAGCAGCCCGCCCCAGGCGGCGAGCTCCTGGTTGGTCAGCGCCACGGGTTCGCCGGGGGGTGGTTGCACGATCAAACGCTACCAGTCCGGCTGACCGCGCGGGCGCTCGCTGCTAGAAATCGCTTCATGGCCACCGAAGCACAGGCTGCCGGGGTTCGCTGGGATCTGACGCCGCTGTTCGCCGACGCCGGCGAGGCAGACCGCGCGCTGGCAGCCGCGGTCGAGCGGTCGCGCGCCTTCGCGGCCACCTGGCGCGGGCGGATGGCGGCCATCCAGCCGGCGGAGCTGGCCGAGGCGCTCGAGGAGCTGGGCGAGATCGACAACCAGCTGTCCCGGGTGTCGTCGTACTCGGCGCTGCGCAAGTCGACCGACGTCACCGACGAGGAGAACCGCGACTTTGCGGCAAGGGTCGAGCGGTCGCTGGTCGAGGCGATCAACGAGTTGCGCTTCTTCGAGTTGGAGTGGCTGGAGCTGCCGGAGGAGCGGGCGGCCGAACTGGCGGAAGCGCCGCAGGTGGCCCGCGACCGCCACCATCTGCTCTCCAAGCGCCGCTATGCGCCGCACACCCTGTCCGAGGCGGAAGAGCGGATCCTCGCCGAACGCGATCCAGCAGCCGTCAGCGCCTGGCAGACCCTGTTCGCACAGGAGACATCGACCATCGAGGTGCCGTTCGACGCCGGCGACGGCGAGACGCCGCACACCATCGACCGGCTGCTGGCCTACGTGCACGATCCCCGCCGTGATGTCCGGCTGCGCGCCCTCGACACGCTGTACGAGGCGCTCGAGCCGCACGCGCCGGTGCTCGCGCACAGCTACGACTCGCTGGTCTCCGACCGGCTGGTGATCGACCGCCTGCGCAGCTACGGCGACGACCCGATGCAGCAGACCCACCTGCGAAACGAGCTCGACGGCGAGGTCGTGCGGCAGATGATGGAGGCGGTGGAGCGCAGCTACGGCATCGCTCAGCGCTGGTTCGAGCTGAAGGCCCGGATGCTGGGGTTGCCCCGGCTGGCGCTGGCCGACCAGTACGCGCCGATCGGCGAGGCCCGGGGCGTCGCCTATGCGGAGGCGTGCGAACTGGTCGCCGAGTCGTTCGACGGTTTCTCGCCGGACATCCGCCAGATCGCGGAGGGGTTCTTCCGCGACAGGCGGATCGACGCTGAGCCGCGGGCCGGCAAGCGCGGCGGCGCCTTCTGCGCGCCGGTCGCCCAGGACGCGTCGCCCTACGTGATGATGAACTTCACCGACAATGTCAACGACGTGATGACGCTGTCGCACGAGCTGGGACACGGCATGCACTTCACGCTCGCCCACGGCAGGCAGACCCCGCACTCCGCCTACACCGGTCTGGCGATGGCCGAGGTGCCCTCCACCTTCGCCGAGTTCGTCACCTTCGACCATCTCCTGGCGACGGAGGACGACCCGGGAACCCGGCTGGTGATCGCCGCCGAGCGGGTCGAGGGCTCGTTCGCCACCATCTTTCGGCAGACCGTACTGGCCCGCTACGAACAGCGTGCCTATGCCCTGCGGGCCGACGCCACCACCCTGAACGCCGACCGGCTGGGCCAGATCTGGCTGGAGGAGAACCACCGCTACTACGGCGACAGCCTCGAAATGCCGCCCGGCTACCGGCTGGGCTGGGCATACATCCCCCACTTCATCTCCACCCGCTTCTACACCTACGCGTACGTGTTCGCCAAGCTGGTGGCGCTCGTGCTCTACGCCCGCTATCGCCAGGAGGGTGAGGGATTCGTCGGCAGCTACCTCGAGCTGCTGGCCTCCGGCGGCTCAGCCGATCCGGCCACGCTGCTGGCCGGTGTCGGCGTCGACCTCGCCGATCCCGGCGTCTGGGACGCCGGCTTCGCCGAGCTCGAGCGGATGGTCGCCGTGGCCGAGTCCGAGGCCTGACCACCCGCCCGCGCCAGGTGGACAAAAGTGTCAGACACTCTTGTCCACCCACACGGTTGGGGTGAACACAGGTGTCTGACACTCTTGTTCACCCACACGGTTGGGGTGAACACAGGTGTCTGACACTTTTGTTCACCCCACCAGCTCGCGGGCGGCCTCGATGTGGAAGCGCGTCGCCAGCAGCAGGTCGTCGACGTGGATCCGCTCGTCGCGGTTGTGCATGCCGTTGAGATACTCGGCGGCGGGCATCCGCCGCACGGGCCAGAAGCCGTAGGCCGTCGTGCCGAACGACTCGCGCAGGTAGTGCATGTCGCAGAACCCGGTCGAGATCATCGGCAGCAGCAGTGCGCCCGGCTCCTCGCGCTCGATGAAGCGGCGGCAGATGTCATGCAGTGGCGTCTCCAGGGGCGAGCTACTACCGCCGACCGGGGCCGCGTCGAGCTCGAGCTCGTAGGGAATGTCGTCCCCCAGGGCCGCTCGCAGCTCGGCCTCCAGGTCGCCGCGGGTCTGGCCGGGGAGGAGCCGACAGTCGCAGTCGACCGTGGCTCTTCCGGGCATCACGTTGAGCGCGTCCGAGGCCTCCAGCCGAGTGGGCGCGATCGTGATCCCAAAAAGCGGCGGCAGGTCATGGACGAGTGACGGCTCGAGCCCCCGGGCCAGCTCCACGACGCCGTCGAGGTCGCCGTCCGCCGAGCCGGTGAGCAGCTCGAGCGTGCGCCGGGTCTCGGGCAGCAGCAGCCGGCGGGTGCGGTGGGCCGCCAGCCGGCCGATCAGGGTCGCCAGCAGCGGGACGGCGTTTGCTCCGATGCTGGGCTTCGAGGCATGGCCGGCCTCGCCGACCGCGGTCACCCGCGCCTTCAGGCTGGCCTTTTCACCGACGTTGAGCGTATAGGCGACGCGGCCGTCCGCCAGCGCCAAACGCCATCCCCCGCCCTCATCGATCGCGTAGTCACAGGCGATGTCCGGTCGCGCCTCACGGAGCCAGGTCAGGCCGACCTCTTCGGTGCCGTCCTCCTCGTCGGCCTGGGAGATGAAGAGCAGGTCGCCCCGCGGCCTGAAACCGGAGCGCGCCAGCACCGCCATCGCCACGGCGCGTGACGCCGTCTCGTTCTTCATGTCGGCGGCACCCCGCCCCCACACGTAGCCATGCTGGTCAAGATGGCCCGAGAACGGCGGGTGGGCCCACTCCTGCGCGTCGGCGGGCACCACGTCGGTGTGGCCGAGAAAGGCCAGCGACGGCCCGTCCCCGGCGCCGCGAATCCGGGCGATCAGGTTCGCGCGGTCGGGATCGCGAGCCGCCAACTCGCACTCGACACCGTTCGCCTCCAGGTAGCTCTTGAGCAGCAGCGCGGCCGGCGTCTCGCGGCCCGGTGGATTCGACGTGTCGACGGCCAGCAGTTCGCGAAGCAGCGATGTCACCTCGGTGCGCAGTGCGGGCTCGTCCACCGGCCGATGCTAACCGGCGGGCGCACCGGCCGGCGCTAGACGTTCTCGGTGGCGGCGCGAGGAACGAGCGTCGTGCGCACCACATCAACCTTGGGTGCCGCCTGATGCTCGAGCACGGCGATCGCAGCGTCGACGCAGCGGGGATCGAATGCGGTGCCCCGCTCGTCGCGGAGCAGCGCCAGGGCGCGCTCGTGATCCCACGCCGCCCGGTAGGGGCGGTCGCTGGTCAGCGCGTCGTAGACGTCGCAGACGGAAAGCACCCGCGCCTCGAGCGGGATCGCCTCGCCCGCCACACCGGCCGGGTACCCGCCGCCGTCCCACCGCTCATGGTGGCAGGCGACGATCGGCACCTCCTCCGCAACCCGCCCAGGTGCTCGAGCAGGGCGGCGCCCAGTGCCGGATGGCGGCGGATCAGGGCGAACTCCTCGTCGGTCAGGCGTCCCGGCTTGTTCAAGATCTCCCAGGGCAGCTGCAGCTTGCCGATGTCATGCACCAGCCCGGCGATCGCCAGCCGCCGCACCGAGTCGCTTGCCAGGCCCAGCTGCTCGCCGACCCGCACGGACATCGCGGCGACCCGGCGGGAGTGGGCGCCGGTGGACGGATCGAGGTCGCGCAGCGAAGAGGTGAGCGCTCGGACATAGCCGCCCAGAAGCTCCTCTTCGGAGCCGACCAGTTCCTCGCCCCGCAGGTCGCGGCCGATCGCCTGCGACGGGCGCTGCCGGGCCAGGTCGATCGCCACGCAGAAGGTGACGACCGCAACCCCCAGCCCCTCCATCATGTGCGCCCACCAGAAGCCCAGCGACCAGGTGCTCGAAAGCAGGTACAGCACCAACGATAGGCCCAGCCAGCAGACGCCGATCGCAAGCCAGCCGTCCGCCCGGCGGCGGGTCAGCCTGCTGGTGCGGTATGCCCGCACGGCGACCAGGCTGTAGACGGCGGTGGTCGGGATCAGGACGAGGTACATCCACGGTTCCACGGACAGCGGGACCAGCGGGATCAGCTGCGGGTGCAGCAGGCCGCCCATGCCGAAGGCGATCAGCACGATCAGCACCGCCGCCTCGATGCCGACGATCAGCCGCCGCGCATGCTCGACCGATGCCGGGACGGCGACCGCCAGCGCGAGCAGCGCGGCCGCTGCCGGCACCGCAGAGACTCCGGCCAGACCGATCGTCGCGTTTCGGCCGTACTCGTCGAGGAGGAAACCGGGCGTGGCCAGGGCGTGGATCGTCAGCAGCCCGGCCATCGCGGTGAAGGCTGCGCCGACCAGACCACCGCGCAGATCGTTCCGGCGGAGCGCCGCCAGCGTCAGCAGCACCGCCACGAACGAGGCAAGTGCTGCGGTGCCGCCGACCGCGATCAGGTGCACGGTGGGCTGCTCCGAGCCGAGCTCGACGACCGGCAACAGCGCGAGATAGGCGAACACTGGCGCCGCCGCCGTCAGCAGCGTGGCGAGCAGGGACCGGGTGGAGCGAGGCATCTCATTGATCATCGGCGTCGAGCTGGTGTCACTTGAGGACACGCGAGGCCCGCGTCGGCCGGCGGTCAGGTCGGCTCGTCGGGCTCGCCGCTGGGCAGCGAATCCCCGGCCAGATCGGCGGCGTACGCCTGCAGCAACGGGTCGATGAACGCAAACCGCCCGGCCTCCAGCTGGCGCAGTACATAGCCCGAAACCAGGGTCTCGGCCAGCCGGTCGACGCTGCCGATCGGTACGCCGACCGCCTCGGCAGCGGCCTTCCGAAAGGGCCGACCGTCGTTCAGCGCCACCGCCCGCAGCACCCGTCGGGCGCCCGGACTGAGCCCGCGCCATTCGGCATCAAGGGCCGGCTCCGCCTGGAGCTTCGCCGCCTGCAGCGAGTCCTGCCAGGTCTGCAGCGTGGCACTCTCGCCGGGAGCGGTGCGTGCCCACAGCTTCGAAGCCAGGAACATCGTCCGCTGCGGATGCCCGCCGGTCGTTCTCACCAGCGCCGTCAGCGCCTCGCCGACGTCGCGGCCCGTCTCCTCGAACCGGTCTGCGATGTAGCGGGCGACGTCCTCGGCAGCAAGGGGGGTCAGCTCCAGCGGCTCGGCCTGGCCCCAGAACGCGCGGTGCTTGTCGCCGAACAGCGCGTTCATCAGCCGCGGCTCAGAGCCGGCGAAGATGTATGCGGCACCGGCGTCGTGATGCTGGATGGCAGCCCGCAGCTTGTCGTCGGCGGCGGGCACGGCCAGCACGTCCTGGAACTCGTCGAAGCA
>Ga0068857_100004544_pt1 | contig 11737 bp, 8 predicted proteins | sample KBSCornC72_FD_66591 | JGI IMG/M metagenome (GOLD analysis project Ga0068857, IMG submission 66591) | Corn rhizosphere microbial communities from Kellogg Biological Station, Michigan, USA - KBS Corn C7-2 | ecosystem: Host-associated > Plants > Roots > Rhizosphere > Soil ...
ACGAATCCACGTCCCCGGTCCATAAAGCCCATTTTCGTCGCGAAGCTCTCCTTCCAGCAGGAAGATTTCCTCACCGCCAGCATGGTCATGTTCGGGAATGGTGAGGTCCGGCAGCATATAGCCGACCCATGACGCCTCCGGCAGCGCTCCGCCGTCATAGAGCTGCGCCTTTTCCGAGCCACGCCCGCCCCACGCAGCCCAGTTCGCGCGATCCTTGGTATCCAGTGCTATCGCATCCCCTCCAGCGGCTCCGCCACGTTTCTTCAACAGTACAGTCGCGCCCTCGGCTGATCGCAGGGCAACCTGCTCACCCGCCGGCACGCGAACGAACATCCCGGTATTGAGGGGCTTGCCATCAAGCTCCACGCTGCCTTCCAAAACGAGCAGGTCGATCCGACATTCCGCCGCCCCTCCCGGAATCGTCGATTGAGGCTCCATCTGCAGCAACGCGGTTTCACGCGCCTCAGCTCCGGCGCCGATCCGCTCGAACAGCTTCTCCGACACGCCTGGAATATTCGACGCTTCCCACGACCGGGCACCCGAATCGATCGTGACCAGCTCAAGCAGGTCGTGATTAAACTCCTGCCCCTCGATGCGTACCAAAATGCTCATCCTCACTCCTGCAAAACCTGTCGTCATCCGACTCGATCGCCCTGATCGCATTTCGTATGCAAAACAATTTCATGTGATATATTACAGATTGAGCTTACTGGGAAGAGGCAGAGATGCTCTTGCACATCTGGTGTTACTGGCTGAGAGGCGGTATCGATAATCAATGCGGTGCCGGTGGCGCTCTTCCCGCCGACATGTGGATCCGATAAATGCCCAAAGAGAAAACGACGAAGAAGCCTCATCCTGCGGCCAGGCCGGCCAGGGTCTCTTTATCTGACGTCGCCTATCAGGCGCTGCGCGAACATGTCCTCAATCTCACGCTGCCTGCTGGAGAATTGCTGAACGAGCGCCGCATTTGCGATCTGTTGGGATTGGGCCGAACGCCGGTTCACCAGGCGCTGCAACGCCTGCATCAGGAGGGGTTTATTGAGGTTGTTCCCCGCAAGGGCATCCTCGTGAAACCCGATTCCGTTTCGAAGATCATCGATCTCCTGGACGCGCGATCGATTATCGAGCCGGTGCTGGCGGGTCGCGCCGCAAGCCTCGCCAAGCCGGATGACATCGAAGAATTAAAGCATATTGCCGCGCCGATCGATGACTTTGGTGCGCACGCCAATGGCGAACCGGGCTCGGTTGATCGTTTTATCGAACGGGATCGCGCCTTTCACGCCAAGCTCGCGGCGATCAGCGGAAGTTCGGTATTGATGGAAATGCAGAAGTCGCTGCATGAACGGGCGATGCGCTTTTGGTATTCCGATCTGTGGCGGACGCTCGATGAACATAAGGCCGCTACCGAACATGCGGCGGTGATCGACGCGATTGAACGCGGCGACGCGGAGGCAGCGGCCGCCGCCATGGGCCAGCATATCGATGAAATAACTGCGCGTCTGCGCAAAATTCAGGCGATGTCGCCTCGTCAGTCGCTTGGAGCGATCGTTAGCTGACTGTTCGGACGCCGGGGTAGGGTAACGCCAGCCAAATTGATGAGCTGCAAAAGCGGATATGATCACGCGAGGCCGCCCCGGAGGAGGAGCGGCCTTGCATATCGTCTGGCTTCAGAAGGTTTTGGTGACTGACACGCCAAAGGTGCGCGGGTCGCCATGTTTTGTGTAGTAAATGGTCATGGGAGAGAACGGAATTGACTCATTGAGATAATGGGTTTCGAAAACGTTCTTCACATAAGCGCTGACCGTCAGGCCCGCATTCTCATTCTCAAGGCTCAGATACGCATTGGTGATCGTGTAGCCCTTCTGGCTGGCGATCGGGTCCTGATTATTATCGAAATATTGCAGGCTGTTGTAGGTCGCCTCGGCGCGCGGCGTCAGGGTGACGCCCTCCGCCAAACCGAACGCATATTGCGCGGATGCCGTCAGGTTCAGGCGCGGCGCCAAGGGAAGGCGATTGCCCGACAGAAACGCAAGATTGGGGATCGTCACCTTCTTGATCTTTGCATCGAGTAGCGTACCGGCGACCTGCAGCTTCATCGCGGAAACCGGGCGCAGGGTCAGATCGAATTCCAGACCATAGGTGCGCGCGCTGGCGGCGTTGACCACCTGCGTAACCGGAAATCCATTATCCGTGAAATTGAACACCTGCATGTCGCTGAAGTCGTTATAGAAGCCAGCAAGGTTCAGCGTGATTGCCCGATTTAGCCAGCTGGATTTCAGGCCGACTTCGAATGCGTTCACATATTCCGGCTTAACCGTGCTGAACTCCTGCGGTAGGAATACAGTGCCGTTAAAGCCGCCGGTTTTGAAGCCGCGATTGAAGCTGGCGTAGAGCAGCTTCGTGGGATCGACCTGATAATTCACGCCGATTTTGTATGTCGGCGCCTTGAATGTGCGCTTGGTATAGGCATCGACCATCACGACAGGAACACCGGATGACTGGGATACGCCGTTGTCGATCGTCAGGAAGTCGATGCTCTTCTTCTCATAAGTGTAGCGCGCACCCGCGATCAGGCTGAGTTTGTCAGTGAACTGATACGCAAGCTGGCCAAAGGCTGCGTAGTCGGTCGTCTTCTGATTATAGCTCTGGTCGTTCACACCGCCGTTGAAACGTGTGATGTTGCTTGCGGCGAGGCGTTCGCGGAAGAAATAGAGGCCGCCAAGCCATGACAAACGACTGTCATTGTCCGAGGCAAGGCGCAGTTCCTGCGAGAACTGGCGGCTGAGGTCATGATAATCGACGGTCGCGAAATCCAAAGGCGACGCATCGGTATCTTCCCAGGTCGAATAGCGGGTGCGGTCATAGGATGTGACCGACACCAGGTTTGCGCCGCCCAGATCAGCCTCGACCCGCATAATAGCGCCCTTCTGGTGGATGCGTTCACGCTCGTCCTGATAGGAGCTGGAGATCGTGTAGAAATCCTTGTTCGCAACAAAGCCGAACTCGTCCGAAAACTGTCCATTCCCGACCGGCTTCAGCCCACGGCTATAATAATAGTTTGGGTTGGCCTTGGTATTGGCCGCATGCACGTTCGCGGTGATCGTGATGTCCTCGCTCGCCTTGTAGCGGACGATCGCGCGGCCCGCATAGGTGCGATAGCCATAGGTGCGGCGGTTGGTGACGTCGTTGAACTCGACGCCCTGGCGCTGATCATAGGTTCCGGCAAAGCGCACCGAAAGCTGTTCGCTCAGTGGGATCGTCACGCCGCCTTCGACGCCGCGCTGGAAGAACTCACCTGCGCTCGCGGTGATATTGCCCTCGAACTCGTCACCCGGCTGCTTCGAGTTGAAGTTGATCGCGCCGCCGGTGGTGTTCTTGCCGTAGAGAATGCCCTGCGGGCCGCGCAGCACTTCGACGCTTGCCAGATCATACATCTGCGCCAGCTGGCCGGAACGCGCGGCGATGAACACTTCGTCCTGATAGACGCCGACCGCCTGCTGGTCGGTAGCGTTGAAGCTCTTGAAGCTGATGCCGCGGATTGCAAACACCGGCTTTGAGAACTGGAAGGAACCGGCGATCTGAAGCCCCGGCGTCGCGACCGCGAGACTGCGCGGATCGGTGATGTGCGACTGGGCAAGCGCGGCACTGTCGAACGCAGCGATCGAGATCGGTACCTTCTGCAACGGCTCGGCGCGGCGCTGGGCGGTCACGATGATCTCACCGTCGAGGCTGGCGTCACCGGCTGACTGGGCTTGGGTCTGGGGCGCTTCCTGCGCCAGCGCGGCGTAGGATGATCCGCACAACGTCGCGGCCACCAGCGAACGCACCACATATTTGAACGCCGAAGAGTTTCCAGTCACCATGATTTCCCCTTTTGATACACCGATTGACGGAACTATTTTAAGATTAAAATTATTCGGGATTAATCGTCCAACCGGGAGAGCCTGTCAAGCCGTTGTCAACGCAGTCTATTCGCGGGGATACTGCCGGGGAACTGTCGATGGATGTCAGGCGGGCTCCATCGGCCCGCGATACGCAAGACGAGCAAGAGAGCTGGCGGGGATCCTAGGACGTCATTCGCGCAATGCCGGAACTCTGCCGGACGTTCGCCGGGCAGGACAACATCTAACCAAAATGGGCAGCCTTAACCAAAGATCGAGCAGCAATTGCTCGCTCCCGACCTCGAACGAGGCGGCAGCGAGATGAAAATCCCGCTGCTCCCTGGCCTATTCGGCTGGTTTAGCCTCCGGTGTCTGCTTGCTGCCCTTGGCGGTATCCGCAGCCCGTGTGTTGCCCTTCGCAGCCTTGGGTTTTGGAGCTGCCTTGGCCTTGCGGGGCGCCGCAGGCGTCTTCACCGCTGCCTTCGCTTTTGGCTGAGATTTTGCCGCGGCAGCCCGAGGCGTGTCAGCAGGCACAGCCGCATCCTTGGGAGCGGCTATGGACAGGCGTTTGCGCGGTGCCTTTGTGGAGCCCGATTTACCGGCAGCGGAGGGTTGGGCAGGCGCCGTGCTCTTCGCGGAAGATGGTGCGGGAACTGGCGCAGCTTTGGCGCGGCCAGCCTTTTTGGGCGCGGTCTTGGGCGCGCTTTTGCCACTCGGTTCCTTGACCTTTGTGTCCTCCGGGGCTGGTGCGGCAGCTGCGGTTTTCGCAACCGGCTTCCGGCCGAGCCCCAATCTCTCCGCCACCGCGCGGCGTGCCTGCGAATAGCTGCGCGCCACCAGCGGATAGGTTTTGGGCAGCTTATAGCGTTCGCGATATTGCTCGGGCGTCAGGCCATGGGAGGAGAGATGACGCTTCAACGTCTTATAAGGCTTGCCGTCGATAAGGCTTATGACGTGATCGTCCGAAGCCAGACTCTTGCGGATCGACACGGCCGGAGCATGCTCCGTCTGCGCTTGCAGCTGCGGCGCGCCGGCTCCAGTTGAAACGTCATCGGTCAAGGCCGCGCGCGTGGATTTTATGAGATCGGAAAGGCCTTCGCTCGGCACCGTATTGTTGGAAACAAATGCACTCAGCAACTGAACAGTAAGGGCGGTGATATCAGGAGAGCTGTCTTCGGCCATAATGCAACCCTGGTCAGAGGAAAGAAGCCTTTTGAGTTGTGACGGGGCAAATGTAAATCAATTTCCGGTCTGCCGATGACAGGTTTTGAACCTTTATGCACTGTGACAAGAGCCGCCGGTACGGCAATTGCGCGCTTCGCCTTGTCGTCCTTCATCAGGTCAATCTGCTCTTGCTGAATTTTGTGGCCTGCCTTTCCGAAACACTACGTATTTGAGCGCTTGGCATCTCCTCAAAAAATGACTATCGGCCGTCTCGGGCAGGGGACTATCCCTTGTTCGAACAGATCGCGCCGGTGTCCCTCGCGGGACTTAATAGGGAATGCGGTAAGGGCGATATCCGCCCAATTCCGCAGCTGTCCCTGCAACTGTAAGCGGTGAGTGCGATGCACATGGGCGGCCGGTCGATCCGAGCCGCCAGCCACTGGGCTGGACTTTATGTCCAACAATCCCGGGAAGGCCGTGCATCTCGCGTTGAACCGTGAGCCAGGAAACCTGCCGGCGTCTGGTCGCTCTTGTCTGGGTCCAGGGAGTGGCCGAGGCACGGTGTTTTTCCGTCTGAGCGACGACGTCAAGCGGCTGGGGCCGCGCGGCGACGGGTCCATGGGCGAGCGCCCGACTGTGGACGCGCGCCGGCTGACGCTCGCCCGGCGGACATAGCTCCACCGGCATCGTCGGTATGCCCCGCCGATGTTGTCCGGCGTTAAAAAGGGGTATTTATGAACAAGCTTATATCGGTTTCTCTGCTGGCCCTGTCGTGGCCCGGCATCGCATATGCCGAGGCAGACGCAGCATCGAGCGACGTGGATGGCACCATCGTCGTGACGGCGTCGCGCTCTGGTGATGCTGTTCCGGTTCGCCTGCTTGGCTCGTCGGTGACCGTCATTCAGCCGGTCGATTTGAAAGATCGCCAGACGGTCATCATATCCGATGTTCTGCGCGATGTTCCAGGTATCTCAGTCAACCGCACTGGTCCCGTTGGCGGCATTACCCAAGTCCGCATCCGCGGTGCCGAAGGCAATCATACATTGGTGCTGATCGATGGCATCGAAGCATCCGATTCTTATTCCGGCGAATATGATTTCGCGACCCTTACATCTGACCCAGGCGCGAGAGTTGAAATCCTTCGGGGCGAGCAAAGCTCGCTCTACGGATCTGATGCGATCGGTGGCGTTATCAACTATATTACGTCTAGCGGTCGTGAGATGCCCGGGTTCGCCGCCCGGATTGAAGGCGGTTCCTTCGGTGCCGCCAACGGGGCTGTGCGCGGCGCCGGCACGGTAGGCGATCTCGACTATGCGGTAGGAGGTTCCTATTCCGGCATCCGCGGTTATTTCGTCGCTCCCGAAGGCAGTCGCGACATTGGTTCGAAGATCGGTACTCTCAACGGTAAGTTCGGCTATCAGGTTGGCGACCTGACACTGCGCGCAATGGCACGCTATAATTATACAGACGCCGATATTAACAATCAGGATTATCTGGTCACCGGCAATGCGGTCGATGCGGGCGGCAGCTATACCAACAGCGTCGTTTATGCTCTCGCCGGGGTGACCTATAAAGCGTTGGACGGTCGCTGGACCACAGATCTCAGCGCTCAGTTGAACACCTCGCGCCGCCGCTATTTCGATGATGACGGAAGTGAAACCAGAATGAGCATTGGCCGGCGACGCAAGGCGTCGCTCGTCTCTACGCTCAAGCTCGGCGATGAGGCCATGGCGCATGCGATCACTGGCGTGGTCGATTATGAGCACGAGGAATATCGGGGAACCGCATCCTATATCGTGGGGAGCAACCCATTTCGCGATAACGACAACTGGGGTGTGGTTGGTCAGTATCAACTGACGATCAATGACCGGATTGGCCTTGGTGGATCAGTCCGTCATGATTTTAACGAGCGTTTCCGCGACGCCACCACTTGGCGGGCGCAGGCCAGCTATCAATTCGATTTCGGCACGCGTCTGCATGCGGCGGGCGGAACCGGCATCAAGGCGCCTACGTTCACTGAGTTGTTCGGCTATGCTCCGAACAGTGGCTATATCGGAAACCCGAACCTGAAGCCCGAAAAGTCCACCGGCTGGGAAGCTGGCGTCGAACAATCCTTTCAAAATGGGAAAGGCCGTATCGACGTCACCTATTTCAACGCGAGGCTGCGTGACAAGATTTCTTACAGCTCTCTCTTTCCGCTTCCCGGTTATACCTATGTAAATGCGCCTGGTTCCTCTCCGCATGAAGGCGTCGAGGTTTCAGCCAACTTCGTCCTGCCCGCCGGTTTTCGGTTCGATGGGTCGTATACCTATCTTGATGCGCATGATGAGCGCGACGTCCGTCTGGTCCGTCGCCCAAAGCATATTGGCAGCGCCAATCTCGCATGGCGTTCGACCGACGATCGCTTTGGAGCAAATGTGACTGCACGGTATAATGGCAAAAGTCTCGACTCCAATTTCGCTACTTTTGCCACCGAAACGCTCCGGGCCTATACTCTTGTCAATATTGGAGTCGATGCTGAGATCATGCGGGGCATTTCCATATATGGCCGCGTTGAGAATCTTTTCGACAAGGATTATCGCGAGAATGTGGGTTTCCTTACTGCTGGCCGCGCTGCCTACGGCGGGGTGCGTGTAAGCTTCTGATGCAGGGAAAAGCGAACATCCTTTTGTTCGTACTCGCGGCGCTTCCGGCATTGTCCGGTTCCGCCGCAACTCCTGCGACGCCTCCTGCCGCAGATCACCGCAAGCCGATGCGGGTGATGTCCACCAACCAGTGCACCGATCAGCTGGTGCTGGCGCTGCTGCCACCGGAGCGGATCGCCTCCGTGACTTCGCTGTCGCGTGACCCCGATGCCTCGCTGATGTATCGTGAGGCGCGGCGCGTCGGCGTCAATCACGGGCTGGCCGAAGAGATCGTGCGGCAGAAACCCGATCTCATCGTGACCAGCGCCTTTTCCGCTGTTGCCGCTAACGGCCTGCTCAAACGCCTCGGCTATCCGATGATCGAGGTCGACGATGCCAGCAGTTTCACCGACATTCGCCGCATCACGCGTCAGGTGGCGAAAGCCGTGGGCGAAGAAGCGCGCGGCGAGGCGCTGATTGCTCATATGGACAGACAGCTGGGTGAGCTGGCCCGCGATGGGGCTCCGCGTCTTCGCGTCGCCGCCTGGGATGGTGCCGGTTTCAACGCCAGCAAAGGCTCACTGTATGACACCGTTCTGAAAGCGGCGGGTGCAGTCAATGTCACAAGCCAGAGCAGCGAAAAGCCCGACGTCGAAACGTTGCTGCTCGCCGCACCCGCGCTTCTGGTAAAGGGGGCGGGGATCGGCAGGAAACCGGGCATGCACGACAATGTTGAGAGGCATCCGCTGGTGCGGCGCTTCTGGGATGGACCGCGCACGGTGACCATCCGCCAGGCCTATTATGTGTGCGGCACACCATTCGTAGCCGACGCCACCCTCAAGCTTCGTAATGAACTGCGCGCCGCCGCCAGGAAGATCAGCAAGCCCTTGCCGTTTGCTCGGGGTGAGGCGCTGTGAACCGCTGGCTTATTCCCGTGATGCTGGCGCTTCTCGTGCTGCTTGCCTGTGCGTCTGTCCTTGCAGGCAGTGTCTGGCTAAGCCCTGCCGAGGCGCTCAGCGCTGTAACGTCCGGTCATGACGATCTTGCCGGGCTGATCGTCACGCAGATACGCTTGCCGCGCCTGCTGCTTTCGCTCGGCATAGGCGGGATATTGGGCTTGTCCGGCGCGGTGTTGCAGGGGCTGCTGCGCAATCCGCTCGCCGAGCCGGGCCTGCTGGGCATTTCTTCAGGCGCGGCGTTGGGAGCGGTGATCGCGATCTATTACGGATTTGCCGCAAGCTTCACGCTGGCGACGCCTTTATTCGGACTGGTGGGCGCGTTCATCACCGCAGGCCTCGCGCTGATCCTGTCGCGCGGCGGCGGCACATTGTCCCTCATTCTTGCGGGCGCGGCGATCAGCAGCATCGCAGCAGCGGGCGTGACGACAGCGCTCAACCTCGCGCCCAATCCTTTTGCCGCGTATGAAATCCTGACCTGGCTGATGGGCTCGCTCGCCGATCGCAGCTGGGACCATGTCCGCCTCGCTGCACCGTTTCTGGGCATCGGCGGTGTGCTGCTTTTGCTGACAGGCCCGGCGCTCGATGCGCTGTCGCTCGGCGAAGCGCAGGCGGAAAGCCTTGGCATCGAGGTATCGAGGACGCGCCTGCTCGCGCTGGCCGGTACGGCATTCGGCGTCGGCGGAGCCACTGCCGTTGCCGGGATGATTGGCTTCGTCGGCCTGATCGCACCCCATCTCGTGCGCCCTCTCGTCGGGCACAGGCCGGGCCGTATGCTGGTGCCCTCGATGCTGGCGGGGGCCATTCTGGTCACGCTTGCCGATATCGCGACGCGCGTCCTGATCTTTGGCGATACTCCGCTCAACATCGGCGTGTTCATAAGCCTGATCGGCGCGCCGTTCTTTCTCTGGCTGGTCCTTCATGTGCGCAGGCGCACTGCATGACCATCATCCGCCTTGAGAATGTCTCCGCGCGTCGAGGTGGCCGTCTTGTTCTCGATGACATCACTGTATCGATGCGGCCCTGCCATCTTACTGCCGTCATCGGCCCCAATGGCGCGGGCAAGAGCACTATGCTCGATATCGCCGCCGGGCTGAAGCGACCACACAGCGGCACAGTGTCTGTCGATGGTCAGGATATCAGGACGATCGGTCGGCGAGAGCTTGCGCGGCGGCGTGCCTATCTGCCGCAGCGGGCGGGGGTGGACTGGCCGATCAGCGTGGAGCGGGTGGTTGCGCTGGGCCTGACTCCGTCGTTGCCCGCGTTCGGCAACCTGCCGTCTGCCATGGTGCCCGCGATCGATGAGGCATTGGAAGCCTGCGACCTTTTGTCCTTGCGGGAAAGGCCCGCGACCGAGCTGTCTGGCGGCGAGCTTGCCCGCACCATGCTTGCCCGCGCGATCGTCGGGAAGCCGGATATCCTTATTGTCGATGAGCCGACCGCCGGGCTCGATCCGCGCCACAGCATCGATGCTATCAGGCGTCTGCGCACGCGCGCCGATGCGGGATGCGCGGTGGTGATGGCGATCCACGACCTCGATCTGGCGCTCAACTATGCCGATGCGATCATCGCGCTGGATGGCGGGCGGCTGCTCGCGCAAGGGCCGACTGCCGATACAGCAACGGACGGGCTGTTATCGGCTCTTTACGACGTGCCAGTGCGCATTACGCACGACGCCGATGGCCATGCGGTCCGCTTTCTGCGGCCGGAGGGTTGATTACTTGCCTGACGCCCGGCGGCGCTCATCGGCCCGCGCGCGCAGTTCCACATAGAGCGCGCGCAAATCGTCGGGCGCAATATCGAGCACTTCACCATAATCGGCCAGCACATCCACGAAATCGGCGTCGGTCAGCACCGTGGGGCGGAGCGGCTGGTGCGGGTGCACCGGCAGATGGGAATGGTGGGGGTAGGTCCGGCCCATTGCCCGGTTGTAGACCATCGCGGCCATCACCAGCACCAGCGAATTGAGCATCACCGGCACGAATATGAAGCTGTATCCCGCCTCAAGGACATGAGGTCCGCCAAGCACTGCGGAAAGCGCCACGGCGCCGCTCGGCGGGTGAATGCAGCGCAGGAACGACATCGCCAACACCGCGCAGCCCACTGCGAGCGAGGCGGCAACGAGGGGATCGCCGATCAATCTCGCGATCGTAACACCTATCACCGCCGCGACGAAATTGCCGCCGATCAGCGACCATGGCTGGGTGAGGGGACTTGAGGGCACGGCGAACAGCAACACGGCCGATGCACCCATCGGCGCGATAAGCATGGGCAGGCCGCCGCTCGAACCGGCCCATAATGTGGAGATGAGGCCGGTGATGGCGATGCCAAGCAGCGCGCCGATTGCACCCTTCAGCCGCTCGCCATAGCCTGTCTGCGAGGGCGCGGGTACGAACGCCCGCAGTCGATCCAAAATCACCTGTTACCTCGCACCTGCTGATCTGTCGGTGCGCCTTTCCTCGCGTTGGGCGATCAGTGCAAGACCAAATGCTGCGACCTGCGGATGATGCTGCCGCTGAAACCTCAATGGCCGGAATTGCAACATAGCGTAGCATCCGCGCAATTTCATCTCGTGCAGGACATGCGATGTGAATCGATTATAACGAGACAGGTGCGGCTTGCCTGTTGCACTTTCCTGTAGAGGAAACCGCGGGAAGCCGACATGAAGATGCGCCCACCGACGGCGCGCTTGGGGATGGCAGTTGAGCAAACCGACGCGATTTCAGACCATTAACGTCAAGGTCCATCGTTATGTGGGGCTTGTTCTCGCCTTATTCCTGATAATCATAGCCGCCACCGGCAGCATCATCGCTTTTTACGATGATCTGGAGCGCGCCTTCAATCCTCATATGCGCGTCGTCACCCCCCAGAAGCAGGGCTGGACGCTGCACGACGCGCTGGTGATCCGCGACAGGCTGGAGGCGGAGGATCCCCGCGCGCACGTGTTTTCGCTCCAGTTTCCGCAGACGCCCGACGAGCCCTTGTTCTCGCGCGTGATGCCCGCGATCAATCCCCAGTCCGGCGAGCCCTATGACATCGATTATGACGAGGTTTTCGCCAATCCCTATACGGGGGAGAGGCTAGGGCAGAGAATCATCGGAAAGCCGACGCT
>Ga0068857_100004546_pt1 | contig 11736 bp, 10 predicted proteins | sample KBSCornC72_FD_66591 | JGI IMG/M metagenome (GOLD analysis project Ga0068857, IMG submission 66591) | Corn rhizosphere microbial communities from Kellogg Biological Station, Michigan, USA - KBS Corn C7-2 | ecosystem: Host-associated > Plants > Roots > Rhizosphere > Soil ...
CGCGTCAGCGTGTGCACCGTGTTCGAGCGGAGCGGGTGCTCGATCGTCGCGCGCTCGGTGCCCGACTTGAGGGCGGCGTAGATCCGCGCCGGGTGGAGCGGGAAGTGCTCGCCGACCCTGCAGTAGTAGACGGCGATCCCGGTGTCCTGGCAGACGAGGTTCTTCTCGTCCTCGGCGACGGTCACGTTCTTCAGGATCGTCTGCAGCACGCGCTGTCCGGTCACCGAGGTCTCGCGTCCGGCCGCGTCGGCAAGTGCGTCGCGGAGGTCCTGCGGGATGTCCTTCAGCGCCCAGACGTAGAGGTGTGCGGCGGCATCCGAGACCGCGGCGTCGAGGTCGGTCACGACGACGCTCACCGCGACACCTGCGTTGCCTCGAGCAGTTCGAGCAGAGCGCGGGCGTCCGCCCCGCCGACCCGGGCATGCTCGACGAGCGGGATCCCGTGGGGGCCTTTCGCGTCGTGCATCTCGGGGAAGTCCGAGAGAACCGCGCTGACGATGTCGAAGTAGCCCAGCATCGCCGCGGCGAAGAGATCGAGTCGAGCCCCGTGCTCGAGCAGGTAGAGCGCGATCTGGCGCCGACCCATGTGCGCGGCCGCACCGAGCGCGGTCTCCCAGTCACCGCCGCCCCAATCCCACGCCGCGTTCACGAGCCGGGGCTCCTCGGCAACGAGCGCCTGGACGGCATCGAAGTCGCCGTGCGCGTTGGCGACGAACGACTGAACCTTGGCCGGATCGAGTTGGGGAGGCGCGTCGCTCATGCGCGCGCCCTCTCGGCGGCCGCCTTGCCCGCGCGCTGTCCGAAGACGACGCACTCGAGCAGCGAGTTGCCCATCATGCGGTTCCTTCCGTGGGTGCCGCCCGCGATCTCGCCGCAGGCGAAGACTCCCTCGAGGGTCGTCTCCGCATGCTCGTCGATCACGAGCCCACCGTTCTGGTAGTGGAGGACGGGGTACGTGTAGATCGGCTCGGAGAGCGGGTCGATGCCCGCGCCGCGGTACCGGCGCAGCATGTAGGGGAGCGAGATCTCGGCGTCCTCCGGCTTGATGCGCGTCGTGTCGAGCCAGACAGCCGGGCGGCCGTCCTCGGTCAGCACGCCCCGGCCCGCCTCGACCTCGTCGAAGATCGCCTGCGACACCGCATCCCTGGGCCCGAGAGAGTCGGTGAACTCCTCGCCGTCGGCGTTCAGGAGGACCGCGCCGTAGGCACGGGTCGTCTCGGGGATCGAGTAGCCCTGCATCGTCGACGGCCACGCGCCGCCGTTCGGGTGGTACTGGAGAGCATCGAGGTCGCGCGCCTCGGCGCCTGCGTCCAAGGCGATACGCGTCGCCTCGCCGGTCGCGTTCGGGTGGTTCGTGGAGAGCTCACCTCGCGTCTCGGCCTCGGCGAAGCAGCGCCCGCCGGCGGCGAGCACGAGCGCACCGGCCTCGACGGTCGCAGGCCCTTCCTTCGTCTCGAACGCGGCGGCCCAGCCCGACTCTATGGGCGAGATGGATCGAAGGATGTGGTGCGGGAGCTCGGCGCCCCCTCCCGCCTCGTAGGTCTCGCGGAGCGACTTCGTGATCGCGTGGCCGGTGCGGTCGCCGACCTGGAGCAGGCGCTGACGGGTCGCACCCCCGCAGCGCGCGAGGCGATAGCCGCCGTTGGAGCGTGTGAACTCGACGCCAATCTCCTCGAGCCAGTGAATCGCCGACGGTGCCTCGGTCGTGAGCACCTCGACGAGCCTGGGGTTCGCCGTCTCGTGCGACGAGCGCATGACGTCCTCGGCGTGGATCTCGGGCGAGTCGTCGTCCCCGAATGCCGCCTGGATGCCACCCTGCGCCTTCGCAGAGTTACAGGCCTGCAGAGTCGTCTTCGTCGCAAGACCCACGCGCGCTCCGAACCGTTCGGCGGAGACAGCAGCTGCAAGACCGCCGGCACCGCTGCCGACCACGAGCACGTCGAAGGAGGCGCCGTTGCGCACGAGCAGGAGCGTAGCGCAGATTCTTATCTCTGTCATTACATTGCGTTATCGGAGACTCATCGGATCGACACGAGCACACGCCTTGGAATCCGCTCCAAAGCGGTTACACTCCCGCGTTCATGGGAACCCTGGGCGAGATCGTCAAGCCGACGTTCATCACCGTCGCACCCGAGGACACGCTCGGCGAGGTCGCCGAGCGCATGAGCGCGCAGAACGTCGGCTCAGTCGTGGTCAAGGACTTCGGACGGCTGATCGGCATCCTCACCGAACGGGACATGCTCCGCGCCATGGCCGCGCGGGTGCACACGAGCGACGCGCGTGTCCGTCAGTGGATGACCGAGGACCCGGTCACGGCGCCGCCGGACATGACCTTCGAGGAGGCATCGAAGATCATGCTCGACAAGGGCTTCCGACACCTTCCGGTCGTCGACGGCGAGACCATCCTCGGGATCGTCAGTCTCCGCCGCATCATGGGCGGCCGACGACCGAGCGGGAAGTAGCTTCCTCGACTACGCGCAGGCCGAGACGACGCCTTTGGTGAGGGCATTGGCGGCCGTCGAGACCGAGATGCCGCGCCTTCTGAGCTGTCCGACGAGCTTGGCGTTGCCGCGCATCTCGTTCGCCGCGGCGTCTTTCGCGGCACCCTCTCCCAGCAGCGTGAGCCCGCACTGGGCGGGGTGCTTCGTCCCGCCGATCCAGCCGAGGGCGTAGAGGTACCTCAGAGCCGGCTTCTTGTACGGCGCGCGCGTGTACGCCGCCTTCGCGCCTGCCGGTGAGATCTTCTGCGCCTTCGCCGCCTTCGCGACCGCGGCGATGCCGACGCTGCTCGAGGCGAACACGGCGGAGACGTTCTTTCCGTACGCGCCGGTCAGCGTGATCGCCATGAGGGAGACGGCGGCGAGGATTCCGGCGTACTCGACGGCCATGGCTACATCGTCCGTCCGTGCGGCTGATTGCGCAAGTCCGGAGTCGGCGGACGGCGAATCCGGTGCGCGAACGTCAGAGGCGCGGCACTGCAGGGCAGGTCCCGCAGCCGAGACGTCGACGCCTCACCAGATCGAGCGCAGCAGCGCCTCGATGTCCTCGGGGGACGCCGGCCGCGGATTCGACCGGGCGGGCGGCCGCTGCGCGATCTGGGTGGAGACGTCGGCCAGCTCGTCTTCCGGAACGCCGAGATCGCGGAGTCGCTCGAAGCCACCGAGGCTCGCCAGCGCCTCGACCCGGATCGGAGCGTCGTCCGTCTCCATCGCGGCCGCAAGCAGTTCGATCGCGTCCGGCACGACCTCCTGGTTGAAACGAAGCGCCGGCGCGAGGCAGAGCGCGTTCAGCGCTCCGTGGGACACGCCGTAGCGCCCTCCGAGGCCCTGGGCCATCGCATGGGCGAGGAACAGCCCGCGCGCGGCGAGAGCCATCCCCGCGTGCATCGCACCCTCGAGCAGTTGGCTGCGCGGTCCAAGGGCCCGACCGTCTTCGACGACGACGGGGAGCGATCGTGCGATCAGCGCTGCGCCAGTTGTGGCGTCTTCGTGCGGGCCGGCGTACAGGGCCTCGGCGGCGTGCGCGAGGGCGTTCATCGCCGTTCCGACCGTCTCGTCACGCGGGAGATCGACTGTGAGCTCCGGCTCGTACACGACGGCGACCGTGTCGGCGCCCGAGCCACCCGTCTTCGCGCCGCGCTCCTCGTCACGCATCCCGAAGTAGGAGGTCCATTCCGAGCCGGAGTACGTCGTCGGCACCGCGACGAGCGGCAGCTGCGCTGCCGCCGAGACCGCCTTCGCGGTATCGATGGCACTGCCGCCGCCGACCGCCACGAGCCCGTCGGCTCCCGTGGCGGCTTTCGTCGCCGCAGCGACGACATCGACCGGCGCATGGCGACGGACGCCGGCGAAGCGGTCGGCGACCGGGAGGTCGAGGTCCGCGAAGCGTGGGCTCGTGACGAGGAGGGGTCGCTCGAGACCGAGCTCTTCCAGCAGCGGACCGAGCTCCGCGAGCCCCCAGCGGACGATCACGCGAGCTGCTCGCGGGCGAACGCGACGAACGCGTCTGCGACGCGCGTCCGCGCGCGACCCGTTGCCGACGCGAGCGAGATCTCGCGGGTCACGTCGAGACCGGCGACGCGCGCTTCCGCGAGCCGTCCTGCCGCGAGATCGGCCTCGACGGCCGTGCGTGAGATGAAGGTGACGCCGTATCCGGCCTCGACCGCGCGTCGAACGGACTCCTGCAGTCCGAGCTCCAGCCGCACGTCGAGATCGCGCAGCCTGACGCCCTGGCGCCGCAGCGCGTCCTCGACGATCTGGCGCACCCCAGCTCCGTCCTGCATCAGGATCAGGGTGTCCTCACGCAACTCGTCGAGTGTGATCGTCCGACCAGCGAACGCGTGGGACGGCGGGCACGCGAGAATGACCTGGTCGGAGAAGAAGGGCTCGAACCGAACACCGCGATGGCGCCGCGCGGCTCCGACGATCCCGAGCTCGAGCTCGCGCGCCGCGACGCGCTCGACGACCGAATGGGTGTCGGACACCGTCAGGAACACGCGGACGTCAGGGTTCTGGCGCTGGAACTCGGCGAGCGTGACAGGGATCGCGACGGCCGCAGGCCCGGTCGACGCGCCGAGCACGAGGTCGCCCGCCAGCGCGCCTTCGCCCGTGGCGGCGACCTCGGCGACGAGCTGGCCCTCGAGTGCGAGCATGCGCTGAGCCCCGCGGTACAAGCGCCAGCCGGCCTCGGTGGGCTCGACGCGTCGCCCGGAGCGATCGAGCAGCTGCGTGCCGAGCCGCTTCTCGAGGGCACGCACCTGCAGCGAGACCGCAGGCTGCGTCACGCCGAGCCGGTCCGCCGCCTGCGAGAAGCTCCGTCGCTCGACGACCGCACAGAAGGCGGCGAGCTGACGCGTATCCATAAGCGAACCTTATCCGCGCATCAGAAGACACCGCGCTCGGCGAGCCAGTGCTCGAGCAGTGGGTCCGTCAGCTCCGGGCCGGCGTCCGTCACTCGCACCTCGGCTTTCCCGACGAGCCCCGAGAGCGCGCGCCCGACGCTTCCGCGACGGAGCCCGAGGAAGCGCAACGTCTCCTCCGCGTACAGCGTCCGAGCGGAGGCGGCGAGCGCGACGCTGACGCGCTGCTCGTTCACCGAGAACGACTCCCACCGGGCGCGCAGGGCAGGCTCTGCGAGCGCCAACGCGCGCTCGCGAGCGTCGACGAACGCCTCCTCGTCGGCAGTAGATCCAGCCGGGACGAGCTCCCACAGGTGGTGCGCGACGAGCATGAGCCGCTGCGGATGCCCTCGCGCGAAGGCGATGAGCGGATCGAGGGCGTTCCCGACCTCGCGGCCGGTCGCGCGGAACCGCTCCTCGAGCACGTTTGCCGTGACGTCGTCGGGCAGGGCGTCGAGCTCGACCGGCACCGCATGCTCGAGGAGCGGGCGCGACGGATCCTCGAAGAGCCGCTCCATCAGCGTCGGCGCCGACCCCGCGAAGGCGTACGACGCGACGCCCGTCTGGTGCTGGATGACGCTCCGCAACATACCGTCGGCGCCGTCGACCCTCAGCAGATCCTGGAACTCGTCGAACGCGATGAGGCTCCGCGCGCCCGTCCGCTCGTGCACCTTGGCCGGAAGGTCGAGCAGCCGCAGGAACACGCTCTCGACGTCGATCCGGGGGTTCGACTGGATCGACGCCGTGAATCCACCGGCGCCGAGCGACAGACCGACCTTCCACGAGCGAAAGAGCGCGTCGACCGTCCTTCGCACGGGTCCCTTCAGCGAGCGGTCGTACGCGCGCTCGATCCGCACGACCATGCTCGAGAGCGAGAGCACGCCCTCGAGGTCGACGAGCGCGGTCGCCCAGCCGGAGCCCGACGCCTCGACCAGGACGCGGCGAAGGAGGCTCGTCTTCCCGTAGCGGCGCGGCGCCACGAGCCGCGATGCGTGGCCGCCCTCGGCGAGCGTGCGCAGGCGCGCCGTCTCGGCGTTGCGATCGATCATCTCCTCCGGAAGGAGCTCGCCGGCGGTCCGGAACGGGTTGGACGTCGCCACGGTCATAGTCTGCACGAGTCGAACAGATCTGTCTACCTATTGCATACGGATCTGTCTGCCGCTTGCAGACTCGTCTGCTACGGTCGCAGGCGTGCGCGTCTGGATCGACATCTCGAACTCGCCGCAGGTGCTGTTCTTCCGGCCTCTGGTCGCACTGCTTCAAGAGCGTGGCCACGACGTGTCGGTCACGACACGCGACTACGCTCAGACGATCGACCTCCTCGCGCTCCACCGAATCGAGCACGAGGTCGTCGGACCACGTCACGGAGGCGCCGGCGCGGTGGGCAAGGCGCGCGCGATGGCCGGCCGTCTTCGAGCGCTCCGGCGGTACGCCCGCGGACGCGAGTTCGACGTCGCACTCTCACACGCGTCGCACGAGTTGCCGATGGCCGCCCGATCGCTCGGCATCCCGTCGTCGTATGCCTTCGACTACGAGTTCGCCCGCGTGCAGCACGGCTTCGGCAGCCGTGCTGCGCGGCGCGTCGTCGTGCCGGAGGCGATCCCGCAGGACCGGCTCGGCGGACTCGGTGCCCGCGCCGCAAAGGTCCGACGGTACCCCGGACTGAAGGAGGAGTACTCCCTCCACGGGTTCGAGCCCGACGCACGCGTCGTCGCAGAGCTCGGCATCGATAGCGACGACACGCTCGTCGTCGTTCGGACGCCTCCCGACGTCTCGCTGTACCACCGGGAGGCGAACCCGTTGTTCGGCGACGTGTTGGAACGTCTCGGACGGGACCCGTCTGTCCGGGCTGTCGTACTCCCGCGAACGACGGGGCAGCGGGTGGAGATCGTCGGTCGCGACCTCCCGTCGGTCATCGTGCCCGAGAGAGCGATCGACGCGCAGAGCCTTGTCGCGCACGCCGACCTCGTCGTGTCGGCGGGCGGGACGATGAATCGCGAGGCGGTCGCCCTCGGCGTTCCGGTCTACACGACGTTTGCCGGTCGCCTGGGCGCGGTAGATATGGCTCTGGTGGAGCAAGGAAGACTGCGCGTCCTGGCTGCAGCAGAGGATCTGGCGCTCCAGAAGCGTGCCGCACCCGGCATCGCGACACAGCGCGATCCGGGCCTGCTGCTCGACGTGCTGCTGACCGCGCTCGAGCAGTAGCGCGAAAGTCTCCAACTGGTTAAGGTCGCGCTGTCCCAACGAGGGAGGGGAGAAATGAGAAAGCGACGGATCGCGCTGCTCGTGCTTGCCACGGCGGCGATCTCGGTGGCCGGTGTCACGTCGGCGTTCGCCGGTGACAACGATTCGGGATTCAAGACGTCACGGCCGTCGATGTTGACAGCGGTCATGAACGGCGCCAGTGCGACGCCGTTGCTCACCGTCGGCGACACGCTGAACAGCGGTTACCGCTTCGAGTCGATTCCGGACGGCATCTCGCTGCGCACGAGGGGCCAGGGTCGCGTCGACCTGTACGTCAACCACGAGACGGCCAAGGTGCCGTTCCCGTTCAACAGGGCGAACCCGACCGCAGCGAACGGTGAGAACGACTTCGACAACGCCCAGGTCAGCCAGCTGGTCCTGAATCAGCACTCCGCGGGCACGCTCAACGGGTCGTTCGTGATCCCGAGCAGCCTCGGATACCAGCGGTTTTGCTCCAACTACCTCGCAACGGCGAAGGAAGGGTTCGACCGCGAGATCTTCTTCACGAACGAAGAGTCACCCGACTACGTCCTCCGACAGACGGCATCGTGGCCGCCCGCGCTCGACGACCCGGCGCAGGAGGAAAACGGCGTCGTCGTCGCACTCGACGTCCGGACGGGACAGCACAAGACGATCTACGGCATGGGCCGACACAACCACGAGAACAACGTCGCGATCCCGGGCTACGGGCACCCGGTCGTCTTCTCGGGCGACGATACGTTCACGAGCGGATCGTTGACGATCCCGCCTGGGGGCCCGATCCCGACGCCCACTACACCAACGACGAGAGCCGCGCAGTCGCAGCTCTACGCGTACAACGCGCCGAGCGCAGATGCGGTCTGGAATGACGAGGGCGACCTCTGGGCGTTCGTGGCGGACAGCCCTGCCGGCGGCGGAACCGTCGACGATTACTACGACTTCACGCCGGGCTCGACCATGTCCGTGAGCGGGCACTTCGTGAAGGTGCCGAAGAACATCGCGACCGGACACAACGCGGATGGTTCCGAGCTCACGGCCGCAGATGTCGGCTACCCGGCGCCGCCGACGGACGGATCGTGGCAGCGCGACCTCCGTTCGACGAGCAGTCCACAGATCGGCATCGACGGGCCGCAATGGGTGCTCGAGTACTGGAGCCAGCTCAACCACGTGTTCCAGTTCGTCCGTGTCGAGGACATCGCCTACGACAAGCGACCCGGCAGTGGGAACATCGTCTACATCGTCGATTCCGGGCGAGGCACCGCCGGAGCATCTCAGGCTGGCCGCTCGACGAACGGTCGCGTCTGGAAGATGGTGCTTGACCCCAGCGACCCGACGAAGGTGTCCTCGCTCTCGATTCTCGTCGAGGGGGACGACAACCCTGTCAAGACGCTGGGCGAGATCCATCAGCCCGACAATGTCGAGTCGACGCCGAACGGCCTGCTTGTCACCGAGGATCCTGGTTCGAGCCAGCAGTTCCCCGCTGGATCGGCCGATCCGGCCGCAACCACAGCGCGGCTCTGGTACGTCCCGTTCTCCGGGGCGCTACCGCAGGTCGTCGTGAAGATCGATCAGTCGGCTGACGGTGGATCGACGGACGTCGACGGCCGCTCTGCCGGCAACTGGGGTGCATGGGAGACGACTGGGATCGTCGATGCCTCGGCGGCATTCGGTGCAGGCATGTTCCTGATCAACGTGCAGGCGCACACGCTCTGGGTCGAGAAGGCCGACGGCGACGACAACTACGCGCCAGCCGGACCCGACTTCACGTACAAGCGCGAGGGCGGACAGCTGCTGCTCCTGAAGATCCCGGGCACGGGGACCTAGGGAGGCCGACCCTCAGACGGTCTCGGATGCGGGCGTCGCCTCGGCGGCGCCCGCACCGTCCCTGTCGGGCGGACCGACGCGCTGCGGTGCGGCGCAGATCGCGGTGAGACGGCCGATGAGCTCGAGTGTTTCGCCTGCCTCGACGAGCCGCTGGAGGTCGTCGAGCTCGTCCTCGAGCCAGCTCTGGTCGATCGGCGAACGGGTCACGAGCATGATCGCCTCGTGCGACGAGGGCGAGACGTTCTCGGTCTCCGACCAGAGTTCCTCGTGCAGCTTCTCGCCCGGTCGCGCGCCGACGAACTCGATCGCGACGTCGACGCCGGGCTCCTTGCCGGAGAGGCGGATCATCGTGTCGGCGAGGTCTGTGATCTTCACCGGCTCGCCCATGTCGAGGACGTACACCTGGCCGCGTCCGCCGATCGCGCCCGCCTGGATGATCAGCTGCACGGCCTCCGGAATCGTCATGAAGAACCGCGTCATCTCAGGGTGCGTGACCGTGACCGGGCCACCGCGCGCGATCTGCTTGCGGAAGATCGGAATGACGCTTCCCGAGGAGCCGAGCACGTTCCCGAACCGCACGCCGCAGAACTTCGTCTCAGTGTGGGCGCGATGCCCCCACGACTCGACGATCCACTCGCAGATCGCCTTCGACTGACCCATCACCGTCTTCGCGTTGACGGCCTTGTCCGTGGAGACGAGGACGAAGCGCTTCGCGCCGAACTCGACCGCGATGTCGGCGACGGTGCGCGTGACGAGCGTGTTGTTGCGGACGGCCTCGAGGGGATTCGCCTCCATGAGCGGGACATGCTTGTACGCGGCCGCGTGGAAGACGACGGCGGGGCGGTACTTCTCGAAGACCTGGCGCATCTTCGTCGCGTTCCCGGCGTCCGCGAGCACCGCAGCCGTTGCGAGGAATTCCCGCTCGTCCACCAGTTCGCGTTCGATCTCGAAGAGACCGGGCTCGCCGTTGTCGACGAGCACGAGCCGAGTCGGACGCATCCGTGCGATCTGCCGGCACAGCTCCGATCCGATGGAGCCCCCCGCGCCGGTCACGAGAACGACCTCGTCGGTCAGATAGCCCGCGATCGACTGCAGGTCGGCCTCGACCGGCTCGCGGCCGAGGAGGTCCTCCACCTCGACCGGCCTGATCTGGCCCGCGAGGTTGAAATCTCCCGCGATGAGCTCGTGGAGCCCCGGCAGCGTCTTCACCGGAATCCCGGTCGCACGCGCGGCTCCCACGATTCGCTCGCGCACGTCACCCGACGCCGACGGGATCGCAATGAGCACCTCGTCGGGACGCCGCTCACGAAGGAGCGCAGGCAGCTCGGCGGTCGTGCCGAGCACGCGGATGCCGTGCAGGCGGAGATTCTTCTTGCGCGGGTCGTCGTCGACGAGTCCGATCGGCGTGTAGCCGAGCGACGGGTTGCGCAGCAGCTCGCGGAGGATCAGCTGTGCCGCGTCGCCGGCGCCGACGATGAGCACCTCCCTGCCGCGCGCGACGATCGAACGGGCAGACGGACGCTCGATGAGGGAGCGGGCCAGCAGGCGCACGCCCATCACGAAGGCGAGGAGGAGTAGGAGGTCGATGACCCAGATCCCGCGCGGCACCTTCGCCGGATGGAAGTCGAGCGCCGCGAAGACCAGGAAGGCAGCGACGACCGCCACCGCGACGCCGCGCAGCACGCCCCACATGTCCTGTGTCGAGACGTACCGCCACCAGCGGTTGTAGAAGCCGAACGCGAAGAAGACGGGGAGCATGATCGCGACCACCAGCGCAACGACGTCCCAGTCGAGGTAGCGGTCGTAGTACCGCGGCCGGCCCGCGTCGAAGCGGACGTACCAGGAGAGGATCCATGCCGCCGCGACGAGCGCGGCGTCGACGGCGACCTGCCACAGGCGGTGCCTGTTTACGGGAAGGCGCACGACTAGGCGGGGACGCCGGCGACCGAGCGAACCGCGTCGACGACGCGCTCCTGCTGCTCCGGGTCGATGCCGCCCCACATCGGAAGCGCGAGGTTCTCCGCAGCCGCACGCTCCGTCTCGGGGAGCGAGCCTGCGGCGACGCCGAGGTAAGCCATCGCGGGCTGGAGATGGGTCGGCGTCACGTAGTACGAGGCGCATGCGACGCCCGCGGCGCTCAGCGCCTCGGCGATCTCCGCACGGCGCGGCGTCCGGACGACGTACATGTGGTACACGTGGCCCGGCTCGTCCACGGGCAGGTCCACGAGCTCCCCGAGCCCTAGATCGGCGTAGCGGGCCGCCGCCTCTCGCCGCGCGGCGTTCCAGCCGGCGAGGCGAGGGAGGAAGACGCGGAGCATGGCGGCCTGGATCGCGTCGAGCCGAGAGTTCACCCCGACGAGCTCGAAGGTCCTCTTGTCACGAGACCCGTGGAACCGAAGCATCCGCACCCGTTCCGCGACCTCGTCGTCGAGAGACGTGACGAGGCCGCCGTCGCCGAGGGCGAAGAGGTTCTTCGTCGGGAAGAAGCTGAAGGTCGAGCAGATCCCGGTCCGTGCGACACCGGCTGCGCCGAACGCCTGGGCCGAGTCCTCGATCAACGGGAGTCCGAGCGCCGCGAGCCCGTCGAGGTGCGCGGGCCTGCCGAAGAGATGCACGGGCATGATCGCCTTCGTCCGGGCAGTGACCCGCGCGGCGACGTCCTCGGCGTCGAGATTGAACGTTGCCGGATCGATGTCGGCGAACACCGGCGTGGCGCCGACACGGGCGATCGCCTCGGCGGTGGCGTAGAACGTGAACGAGGGGCAGATCACCTCGTCGCCGCGGCCGATGCC
>Ga0068857_100004549_pt1 | contig 11735 bp, 9 predicted proteins | sample KBSCornC72_FD_66591 | JGI IMG/M metagenome (GOLD analysis project Ga0068857, IMG submission 66591) | Corn rhizosphere microbial communities from Kellogg Biological Station, Michigan, USA - KBS Corn C7-2 | ecosystem: Host-associated > Plants > Roots > Rhizosphere > Soil ...
GGTGAGGCTATCATTATTGTACCGGTAAATGCCGTTTTGCTCTTGAGCTTTGTGCTCGTCTTTGTCGCCATTTTTAAATCCATACGGCGGGTCCGTAAAATATATGGAACCATCGCGTTTCACAGCTAAATCATCGGGGCTGTTCAAACGCTTCCCTTTATAACGATCAACAACAGTCCGCATTGTTCCATCTCTTGTTATCATAGATATGGCATGATCGCCGTGCTGACATACAAGAATGTTGCCTTGCCGGTTGTAAGCTAAACCATTCGAGCCGTAGTCCACTGCTAAACCCGCTGTGTCTGTACCGGTAAAGCCGCTGTTCTCAATAAGGACCGCGGTTTTACTGTCTTTCGTTATTTTATAGATTTTGTTAGCCCGTAAATCACTAACCATCAGATAACCATCTTTAGACCACAGCGGACCTTCTAAGAAACCAAAAACCCCAGTTATTTTCTGTACCTTTTCCGATGTATCAACAAGTTGAAGAAAGGAGAGGTCGATAATTTTAAATGGCGAGTTTTGTGCCAGGCCTGTTTGGTTTAATACCAGTAAAAAGATAAAGCAAATACTTTTTATAGGCATTAAGTAATCGTAGAAATTCTTCAGCCAACGCGCTCTTCCAATAGTTCTGTAAGATCTTTTCATGCTGTTTTTATGTATTGCGGCTAACACCTAAATATATGATAAAAGCCGGCCATTCCTATTAAATGAACCAATACAACAGATACTTAGTTATATCTTTTTACTTATTGCTGCCATTCTGCAATAAAGCACAACACAACCCTTATTGGCAAGAGCCCTCCAGGCATCAGGTGGATAGTTTAAAAAATGTTTTACGAATTTCAACAGACGATACAGTAAATATGTATCTCAACAGGCAAATAGGCGTGTACTACCAGGAAATTAACAGAATGACGGCCTTAGCCTATTTTGAAGAAATGCTGAAATTGGCAAGGAAAACAAAGCAGAAAGTTTGGGAAGCCGAAGCGTTAAGCAGGAACGGATATGTATCTTGCCTGATTCAGAATTATTCAGGCGGACTGAAATTTCTGTTGTTGGCCCAAAACCTGGCATCGAAAAGGAATCTGGAAAGGGAGATGTGGAATCCCGGTCTGCTGTCCAAAAAAAATTCTGCGTTTGATGCCCGCATGTTCATACTGTGTGATATTACTAATCACCTGGGTCTTGTGCATTATTTTTCCGGGGATTATTCAAAAGCGTTGCAATATCATTATGCTGTCAGGAAGCTAAACGAAATTTTAAATGATGATGCTTTGACCTCTCTCTCTTTTTTAAACATGGGAGAGGCTTTTTTTGGGCTTGGGCAACTGGATTCAGCAGAAGCATCATTTGATCAATCCATTTATTATAGCGACATATCAGGGTACAAAAAATACAAAGGCTTAACCTTATACGATATAGGAAGGATTTATGAAACACGGAATAATAAGGAGGGCGCAAAAAAGTATTACAGGTTAAGTATAAAAACTAATATTGAAACAGAAAGCCCGGATTTTGAAGGCACGGGATACCAGGCATTAGCTGATATCGCAAAGACTGAAGGTGATGTAGATTCTCTTTTTTACTTTTCCCGGCAGGCATTAAATATCTATCAAACCATAAATGACACGTTGGGCCTGATTTCCGCCAATTCTTCTTTATCTGCTGCTTTTGACATTTCCCGCCAAACAGATAGTGCTTATCATTATCTCAAAACAGCAATCGCTCTGAAAGATGGTTTAAACAAAGAGGGAAGAATAAAAAGTTTTCAGTTGGCTGGATTCAACGAACAAATGAAATTAGAAGAACAAAAGGCAGAACAATTACGAACAATTACAACAATCAGAACCTGGTCATTCATTGCTGGCATTGCAGTACTGTTGTTTGTGAGTAGCATGATTTACAGAAATTACAGGCGCCAGCGAAAAGATAAACACACTATTGAGCAGGCATACGCTGAGTTAAAATCTACCCAATCCCAACTCATCCAATCCGAGAAGATGGCCTCGCTTGGAGAACTTACAGCCGGCATTGCACATGAGATCCAGAACCCGTTAAACTTTGTGAATAATTTTTCCGATGTAAATAGTGAACTATTGGAAGAGTTGAAAATTGAGGCTGAGAAAGGAAACCTGGGAGGTGTGAAAGCTATTGCGAGTGATCTTGTTAGCAACGAACAAAAGATAAGCCACCATGGCAAACGGGCCGATGCCATTGTAAAAGGAATGCTGCAGCATTCAAGAACAGGCAGCGGGGCAAAAGAGCCGTCCGACATTAACCGGCTTGCTGACGAGTATGTGAGGTTAGCCTACCAAGGTTTTCGTGCGAGAGACAAATCATTCAATGCAACGTTCAGCACAGAGTTTGACAATGGCCTTGATAAAGTGAATATCATTCCCCAAGAAATTGGAAGGGTTATTCTCAACCTAATCAACAATGCTTTTTATGCTGTGAATGAACGAGCCAAACAAGGCGTTCCCGGCTATGAACCGACGGTTATTGTAGGAACGCGAAGATTACAAAACAGGATTGAAATAAGCGTAAAGGATAATGGGAATGGCATCTCACCTTCTATCAAAGACAAAATTTTTCAACCATTCTTCACGACAAAACCAGCGGGACAGGGAACCGGATTGGGCTTATCATTGAGTTATGATATTGTGAAAGCACATGGAGGTGAATTGAAAGTGGAAACAAAAGAAGGTGAAGGAAGTGAGTTTATTATTCGGTTACCCGCTTAACTAAAAATGATAAAGACAATAACATTTAATTTTCTTCTTGTATTTACCTGCAGTATTACATTAGCTCAAAATGCAGAAGGTGTAAAGCATATTGAAACTGTAAAGAAAGAGTTGATTAATTCCAAAGTGGATACAAACCGGGTGCTGCAATACGTTGATCTATGCACTGCCTACCAGTGGACTAATTCCGATTCGTTGCAGCGTTACAGCGAAAAGGGAATAACACTTGCGCAACAACTGAATTATCCTGGTGGAGAAGTGCGGATTTTAAATAGCCAGGGTATAGCACTATTCTTCCAGGGAAATATTCCGAAAGCCTTAGAGATTTTATTTAAGGGATTGAGGATTGCAGAAAAAAATAATCTACCACTTGAAAGTGCCATTTGCCTTAACAGTATCGGAAGCTGCTACCTGTTCTTAGGTGATAATTTAAAATCGGTCGCTTTTATAAACAGGGCAAGAGCAATTGATGAAACGATTCAGCATGCGCCACGTGATCTTTATTGGAAAATTTATATAGCAATGTGGAGTGGTTTAGTTTATTCAGATTTAAACAAACTGGATTCTGCGAGCTTTTTTCTTCAAAAGGCTTACAATGATGCTTACACCCCGGGATTCACTGACCTGTACAGTACCCGTCCTACCATACTGATGTTTCAAGGTAACCTTTATTTTAAAAGAGGTAATTACGAAAAAGCTTTAAACTGCCTGCATCAAAGTTTGGAAACCTATGATCTTTATCACGATCCGCTTGGAACCGCAGATGTCTGCACAAAAATTGCCGAATTTTTTAAACAAATGAATAAACCGGATTCAGTAATTAAATATGCAAAAAGAGGCCTGGATGCTGCCGTTCAATTTAACTATAAATCAATCGTGCGTATTAGCAGTAGTCTATTAGCAGATCAGTACGAGATGAAGGACATCAGGCAGGCTTACTATTATTTGAAACTGGAACTTGCTGCAAATGATTCTCTATATGCACCAAAAAAAATACTGGAGCTCCAAAAGACGCTTTCTGAAGAACAGCAACATCAGCAACAAATTTTAGAAGAACAAACAGAAAAACAGAACCGGTTAAAGCAGAACGGATTACTTGCAGGGCTTGGAGTGCTGCTTGTTATCGCATTTATTCTTTTTAGAAATAACAGGCAAAAAAAGAAAGCGAATATTTTATTGCAGCAACAAAAAGAAAAGGTAGAAAGTACGCTTTCTGAATTGAAAACCACACAAAATCAACTTATCCAATCAGAGAAAATGGCATCACTTGGAGAACTTACTGCGGGCATTGCACATGAGATACAAAACCCTTTAAACTTTGTGAATAATTTTTCAGAAGTAAGCAGCGAAATGTTAGATGAAATGAATGAAGAATTAAATAAGGGTGATATTGATGAAGCAAAAACAATTTCAAATGACATCAAACAAAATCTTGAAAAAATAAATCATCATGGCAAACGAGCCGATGCCATTGTGAAAGGAATGCTACAACATTCAAGAACCGGCAGCGGGGTAAAAGAACCGTCCGATATTAACAGGCTTGCTGATGAGTATTTGAGATTAGCTTATCAAGGGTTCCGTGCCAGAGACAAATCATTTAATGCAACGTTCAGCACGGAGTTTGACAATGGCATTAATAAAGTGGATATTGTTCCGCAAGAAATTGGCAGAGTAATTCTCAACCTGATCAATAATGCTTTTTATGCAGTGAATGAAAGAGCCAAACAAGGGGTTGCCGGCTATGAGCCAACTGTTATTGTAGGAACGCGAAGGTTACAAGATAGGATTGAAATAAGCGTAAAGGATAATGGTAGCGGCATCGCATCTTCTATCAAAGACAAAATTTTTCAACCATTCTTCACCACAAAACCAACCGGACAGGGAACAGGATTGGGGTTGAGTTTGGCGTATGATATTGTCAAAGCGCATGGTGGTGAAGTTAAAGTAGAGACAAAAGAAAATGAAGGCTCAGCGTTTTTTATCATATTACCATTGTCGAATTAGGATGACGAGAAAACTAATCATATACGTGGTATTATCCTGTTTGCCGGCTTATTTTCTTGGGCAGATTCCACGTGAAGAAATCATTACGATCAGGGGCAGGTTGCAAAGCGCAACATCCGATTCTGCAAGATTTACTATCTACATGGATCTTTCCCAGGCGTATCGTTTTTCCAATATTGATTCAGCACTATACTATACCGACCAGGCAATACAAATGGGCCGTAAAATGAAGAATATGGCCAGGGAGGCCGACGGTCTTTCTCAGAAGGGATTTATAGTGCTGGAGACAGGCAACATTCCCCAGTCTTTACAATACCAGTTGGTGGCATTGCAACTCTCGGAAAAGTTTTCTGACCCGATAACTATCGGTTTTATAATAAACAGGATCGGTAATGTGTACACTGAAATCGGTGATTATAAAAAAGCAATTGATTATTACAGGAATTCAATGAGGGAGTTCATCAAGGCCGGTCAACAAGGCTATGTTCACAATGAACTCTCTAATATTGGATATGTTTATGAGTTGATGGGAGTTTTAGATTCTTCCAGATTTTACCAGCAAAAAGTTTATGAGTTCAGCCTTACCAACACAGACCGTTATGCCATCACTTATGGTGAAATGAGAATGCGGTTTGGGAAGGTGGAAGCAAGGTTGGGAAATGATGAAGCTGCCTTAATTCATTTTAGAGCCGGAATTATGGAATCTCTCAAAGATGTGGACATGAATAATCTTGCGCTCATTTATTTGCAGATGGCTAAATTGTTCAGTAAGCTTGGCTCCTATGATTCCAGTTTTATTTATGCAAAAAAAACGATCGCTACAGCAGACAGCATCTCCCTGAAAAGAGCGACCTATGAGGCGTCCGCCCTGCTCTCTAGTCTGTTCAAATTAAAACACCAGCCTGACAGTGCATTGGTGTATTCAGAGTTATCGTCAGGAATCAAGGATAGTTTATTTGGACAGAAAAAGATACAGGAACTTCAAAGAATACTGCTTAATGATCAGCAACGCCAGCAGGAATTGCAGGGAGAAAAAGACCGGATACGTGAAAGATTTCGCGTTACTGCACTATTGAGTCTTCTTGGTGTTTCTTTAGTGATCGGGATCATCCTTTATCGTAACTATCGGCAAAAACACAAAGCCAATAGAGTTTTGGAATCTACTCTTGCAAATCTGCGATCAACCCAGGCTCAGCTCATCCAATCAGAAAAAATGGCTTCCCTGGGCGAACTCACTGCCGGTATTGCTCACGAAATTCAGAACCCGTTGAACTTCGTAAATAATTTTTCCGAAGTAAATAATGAATTGGTTGATGAGTTAAAAAATGAAAGATCAAAGGTGAAGGGTGAAAGGAATGACGAAGCAGAAGATTCAATATTGAATGATATAAAACACAATACTGAAAAAATTATTCATCATGGCAAGCGGGCGGGTGCCATTGTAAAAGGAATGTTGCAACATTCGAGAACAAGCAGCGGACAAAAAGAATTATCCGACATCAATGCACTCGCCGATGAGTACCTGCGCCTGGCTTATCATGGATTGCGTGCGAAAGACAAAAGCTTCAATTCAGAAATCAAAACTGATTTTGATAAAACCATCGGAAAAATAAATATCGTTTCCCAGGACATTGGTCGCGTCATACTCAACCTGATCAACAATGCATTCTATGCTGTCAGCGAAAAGAAAAAGCATGCTCCAAATGGTTATGAACCGACTGTTACCTTAACAACAAAAAAATACAATGGAAAGATAGAGGTTAAGGTGAAAGATAATGGCAATGGTATTCCCGATTCGATAAAAGAAAAGATCTTTCAACCTTTCTTTACTACGAAGCCAGCAGGACAAGGAACTGGTTTGGGATTATCGTTGGCGTATGATATTGTAAAAGCACATGGAGGAGACATAAAAGTAGATACAAGAGAAGGCGAGGGATCGGAGTTTATTATTGAGTTGGCATCAAAGTGAAATTTACAAACAAAGTTTAAATGAAAAAAACCTTGCTAATTCTGACCGCTCTTTTAAACATGCATTTATTTCATGGACAGAATGCAAGAAGCGATTCCATTAGAAATTTACTGGCAATAGCAAAAAATGACTCTGCAAAATTATCTGTTATAGGAAAATGGCTCTGGGTAACAACCTGGTCGGACCCCGAATACGCACTGGAACTTGCCAAACAGCAATTATTATTGACAAAGAAGGCCAGACCCAGCAAGGCCGAAGCTTTCGCATTAGCCAATTATGCAACCGTCTTGTCAGTACTTGGAGATTATTCCCATGCCATCGACTACCATTTACAATCTATTAGACTATATGAAGAACTCAAAAACACCGGTGAATTACAGCTGGCTTATTTGAATATAAGTGAAGCTTACAGTGACGCCGGAGATTATTATAGTGCACTTGAATATGCTTACAAGGGAAAAAGTATAATTGACACGGTGAGCAAGAAAGATACTACAACAATTTTTAGAAGGATGCTCACCTGGACTTATATAGGGGAAGTTTATGAAAAATTTGGTAAACTGGATTCTGCTTTTTTTTATTTAACGAAGGCACGGGCAATCGATAGTACTTATTTTAACAGCCAATCGGGGTTTACTACGTTACATCTTGCAGGCACTTATGCAAAAAAAAATCAGCTTGCTGAGGCCATAAAATACTACAGGCAAACAATTGTTATTTCCAGGATCCATGATTATAAAAGTGACCTGATGGATGCCTGCAACGGATTGGCAAAAGTTTTTAGTCAAACTGGCCAAACAGATTCAGCAATTTTTTATGCCAATCAAACTGTGTTAATCGGTAATAACACGGCTTATCCTTTGGCTATTTTGAATGCAGTTACAATATTGTCTGATATTTATAAATCAAAAAATAATCTGGATAGCGCGGTTAAATATATGGGTCTTTCGATATTGATCAAGGACAGTTTATTTAACCGTGAAAAAGTAAGGCAGGTTCAGGATGTGTCCTTTAGTGAACAATTGCACCAGCAGGAATTGCTGCAAAAAATAAAACAAAATGATCTGCGATACCGTAATCGCTTAAATGTATATGCACTGTTAGCCGTTCTGATCATACTGCTATTACTGGCAGGAGGGCTTTGGCGAAGAAATGTTTATAAGCAAAGATCATTTGCACTTCTTCAAAAACAAAAACAGGAAATAGATATTCAAAAACAGAAAGTTGAAAGCGCATTATCAGAGTTAAAATCAACTCAAAATCAACTCATCCAAACCGAAAAAATGGCTTCATTGGGCGAATTGACTGCCGGGATTGCACATGAAATTCAGAACCCTTTAAACTTCGTGAATAATTTCTCTGAGGTTAACAAAGAAATGATCGCTGAGTTGAAGAATGAAATTGACTCCGGTAATCTGAATGAAGCAAAGACACTTGCAAATAGCATCGATCAAAACGAAGAGAAAATCATCTTACACGGCAAGCGTGCGGATGCGATTGTCAAAAACATGTTGCAACATTCCCGGAGCAGCAGCGGTAAAAAAGAATTGATTGACATCAACGCAATGTGCGGTGAGTATCTCCGCCTCGCCTACCACGGTTTTCGGGCAAAGGATAAAACCTTCAACGCAAAATTTGAAACGGACTTCGATAACCACATTGGAAGAATCAACGTCGTTCCCCAAGACATCGGACGCGTGTTGCTCAACCTGATCAATAATGCCTTCTATGCCGTCACAGAAAGGAAAGAGCAAGTGGATGGTCGCTATGAGCCTTGCGTGTCAATAAGGACAACGAAGTTGGCCGATAGGATTGAGATTGCGGTTAAGGATAATGGGAACGGTATTCCCGAAAAAATAAAAAGCAAAATATTTCAACCCTTCTTTACTACAAAACCCGCAGGACAAGGAACTGGATTAGGCTTGTCCCTGGCTTATGATATTGTGAAGTCACATGGCGGTGAAATAAAGGTGGAAACAAAACAAGGTGAGGGAAGTGAGTTTATAGTTGACCTTCCAATTTAATTGCTCCAGTCCGGCTTGTTTTTATCGCTGCAAACCGCAATCAAAATCGTTTGGTATATTAATTAATTTAATATATTTTTTGTAGTCATCGCCTTGGAAACCTTCTGACTCTTGACCATTTTCTCGCCCTTTCAAACTATTGTATTAAATCTTTAGTCTTTCGCAACTCCTTGGAAGATTTGGAGCCTACCCAGTGATCCCGTACTTTTTTAAACATCCCTGGAAAATTGTTCATACAGTAATGTTACGCTACGTAATGTTATTCGTTACCATTTCGTTTCCTCAATGGCTTTTGGTTCTGCACAATCAGCAAATAGTTCAATCGATTTGCTATGATTGCAAAACATACCCAATACTTTTTCTATGGGGCGACACTATTTTCACAATCCAGGTATAAAGGCGCCTTCTTTGAATTTGAAATCATCGTTACCTTTGAATGTACTTCCATGCTGTTGTCTTTGACCGACAATCAAGAATTGGTAACGAGAATTAGAAACGAAAGGTATGTATGCGATATTAGTGGAATCGGGAAGTGGAACGGTTTCTACCTTCAATTCCGCATGAGAATAGTTATCCTTTTTCAGATCGGCATCCGCCAGGTAAGCAAAGGTCATTATCTTCTTGTCCTTCTTCATAAGAACATGTAAATAATATATCTGATCATCTCAGATTAATAGCGTATCTTACAGGTATTCTTTCAAGGCTTCTGGTAACTATTCCAACCTGACCATCACTGGTTTCAATCTTTGCAGCGGCTTCTCTAAGTATCACAATAAAAAAATGAGATTTAATCAGATGTAGCATTAAAAGCTACGTCAGTTTTCAATCTTTTCCTAGATGGGATTTGGTTGGAACGCTTAAATTTTTTAAAAAGGAAAAATTATGAAAAGTAAAATTTATGTAGTTTGTTTTCTGACTCTAATGGTGACTGGCTTTGCTGCCTCTGCTCAGGTGTATAAAACGGCTGCAGACACGGTTAAACTAAATAAAGAGTTTACAGAAGTAAGCAACGACATCGCAACGCTTACTGCTCAGTTAACAGTAGCACAAAACAACATGCCTGGCTACCAATCTAAAGCCAAGGCTGCTGAATCAAATGCCCAAGATGCAGCAGAAACTAGTAGCACTCAGGCTGCCAAGGCAACCGAGGGTAGTAGTGTAAAGGAAGCACGAAAAGCAAAACAAAAGTCTAAAAAGGCTTATCACAAAGCAAAAGATGCCCAGTCGGCAAACAATAATGTAGGCAATCAAGACGACAAAATAGCGTCACTTACTGGGCAGCTGGCTAAAAAGCAGGAGCGCCTTCGGCAGTTAACTGACATGCGTACTTCTATCAATGCTGGGCCTCAAAACCAATAAGCAGTTATCAATTTGAAAAGCATAAACGATATGTCACAAATCAAACTCTTTTTTGTCTCGGACAAAGAAAAGAACGGAGGTTTTCAACTAATTCCTGCTATTGTAGTTTTCTTGTTAGCGTTAAGTTTCCAGGGAGCAATTGTTTATATCATGATTTCAAGTTCAGTACATCGTTAATAAACCTGTCAATAGTCTGTCTTCAAAAAAATCTGAAATAATTCTGAACCATGAAAAAGTTACTGACCCCCTTCCTGGGTGGGGTGATACTCATAGCCGGAATTAACTGCACAAAGGATTCAAATCAAACCGGGGATCCACAAAATATATATTTCAGGGGTGAAGGTATCAATGTAAAAGGTGAAGCGATATCCTATAGTAGGGAAATAAATTTTCTCATTCCCAAAAAGCGCAATAAAAGGTCAATGCAAACCGACAGACTTAGGAGTTCACTCGGTCCTACCGATGTAGAGTTATTTGGTAATACACCATCTGGTCAGACAATAGTAAGGGTGACCAATAACCAAAGTTGTATAACAGATATTTGGGTTGAGACTGAATCAGAGAATGATCCCTTAGAACCAAATGTTTACCGCATCAAAACTTTTGGCCCGAAAAGTATTGATACTTTTAATTTGTCCCTACCGGGTAGATATTATTTCTTTGTATCGCAAGCAACAACCAACTGCGGGGATTTTAGAGATTTGGATGCGTATAATTCTGTTAGTTTTTCAGCAGATTTATATCAATTGCCTTTGCACTTTCAATCCTTTGATAGTCAAAAAATATCTGTATTGGTTTACAGTGTCACATTTGTCATTCCCGATATTAGTGATCTTACGGATGCAGACCATATAAATATTCAGGCTTCAATTGATCAAAAGACATGGAGAACAATCAAAGTAGTCCAAGCGAAGGATATTCAATTAGGCAAACCCTATTCAGTTGAGGTAAATGTAAATTAATTCAATAGGCGAAAATATATTTTTACTTCAGAAATTTTCTTAATTGCACCTATAAGGGTCGCGATAGTCCCGATTGCTGCCTGGGTAACATAAATTGAGAGAGTGAGAAACAACCTTAGAAATCTTTAGCTGAACCGAAGTACCTCGGAGGTTACTCGGCGCATTTCCCCGTTTAACACTATTTGGCGGAATATTAAATATTGCTACTTTTTCCTCTTTATAAATTTCTCCTCCTTCTTTTATATAGCCAACCGTGACTTCAACTTCATCAACAACAAAATTCATATTGTTCCGCACTGGTATCTGAAGGCCGTCAGTCTCTCCAACCTTTATATCCGCATAATTGGTCGTCTCCATGTAGACGTAATTCGTCCAATTGTTTCTTACAGTGGTTAACACAGTTTCCTGCCTTTTTTGACCCGCATAGACGTAGTATCCAATCATCACAGTAAGAGTTAAACACGCGAGTGTGAAAGTAGAGTTCAGTTTCATTTTGCAGAGATTAGGATTATACACATCAAACGTTAAAAAGCTACGGTTAGTTTATCAAAAGCCACATTTTGTATGGCAAATCCAAAGCCCACGGAGACACACATTTGTAAGACGTTGCCTCAAATTTATTTTCTGCCGAATTTTCCTTCGTATTTCTACCATTGCCTATGAATTTATTTAG
>Ga0068857_100004555_pt1 | contig 11727 bp, 6 predicted proteins | sample KBSCornC72_FD_66591 | JGI IMG/M metagenome (GOLD analysis project Ga0068857, IMG submission 66591) | Corn rhizosphere microbial communities from Kellogg Biological Station, Michigan, USA - KBS Corn C7-2 | ecosystem: Host-associated > Plants > Roots > Rhizosphere > Soil ...
AATCGAAACGTTCTTGCCCGTCAACCCTTTCAAACTCAATTGAAACTGATTGTTCCCAAATGCTTGCACGCTCGTGAATTCCGGTGCGTGCACAAATCCCACATTCCCCGCAGCATATAGCGAACTCACTTCTGCCGCACTCAGCGCGCGATTGAACATCACGATCTCATCCACACTCGAGAGCAAATAATCCACCAGATTGCCGTTGGAAGCGACGTAACCGACTCCGAAGTATGCGCGCGGCAGCGGCATGTTCGTTCCAATCGTGCCTGCGAGTGCGCCATTCGCATATAGCTGCATCTGGTTCCCGCTGGCGACGAAGACAAGATGGGTCCACGCATTTTGCGGCACAATGTAGCCAAAATTTTGGTCCCAATATGTGAACTTCGTAAACCCAACCTGATGAGTGTTGTTGTACTGCTCGAGCTTCAATTCGCCGTTTCCATCGCTGCACAAAGCGGCTCCTGTGCCCGGGGCATTCTGTCGATTCACCCAAAAACTCGCAGTCCAGGGCACCGGAATACTCAAAGCACCGGTAGTGATGTAACTATTCGTGCCGTTGAAACGAAATGCGCGCCCCTCTTTTCCAGCGACGTACGTCGGCCCATTCACCAACTCGCCATGGGCCGTGCCAATAATATCCACAGGCGTCCCTTCCGCTGGCCACCAATCCGCCAAACCTGACGGTGCGACCGCGGCTCCGGCCGGATTCGTGAGAATTGTCAGATAACCCGCTTTGCTGCCCAGGCTCGCGTACGAGTTGCTCACTGTTGCCGTGTAAGCGCCCACGTTCGCCCATTGCACGTTCGCTACTGTGTAATTTGATGAAGTCGCGCCTCCGATTAGGCTGCCATTAAAAAACCATCTATAAGAAAGTGGCGCGAGGCCCGTTGCGCGTACTGAAAAGGTTACCGCCGCGCCCGGATTCACTGTAAAATTCGTTGGTTGGGTCGTAATCGTAGGCGCGTTCGTACCGCCAATGACGAAGTTTTGTATCAGGCTGGCCAACGTGCCGTTGTAAACATCAGCATCTCCGCCGGACCAATTTGTGTCCGCATACTGCCAAAAAGTCCAGGAGGGCCAGGGTGCCGTGCTTGAGGGCGCTCCCGTTTGTGGATTCGGATTGCTCGGATATCCAGACATATTATTCGGCCGACCCGTAACCGCCGTTGTCAATCCTGGATAGGTTGTTCCAGGCGCCGAATACCATGAACCACTATAGACCACCGGCACGATAATCACCCCGCTCGCCCGCGCATAATTTGAAACTGAGTCGCACCACTCATTTAACCACGCAGACATCTGCTCTTTTGTAAAACCCGCCGCGATCGTTGCTCCCGTGGCCTCCCAATCCAGCATCGGCATGAAATAATTCCCTCCGTATTTTATGTAGGGACTCGCGTGATTCCAAAAGTATGTCGCTTCGCTATCCGCGCTACTCACTCCCGTTATATTCGGATGAAGGTCCGGCCGGGCATAATGATAAAGTCCCATATAAATGCCCTGTGCCGTAGCTCCGTTGATTTGCGAAACGAAATTCGGATTTACATAGCCCGTTCCCTCCGTGGCTTTCGTCCAGCCAAACTTCACGCCTGCATTCTTGACCGTCACCCAATCGATGTTTGCTAGCTGGTATCCCGAGACATCAGTCCCCAACGGCCGTTGGCCGAATGCATCCTTCGATTGGAAAACCATCCCAAGCGCCACCGCGCCAATCCCTGCGCGCCAGAACCATAACAATTTCATACTTCAGACATCGTTGACCAAAACTTCACGTGCGCGAGGGGAGTTCAAGGTAATTTGCCTGCGTAGTATGTCAACCATTTTTACAATCCTTGCAAACCGTCCTGCCAAAATAGGGAAGATTATCTCACGCTGCCGGGCATCAAGTCCATTCCGTCCATTTAGTCCATCCGTGCCCCTGAAACGTCCCTTGTTTCTAATCTGTCCCAATTCTTCGGTGTCCTCATATTAATTTCTCTTATCCATACCCGAAAAATTTTTAGACCCACTTACCCAACAGATGTCCCACCCCCTTCCTATACTTCTCTCCAAAAATTAAAATCATAAATCTTATGAACACTCGCATCGGCAAAATCGCTCGACTCCCTCATTCCATCCGTGAACAACTCAACCTCAAACTCCACGACGGACTCCCCGCCAAATCCATCCTCCCATGGCTCAACTCTCTTCCCGAAACCAAAGCCATCCTCGCCACCGACTTCGACAACCGTCCTATCACCAAACAAAACCTCTCCGATTGGAAACACGGCGGCTTCCGCGACTGGCTCCTCCAATTCCAAGCCGCCAACTTCCTTCTGGATTTCTCCTCCTCGTCCTCGCTGCCTCCCGCGAATCTTCGAGACGGCACCGACCAACCCCAACTTCCTCCCTCACGCATCACGAATCACGCCTCACCGCTAAACTCCTCCTCTGGACCCAACTCCAATACCTCGCCATGGCCCGCTCCATCGACGCCGAAACCGACCCCGACCGCAAATGGTCCGCCCTGCGCCATTTCGCCAACGACATCTCCCGCCTCAAACGCTCCTCCCTCGCCGACGATTACCTCCAAATCCAGCACGACTGGCTCGCTCTCTCCCAATCCAACACCGCTGACAAAAAAGAAAAGGACTTCTGGAAATGGACCACACGTCCTGACATCGCCAAAAAACTCTTCCCCGATCGCCGTCGCGGTATGACTGACGAAGAACTTTACCAATTCGAGAAGGATTGCTGTCTCATGGGCGAGGAACCCGGCCCCGAAATCGCCGAACTCATGGCCGAAGTCCGCATCGCCAAAAAGCTCCTCGAAGCCCGCAAAGCTCAGGAGACCCTGGCCAAAGCCAAAGCTAATCCCAACTACGATCCCAACCGACCTCTGCCCGACACCAGAGTCAAACTTGCTGGCATGCCCTTTGAAGAACTCTTCCCCACCATTCCAGACAAACCCCTCACTCAAACCCATCCCGAACTGGACGATGATATCCCTGAAAACCCGCCCACGATAACTCCCGCAGCCACCCAATCCCCCGAACCTCCGTCCAACCCAACTTGCCCCGCCGAAGCATCCCGAGCGGAGGCGGGTCCAGCCCAGTCAAGGCGAGTCCAGCCGAATCCAGCCACCCTCCCCCCCTCGACCTCCAATCCAACCCGTCTCACGAAAACCCATCCTTCCATAAACCGAATTCGTAATCCTAATCTGAATCTTAATCGTAATCTGTTTCAGATTCACGGTCCAATGTGCGCTGCAAAACGTCCTCGCTCCCGACGAATCACCAGTCACCAGTTCCTAATCACTGATCACCAATTACCTATTTTACCGTCACCCACATTACCATTGCCTCGAACACCTCCATATGCTATCTGCTATAGTCCCTTGGCTCGGGGTTATTACAGACTATGAAAAACACATCTCTATCCGGCATTTTTACCTCATTCTGCATCGCAGTGACATTCGCCGTTTGGCCCTCGTCGGTCGTCGCCGCCGGCAACTACACCGGTCCCAAATGGGACTTTCTCGATGCCAAAAAAATTCTGGCTAACGCCGCCCAAATCACCACCGAAAAGTATCCCGATTGCGACGAGACCACTGTCGAGAAGAAGATGGTGCGCGTTTATCGCGCCGACGGCACTGGCGAATGCCAGGATGAAACTTTCACCAAGGTGCTCACCGAAAAAGGCAAGCGTGGCAACCGGAGTCTCAGCCTCTATTACATGCTGCCCTATTCCACCGCCGAAGCCATCAAGCTCGAAGTCATCAAACCGAATGGCGATTCCGTCCCCGTCGATATCGCCGCCAATTCCAAAGAGATGATCGATGACAGCCAAATGGGAATGAACATCTACGATCCGAATAGCAAAATTCTCCGTGTCAATATTCCCAAAGTTGAAATTGGTGATGTTGTCCACTCCATCACCCGCACAACCATTGAGCGCTCAGTCATTCCGGGCGAATTCGCCGACGACAACGTCTTTGAAGGCTCCGGTTACATCCACCATATGACTTACGAGATTTATGAACCGAACGACAAACCCCTGAAACGGATCGTTCTGCGCGATGAAGTCAAAGGCACGATCAAGCACACAACTGAAGTTGTCGGCGGTGGGGCGAGCGTCCCCGCGAGCCGCGTCAAACTCCATCGCTGGGAAATCACGAACGTTCCCCGTATGTTCGACGAACCCGGCATGCCTTCTTACGAGGTCGTCCTTCAGCGATTGATGGTCAGCACCACGCCGGATTGGCAAGCAGTCTCGAAATGGTATTGGAACGTATCCAAGCCGCATCTCGACGCGACCACGCCCGAAATGAAGCAGAAAGTCGATGAACTCACTGCGGACGCAAAAACCGACATGGATAAAATCAAAGCTGTCTTCTATCACGTCGCGCAAAAAATCCGTTACATGGGCCTGACACCGGAAAAGGATCGTCCCGGTTTCGAACCGCACGATGTCAAATTGACTTTCAACAACAAATACGGCGTTTGCCGTGACAAAGCCGCATTGCTCGTTTCCATGCTTCAAACCGCCGGGTTCAAAGCCTATCCGGTGCTCGTCAATGTCGGCACCAAACGCGATCAGGACGTGCCCGAGCCTGCGTTCAATCACGCCATCGTCGGCGTCGAACTGAAGAAGGGCGAACACGTGTTGATGGATCCGACGGCAGAGAATACGAAGGATCTTCTGCCGTCGTATGAATGCGATCAAAGCTATCTCGTTTGCCGGCCCGATGGCGACGTTCTGCGAACCAGCCCCATTCATCCGCCCGAAGAAAACATGATGCGCATCAAGACGACAGGAACTTTAAGCGCCGCAGGCACGCTTGAGGCGCGTTCGGAAATGTGGTTCGACGGCATCAATGATACCGAATATCGCGACATGTTCTCGCGCTTAAAACCTGACGATAAGCTGCGCTTTTTCGAACGAAACCTGAAACGCACGATGCCTGGCGCGCGAGTGAAATCGATGAAGCTTTTCCCTGAAGAAATTCAGGATGTGTCAGTTGGATTGCATGCCGAGTTGGAATTCATTGCCGAAGGCATGACAGCATCGGGCAATGGCAAATCTGTTGTCAATCTGCCGTGGATTGGCAAAGGGCTTGGTATCGCCAATTTCATTCTCGGTGGAACGGGCCTGGAAAAACGCAAATATCCGTTGCGCACAGAAATTGCCTGCGGCCTCACTGAAGAAATTTCGGTCAAACTCGATGACGGCTTTACCGGCAGCGTCTCAATGCCCGCCTATCCGCCGATCGATGACAAAACCATGAGCTACCATCGCAAAGTCGCTCTCAAAGGAAATACGCTCGCTTGCTCACGTGAATTGAAATTGAAAACCGTTGAGTTCAGCCCGGCTCAATATCTTGAGCTCAAACACATTTTGAAGGGAATGGATTATGATGAGCGCAAAGCGCCCGTGTTGGGCATCTCCGGCGCCGCTCTCACCAAAGCCGATATCAAGAACGACTCGTTTGCCGATCCCGCGGTCGAATCAAACGCAAAAATTCTCGAGAGTCACAAAGATTTCGAAATCAAGGATGCTCACACAGAAATTCTCAAGGGCCGCTACGTCAAAAAAGTGCTCACCTACAGCGGCAAGAAGAACGAAGCCGAATTCAAGCTCGGTTTTAACCCGGCTTGCGAAGAAGTGAAGCTCGTCCGCGCCATCGTGACATCAAAGACCGGCCAAAAGCAGGAGATCGCCACGAACGAAGTCAATGTGATGGACGCCGGTTGGAATGCTTCCGCCAAACGCTATACCGGCGGCAAAATCCTCGTCGCGAATCTGCCGGCCGTTGATATCGGCTCCACCATCGAAGTCGAATACGAAATCAACACGAAGAATAAACCATACCTGGCCGGATTCGAAACTTTCCAAACCTTCGACGATGTCGAAAAGAAAGAAGTTCGTCTGACTGCACCATCGAGCCTATCAGTCCAAAGCCTCGTCACCGGCGAGAAAGGCATTGTTAATGCGCAAACGAACACTGCAAATGATGCCCAAACGTTTGAGTGGCATTCCGAACACGTCAAAGCCCTCCCGGCCGAATCACAACTTCCGCCGGAATGGGTCTATATGGCTGGCGTCGAATTCTTTGCCGGCGACGTGAAGACTTACTGGAAAGATTTGAATGACACGTTGACCAATCGCTCGGGCAAGAATGCAAAGGCCGCCGAATTGGCGAAGCAATTGACTAAGGACAAAAGCAAACAAGAATCGGTCAAAGCCATTCGCGATTATGTCGCAAAATTCATCCGCGTCGCTGGCCCATCTTTTACTGAGTTGCCGCTCAGCGAGCTTTCCGCTGCCGACACAACTCTTACCGATGGCTACGGCCACGTTGCTGATCGCGCGATCCTCCTGCACGCGATGCTCACTGCCGCCGGCTTTAAACCGGAATTCGTTCTCGCTTCGGGCCTGCCGCCAATTGCTGGCATCACAAATGTCGCAACTACTTTCCCTCTGCCCCAAAATTTCCAAATGCCGCTCGTCCGTGTCACCGTGAATGACGATACGTATTATCTCAACGATACCGATCAATACGCGCACTTAGGCACGACTCCCAACGATGGCCGTCTTGCAGTCGCCCTTTCGAGCCAGAATTTCGACGTCGTCCATGCAGCGCGTGATTGCAGTGATAAAAGCGAAACAGTTTACAGCCTGTCTCTGGGCAACGACGGCAAGACCCGCGTCGGCATCACTCGTCACTATTTCGGCGGCAGTTTCAATTCGAAGCATCGTTACTTCTCTGAACTTCCTCCCGAAGAGCGCCGCCGCTATTACCAGGAGTTGGTCTCCGGCGTCGCGCAAGGCGCGCGTGCCATCGGCGATCTGAGCACTAAATTCGACTCCTATCCCGGCACCGAACAATACACCGTCGAAGTCGATAATTTCAGCGTCGTGGATGGCAAATACTCTTACTTCGATCTGCCCTTCACGCCATCACTGTTCCCGATGGGCGCCGATCATCGCACGCTTCCGCTATACATCGGCCATCACGGCGAGCACCGGATTCGCACCGAGATCGATTTGCCGTCACATTTTCGGCAGGTTGCCATCGCTCCGATTAGCGAAAGCTTTGTAGCTCCCGACGGCGGTGGCAAAGCCACAATCACCTCAACCTTCGACGGCGGCAAGCGCGTCATCACTCATGATTTCGAAACGTCTCCGGCAATTGTTGATGCCAAAGATTATCCGGAGATGCTGAAACTCGAAGCCGCACTCGGCAAAAAATCCTCGAAAACCTTTTTGCTCGAAGCGAGCCCAATTACGGCTGACTGATAAGTTTTTCGCTGCTTGAGTAAATTCTCAGCTTTGAAATCTCAAATTTCAAATCTGCAATTGTCGTATAATTTTGCCTCTTGGAGATTTGTCCTCTGCTTCACCCTCATGTCCGCCTCAGCCCAGACCAATCGACCAACTGCTTTGGCTGAAGTCCCGCTCAAATCCCGCAGTGGCGATCTCCTCGTCGAAACGACCATCAACGGCTCCGAACCGCTTCTCTTCAAACTCGACACTGGTTTTGGCATCACAACCATAAACCCAAATCGAGTCGAATCGCTCCATCTCGAACGCGTCGGCCACATGATTATCGTCGGCATTGCTGGCGAGGAACAGGCGGATACTTACGCGAATGCCGTTTTCAATTTCGGCGGCGCAACCTACCCTCCTCGCCGAATCGCATCACTGCCCTCGGATGCTCGCCGTCGCTGGCGCAAGCGCGATGGAATTCTCGGAGAAAGTTTCTTTCGCCGATTCGTCGTTGAGATCGACGTTGCGAAACAACATCTTCGACTCTACGAACCAAAGACATTCGAATACCGTGGTTCTGGCGAAATCATTCCCATCTCCTTCAAAAAGGACACTCCCATAATCGACGCGACCATCACACCGCAAGGACGTGATCCGATAACGGCCCACTTCGAAATCGACACCGGTTGTGACGGCGACCTCTGCATCGGCCACGAATTCATCGCCGCCAACCATTTGCTCGACGACGCCAAGGCAAGCCCGAGCGACTCTCGCCGAGGTGTCGGCGGCGGAGCCGAAATCCGTGCGGAAACACTCTCTGAATTGCGCATGGGCAAACTCATCGTAAAAAATCCAGCCGCAAATTTTTTCCTCGAAGGCTCGCCCGCCGGTGAGGGTCAGGTGGGCCACATCGGCCTTGGCGTACTGGAACGCTACAAAATGATTTTCGACTACTCGCGCAGGCAGCTCATTCTGGAACAATATCCTGCAACTAATTGACTTCTGGAGCGCCCTTGATTTTCAGCACAACAGTCGAAGAGATCTTGTCCGGCGCTGCATTCGGCACGGAAACAACCACACCTTGAGGACTCGCAATCGTTTTGAGTTTGCCATGAGCCGCCAACAAAGTCGCGCTTTGCACGGTGTTTTTTAATCCAGGCACAACCAGCTTGCCATCCGTCGGCCAATCAAATACGTGCAAATAAAGTGTCGCTCCATTCTTCCAAACCTTCGTCGTGCATCGGCCCCACGACAATTCCTTGAACGGACTCGCGGTCGTTCCGTAAATAGATTCGCCATTCACTTTCATCCACTTGCCGATTTCGGCGAGCCGTTCAACCGAAGGCTGCGGAATTTCGCCTTCGCTTGTCGGTCCCACATTCAACAGATAATTTCCGCCTTTGCTCGCGATATCGATCAGATTGCGCAACAACGTTTCGGCGCTCTTCCATTTGTTATCGAACGATTTGTAACCCCACGTTGTGTTCATCGTCATGCACGTCTCCCAATCTTTTCCGGGCATGCCCGTTGCGGGAATCTTTTGTTCAGGCGTCGAAAAATCCCCGGTCTTTTTGTCCTTGTCCAACCGGTTGTTGGTTACGATGCCGGGTTGAATTTTGAGCAGCGGCAGGAATTTACTGACGCGTTCGGGTGTCATGCCGACTGGCGTGTCCCACCACAAAATGGAAACCGGTCCATAATTGGAGAGCAACTCTTTCACCTGCGGCACGGCAATCTTGTCGATGTAATCGTCCATGCTCCCGTCTTGTGCCGAGTCCCAATGTCCTCCTTTCGCCGCCGCTCCGCCGGGATGATGCCAATCCTGCGCCTCAGAATAATAAAACCCGAGCCTCATTCCCTCTTTCTTGCAAGCCGCCGCCAATTCCTTCAGCGGATCGCGTTTAAAAGGCGTCGCATCATAAATGTTGTATGGACTCGCGCTCGAATGAAACATCGCGAAACCGTCATGGTGCTTGGACGTGATCACGATGTATTTCATCCCGGCGTCTTTCGCGATCTTGACGATTCGATCGGCGTCAAACTTGGCCGGATTGAACTGCTTCGTCAGTTCTGAATATTCCCCGACCGGGATTTTGTAATCGAGCATCAGCCACTCGCCGATGTGCTTCGATTGCTCGCCCTTCCAAACTCCTGCTGGCACCGAATAAACGCCCCAATGAATAAACATGCCGAACCGGGCATCACGCCACCATTGCATCCTCTTTTCGTGAGTCGCCCCATAATCCCGCTGCCAGACTGCCTCAGGATCATCCGTTGCAAAGACAGGGCGCGCGAAGCACGCAATGGAAAGAATAAGAAGAAGTGTGCGAAAGAAATAAGTGTGCCGCATATGAGTCTCCCGTTTTTACTTGGGCCAGGAATTCAAACCCATCACCTAATCCTGTCAATTAGACGCGAAAAAGCCTATCGAACATTTGTCTGACCAGGCGTCCGGACCAGGTCTATGATTTCACCAAGCGATCCAATTGTAGTTACCGAATTACTTAAAATTATCGTGTTGGAAACTCGTTCATTATCCCGTGTATAATCGAGAATCCTTGGACGCTGCGGATCTTCAGGGCGCGCGATAAGTATCGGTTTGATGCCAGCGGCGTTCGCGCCATCCACATCTTCCTGAGTGTCGCCAACGTATACAACTTCCTCGGGATGCAGGCCGGTCCGCTCCAGCGCGATCCGAAATATTCCGGGATCGGGCTTTTTGATTCCGACCTCGCCGGAAATAACAATTGTTTCGAAACACCCCGCCAATCCTGTTTCGCGCAAAACCCGATGCGCATGAGGCGGATGGTCGAAATTTGAAATCAATGCCAGTTTATTGCTCGTCGCCAAGTTGGATAGAACTGTTGGCGCATCCGGATCAAGTTGAACATGTGTTTGCCAGGTTTCCACCGCGCGCGTCGCCGTCTCTTTAAGCTGCCGCAATTCGAGTTGAGATCCCAGACTCGCGACGAGGCGATTAATCCGCCGTTCAAATACCGTAAGTCCATCCCCAATCTCCGCCTTTGGTTCTTCCTTGCCGAAGAACTGGTGACAACAATCAGCAAAGCTCTTGCGAGTAACAGCCGATTCCTGTGGACACAAGGATGCATAAAGCACCTCCATCCAATCAGACCAGGCGCGTTTCATGTCTCCGAGGATCAACAACGTGCCGTACAGATCGAAGAATACTGCCTTAACTTCGCGGGCTGTGCCTTGCTGCATCCAACGCGTTTTGCTATATTGGGCGACCCTGTGCAACTATTTTTACCGGCGCAACTCGGCGGACGGGACAGCGTGCGTGAGAATCGAGTTGAACATGTATTTGCCATGCATTCACCGCGCGCGTGGCCGCCTCTTTGAGCTGCCGCGATTCGAGTTGAAATCCCAGGCCCGCGACGAGGCGATTAATCCGCTCCTCTCAATTGTATCGTTGGCTAAGACTGGCCAATTGCGTAGCCGATGGCTAATCTTCAATCGCATGATCCCAATGACTGTTAGAGTTGCGCGAATACTATTATGCAGTATTAGTTTGGCAGCCGTCTCCTGCCAGCAGATCCGGCATGCCACTCCTCCTGGGCGAACAACAACCACAGTCTCGATGAATGCACCGGCGACCCCACAGCAAGGGCTCATAAAATCAGAATTTATTTTCGAAACTGCGCCTTTCCCGGAATGCCACGCTTCAACCCTCGCAGAAACTGATAGCGGGCTTGTAGCCGCGTGGTTCGGCGGCACGCACGAACGGCATCCGGATGTTGGTATCTGGATCTCGCGCTATGAGGAAGGCAATTGGACCCCGCCCGTCGAAATTGCAAATGGAATCCAATCGCCAACCAACCGGTATCCATGTTGGAATCCGGTTTTATTTCAGCCGAAGGAAGGTCCGTTGCAATTATTCTATAAAGTAGGCCCCAGCCCGAGCGCCTGGTGGGGCATGCTGATGGAATTGCCGGATCTCGGCGCAGCTCTTACTGGCAAGATACCCAAGCCTCAACGGTTGCCTGAAGGGATTTTGGGACCAATCAAGAACAAGCCGGTGCAACTAGCCAACGGCGACATTCTTTGCCCCAGCAGCACCGAGGATCATGGATGGCGCGTCCACTTTGAATGTACCAGCGATCTCGGGAAAACATGGCACAAAACAGAGCCGATTAACGATGGGAAAACGATTGGAGCAATCCAGCCAACTATTTTGTCTCATCCAGATGGTAAACTCCAGGCTCTAGGCCGAACGAAACAGAACAAGATTTTCGAAATCTGGTCCGAGGACAGCGGTAAGACCTGGCGTGAGATGAAGCTGACTTCACTGCCAAATCCGAATTCTGGCATCGATGCAGTCACGCTCCGCGATGGCCCGCAACTGCTGGTTTACAATCATTCGACCAAAGGACGCAGCCCCTTGAATGTGGCCGTTTCGACTGACGGGAAAGTGTGGCAGTCCGCGCTTACCCTGGAAGATGAGCCCGGAAAACAATT
>Ga0068857_100004558_pt1 | contig 11725 bp, 13 predicted proteins | sample KBSCornC72_FD_66591 | JGI IMG/M metagenome (GOLD analysis project Ga0068857, IMG submission 66591) | Corn rhizosphere microbial communities from Kellogg Biological Station, Michigan, USA - KBS Corn C7-2 | ecosystem: Host-associated > Plants > Roots > Rhizosphere > Soil ...
ATGCGTGACGCCGGGCTGCGCCTTGAAGGTGGCGATGGCCTGGTCGATATCCGCATTGGACGGGAGCGTGACGACCGCCGCGTTGCCCGCGCCCATCGGCCGCACGAAGATCGTGCCCACCTTGGCGTTTGCGGCCTGTGCAGTGGCGGAGGTGGGACCGTCCTGGTAGGTGACGATCAACTGCTTGGCGTCGGGCGCGGCGTCGGCGGGCATGGCGTTACCCCGATAGACCTGGGCTTGGACGGCGGCCGGCAGGCAAACGCCGAGCATGAAGAAGGCGGCCAGCGGAACGATCAGGGAAGTTCGAATGCGCATGGGCCGCCTTTGAGTTGGTGGGGCGTAGTTTGGATATTGCAGTCGCGGTTTATCGCGACCGAATTCGCTCTTGTAGCGTTCCTGCGATCCTATTCGTTGGCCAGGCCCAGGCCGGAGCCTTGTTCCAGCGGTGGCGCAACGCCAGCCACCGCCAGCAGGGACTGTGCGTAGCCGTCTTCGATGCTGACGGTGGAAACCTCGTCCCAGGAGAAGAACGATGCCTCGCGCAGCCATTCGGCGTCGGGGCTGATTTCCTGCATATTGAAACCGTCTTCCTCGACGCTGACCAGCTTGCCGATGTAGCAGACCTCGGCTTCTTCCTCGCTGTCCACGTGCACGCCGATCACCGCCGACTGGCGGGCAGCCGCTTCCACCACCTCGCGGATGTTGTCCAGCGGGAAGCTCGGCGGCAGGGTCGGCACCAGTCCCTTCAGGACCAGCGCCTTTTCCATAAACGGTGCGTGCTTGTCGGGGACTTCCAGCTCGCTGACATCCCGGTGACGCATGATGTAGATGCCGTCATAGGTGATGGTGTCGCCCACCACCCACAACAGAAAAAACTCGCGCCCGACACCGCCGACGTATCCGCAGAAGCTGCCGTGTTCGAGTTCCTCGCGCCATAGCCTGACCAGTTGGCGATTTTCCTGGGCTTCGCGCAGCTGCGCGCGCTGCCCAGTGGTCTTCAGTTCGATGATCTTGCCCATGCGGGAAATTTTACCAGAGGGGGGTCGCCGGCTTGTTAGGGCCGGCTAACGGGCAAGTAAACTCGGGTCTTTAACCTTTACAAACAATAGCTTGCGGAAATGCCGCAGGGCTTAGAGGATGTAACGGCTCAGGTCTTCATCCTTGACCAGGGTGCCGAGATTCTTGTCTACATAATCGGCGTCGATCGTGTAATTTTCGCCGGATTTGTCCGCAGCTTCGTAGGAGATCTTCTCCAAAAGCCGCTCCATGACCGTGTGCAGGCGGCGGGCGCCGATGTTCTCGGTGCGCTCGTTCACCTGAAAGGCCACCTCGGCCAGGCGGTCCACGCCCGAGTCGGTGAACTCCAGGCTGACGCCCTCGGTGCCCAGCAGTGCCACGTACTGTTTGGTCAGTGCGCTATGCGGTTCGCGCAGGATGCGCTTGAAGTCGTCCACCGACAGCGCCGACAGCTCGACCCGGATCGGCAGGCGACCCTGCAGCTCCGGGATCAGGTCCGAGGGCTTGGCCAGCGAGAACGCACCGGAGGCAATGAATAGCACATGGTCGGTCTTGATTGGGCCGTACTTGGTCGACACCGTGGAGCCTTCGACCAGCGGCAGCAGGTCGCGCTGCACGCCTTCGCGGCTGACGCCGGCACCGCCCCACTCGGAGCGCTGGGCGATCTTGTCGATCTCATCGATAAAGACGATGCCGTTCTGCTCAGCCGTTTCCACCGCGTGCGCACGGATTTCTTCGTCGTTGAGCAGCTTACCGGCCTCTTCGTCGATCAGCAGCGGACGCGCGGCCTTGATCGACAGCTTGCGCTGCTGGGACTTGTTGCCGCCCATGCTCTGGAACATCTGGCGCAGCTGCTGGCCCATTTCTTCCATGCCAGGCGGCGACATGATTTCAACGCCGACATTCATGGCGAAATCCAGCTCGATCTCGCGGTCGTCCAGCGCGCCCTCGCGCAGCTGCTTGCGCAGTTTCTGGCGGGTGTCGCTGTCGATGGCCGGCGCCGGGTCGTGGCTCCAATCGGTGGGTGCGGACTGGCGGCGCGGCAGCAGCGCGTCGAGGATGCGGTCTTCGGCGCGGTCTTCGGCCTGGGTGCGCACGCGCTTCATCGCCTGCTCGCGGGTGAGCTTGTAGGCCACATCGACTAGATCGCGCACGATCGACTCGACGTCCTTGCCGACATAGCCCACCTCGGTGAACTTGGTCGCCTCGACCTTGACGAAGGGCGCGTTGGCCAGCGTGGCCAGGCGGCGCGCGATCTCGGTCTTGCCCACGCCGGTGGGGCCGATCATCAGGATGTTCTTGGGCGTGACTTCGTCGCGCAGGCCCGGCTCCAGCTGCATGCGGCGCCAACGGTTGCGCAGCGCAATCGCCACGGCGCGCTTGGCGTCGTGCTGGCCGATGATGTAGCGATCGAGTTCGTTGACGATTTCGCGGGGAGTGAGTTCGGACATGGCTCTTTCAACCGGAGATGGGAGATGGGTGGTGGGGGCGCGAAAACCGCATCCCGCGGCGGATGGTGGCGGTTCAACCTATCGGGCTTGCGCCCAACGGCCCGCCTCTCATCCCCAACTAGAGTTCTTCAATTGAGGTGTTGTGATTGGTATAGATGCAGATGTCGCCGGCGATCTTCAACGCCTTCTCGACGATAGTGCGTGCATCCATTTCGGTGTTTTCCATCAGCGCCAGCGCCGCGGATTGCGCGAACGGGCCGCCCGAGCCGATGGCGATCAGGCCGTGCTCGGGTTCGAGCACATCGCCGTTGCCGGAAATCAGCAGCGAGGCGTCTTTATCGGCCACCGCCAGCATCGCTTCGAGGCGGCCCAGGCGGCGGTCGGTACGCCATTCCTTGGCCAGCTCGACGGCGGCACGGGTCAGGTTGGCGCTGTGCTTGGCGAGCTTTTCCTCGAACAGCTCGAACAAGGTGAAGGCATCGGCCGTGGCACCGGCAAAGCCGGCAATCACGTCGCCGTTCTTGCCCAGGCGGCGAATCTTGCGCGCATTGGCCTTCATCACCGTATTGCCCAGCGTAACCTGGCCGTCGCCGCCGATGACGACGCGGCCGTTGCGGCGGACCGAAACGATGGTGGTGGCGTGGAAGGATTCCATGGGGTCGCTCCAAAGTCTTGAACCGATGAGGTGGGGGTGGCCGCGGGCGGTTCAATAGGTTTGCCGGCCCGGCGGGTCAGAACTTGTGCTTGGTCAGCTGGTTGCCGCGATACGCATACAGCTCGTACGAACGTTTTTTGAAAGTGCGCACTTCTTCGACCACCACGCGGTCGGCGCCATCCATCCAGGCAATCGTCATGGCCTTATGCGTCTCGGGTAGGCTGTTCCAGGGGATGACCTGCTCGAATTCGAAACCCTTGCGGTATTTGAATTCCAGCGTCATGCGCGCATCGCGCCAATCGAGCTGGCTGTGGAAACCGTGGCGCGTGCCGCTGGTCTGCAGGGCGATCTGATGGCGGTCGGCCAGCGCCGCGCCGGCATTGCCGCACATCAACACACCCGAAAACACCATGGCCGCATAGCCGATGCGCTTGAACAGCGATTCGCTCAGATAAGGCAACAGCTTTCGCGCCAGCCAGGTGGCCAGTAGTGCCGCCACGCCGATGCAGCCGCCGATCGCCCAGACTTCGGGGGTCAGCAGGCCGAACAAGCCGTATAGCGCAAGCTTGATCAGATGCAGGATGATTTCGTTGGCGGCGCGGGTGGCGATCACCTGATCCTTGCTCAAGCCGTATTGCAGGTAAAAGCGATTGAAGATCAGGCCGACCGCGCCGGTCAGCCCGGAAACGAAACCCGCGGCTGCGCCGATCAATGCAAGCGACCCGCGTGGCAGCGCCGTGGTGTTCGACGCCTTGCCTGGGCGCAGCAGCATCGGCAGGTTGGCCAGCAGGAACAGCCCGAGTACGGCTTCGAGATAGGTCGGTTCCACATAAGTCAGCAGCCACGCACCCAGCCACACGCAGGGAATGGCGGCAGGTACAAACCGGCGCACTACCGGCCAATGGATGTGTTTGAAGAACAGCGCGATGCGAGAGGCGGAACTGACCGTGCTGCCGATCGACAGTGCCGCGGGCACCTGCGCGGCGGGCAGCACCAGGCGAAGTATCGGCAACAGCATCAAGCCCGCGCCGCCGCCACTCATGGCGCTGATAGCGAATGCGACGATGCTGGAGACGAACAGAAAACAAAGCCAGGTAAACAAAAGCGCTATCCATGCGTAGCGAAAAAGCCGGGCGATCGTATCGACCCCACAATGAACTCCACCCATCGCATCACATGCAGGAGCGGCTTCAGCCGCGACCGGGCGAAGCGCTAAGGCGATAAACGCGTGCACGGTGGCTTTGCGAGGGGACAGTCGCGACGTAAGGGATCTTCGAACAACCTCAGTTTTTATTTTTCGTCATCCCGGCGCAGGCCGGAGGAGCTTTACAACAGCGAAGCTGGTCATCTAGTGACGTCAGTTTTTAGTTTTCGCGATAGAACAAACGCTTGCAGCTTTTCCCGATAACCGTTTGCAACGCCACTGGATCTCGGCCTGCGCCGGGATGACGAGTAGAAAAGATTTTTGAGGCCCCCCTGAAGTCGCTCCTACGGCAACTTCGGCGGGTTGTGTGAGCGTTTTTTGAAAGAATTTTCTGGGGAGTTCTTTCAAGAATGAGCGGGTGCTTTCAAGGATCTTCATCATGTTTCCCATATCCAGAACCCCGCCGGCACATCCGATACAGCACATCGCGGAAAAAAACTCCGGTCTCCCGGAAAACAGGATGCCTACCCTGGAAGGGATAACGAATCGAACAGAGAGTCTTCCGTACGTGACCGACCTTGTACGGGTGCCGGTCTTCGAGCGCGAAATGGATGCATGGGTGGAAAGGGGAAAGGCGGATCCGACTGTAGTGGTCAAGTTTTTTTGGACACTCTGATAGGGGTTTTTTAGCCGGTCTTAGCTTCAAAGACGGCTGGCGGAAGTTGCCCGGCTGCGGCATGCAGTCGGTGATGGTTGTAGTAAGACCGAAGGAAGAGGCTTATGTCCTTTTCGGCCTCGTAGCGGCTGGGGTAGGTCCCCTCGATCCACTCGCGCTTGAGCGTGGCAAAGACGCGCTCCGCCACGGCGTTATCCCAGCAGTTTCCCCTACGACTCATGCTCTGAACGATCCCGTACAGGCCAAGGCGCTGGACGAAACCGATGCTGGTGTACTGAGCCCCCTGATCCGAATGGAACATGAGCCCAGCGGCTGGGCGACGCGCTGCGATGGCTACGCGTAAGGCCGCCCATGCCAACTCGGTATTGGGGGTGGTCGAGAACGCCCAGCCCACGATCCGGCGCGCGTATAAATCCACCACAATGGCCAAGTAAAGCCATCCCTGACGGGTCGGTATGAAGGTGATGTCGCCCACCCAGACTTCGTCAGGACGCGCCACCTGGAACTGCCGCGCCAAACGGTTGGCTGCAGTGGCTGCCGGCTGATCCGCGCGGCGGTACGTAGGGCGGCGGCGGCGATCACCCCATATTCCTGCCTGGCGCATTAATGTCCGCGCTCGATGCCGCCCCACGGGCATGCCTTGTCGGCATAGTTCGGCCGCTATGCGGCGCGTGCCGTAACTGCGCCGGGTCTGGCGATGAATCTGTTTGACCATGGCAACGCGCACCTCATCGACGTTCTTTGGCGTTTGCTGAGCTCGGCGCCAGGCGTAATAACTGCTGCGCGAATACTCCAGTGCCGTGCATAACTGCTTGATGGTGTGGGCCTTCTTCAGTTCATCGATCACCGCTTCGGGCGATCGCTCTCCCGAACGAAGAAGGCGATGGATTTTTTTAGCAGATCTCGCTCCTCCTGCAGCCGCAGCACGCGAGCCTCCAGCTCGGCAATGCGCTGACGGTCGTCCTCGCCCGTCGTCCCACTTCCTACCGGCTGATTTGCCTTGCGCCATTGCTCTATCCAGCGCCGCAAAGCCGTTGAACCGATGCCCAACATGCCGCACACCTGCGCCACCGAATGTCCTTCGGCCACGACCAAGTGGACTGCTTCGTCTCTGAGCGACTGCGTTATATCTCTACGTCCCATGACTCACCTCGATAAGCGATTCATCCTATCTCGGTGTCCAGGAAAATTAGACCACTACAGACGGAGCAGCGTTCCGAAGCAAAGCGCCGCGTCATGGACTATGTGAACACCTATGGAGGCTTTACGTCGCCCCATGCCCAACCGTCACGAGTTATCGATCTGGCCAAGCTCGGATTGAATGACCTGCCTCCACTGCCGCCTCATGTAGAAGAGGTCGATATCAGGGAAAATCCGTTGGCAGTCAAAATGCATGCCGTCAAGGAACTGCTCGCGTCAAACAAGACGATCAGCTCGGACGACGGCCGAAAAACACATGTATGGCTCACGAAAACCATAAGCTTGGAGAACTACCAAGGCCCGAAGATACTTTTTTAGAACGTCGTATCGCGGCGCCCTACCGCTTCTTCGCCCGCGGATGCGCCGCGTCATATACCTTCGCCAGGTGCTGGAAATCCAGGTGCGTGTAGATCTGGGTGGTGGCGATGTCGGCGTGGCCCAGTAGCTCCTGTACGGCGCGCAGGTCGCCGGAGGATTCGAGCATGTGGCTGGCGAAGGTGTGGCGCAGCAGATGCGGGTGCACGTGCTTGGCGAAGCCATGGGCCATGGCCAGGTGCTTAAGACGCGCCTGCACCGTACGCGGGCTGATATGTGCGCCGCCGCGGCCGCGGAAAATCGGCGACTCGGGTGCGCGGCCTTCAAGCTCTCCCAGCGCGCGCAGCGCGGTGATCGCATGGCGCCCTACCGGCACGATGCGCGTCTTGCTGCCCTTGCCGAGCACACGTACTTCGCCGTCGTCCAGGTTGAGGTCGATCCAGCGCAGGCCGATCAGTTCGGACAGGCGCAGTCCTGAGGAATAGAAAAGTTCCAGCATGGCGCGATCGCGCACGCCCAGGCTGCCGCCGCCATCGGTCTCGACCAGGCTGGTGGCTTCATCGACATCCAGTACCTGCGGCAGCTTGCGGTGCACCTTGGGGCCGCGCACACCGGCGGTGGGGTCGTGGCTCAGCGTGCCTTCGCGGTTGAGTTGGCGGAACAGACTGCGGCACGACGACAGCAAACGCTGCAGGCTTTTGGGCGCAAGGCCGGCGCGATGCTCGGCAGCGACGAAGCTGCGCATGCGATGCGAGTCGAGTGCGTCGAAGCTTTCGATCTGCTGCGCCTCCATATAGCGCAGCAATTTGGCCAGGTCGCGCCGATAGCCGTCGACAGTGTGCACGGAAGCCTTGCGTTCGCCGGCAAGCCGGGCAAGCCAGGCTTCCACGTGTTCGTTGGGCTTCATCGGGGCATGCGCGTCAAACGGCGTCTTGTGTGCGCGCCAGCGCGGCGGTGACGGTGGCGGCGATCATCTTGAGAAACACCGTGCCCATGCCGGGCTGGAAGTGATCCGGGTCCTTGCTGCCGATCGCCAGCAAGCCCAGTTCGCCCAGCGGCATTACCGCGGCCGAACGAATTTCACCGGCATGCTGGCCGAACAGGCGCTGCAGCCGTTCGTGGGTCAAGCGTCCGGAGATCGGCTCATGATGCGCCAGAAAATCGGCGAACTCGGGCACCGAGGCGCGGCCGCCGGGCTCGTGCACCAGCCAGTCGGCCGGCGGCAGCGCCGGATCGCCGAACAGCAGCAGGCGCACCTGCTCGGTATGGAAATCTTCGCTTAGCGTGGCGATGACGCTGCGCGCGGCTACCGCGGGGGTACGCGCGCGCAGTACCGCCACATTCAAGTCGTGCACGCGCTGCATCAGCTGTTCGTTCTCGGCCGCATTGGCGATGAACTCGGCCATGCGCCGTTCCAGCTCGGCGTTCTTCTCGCGCAGGTTCTGCAGCTGGTAAGTGGCCAGCGAAGCGACCTGTCCCTGCTCGCGCGGCAGCTGCAGCTGGGCGGCCAGCTCGGGGTAGTCGGTAAGGAAATCGGGGTGACGCTTGAGATAAGCGGCCACGTCGCTGGCTTGTAGCGGATCCACGAGTGCCGTGTCGGTCATGCCTTGTCCTCGTTGCCGTGCGGTGGGGTGCGCACAGCCGGAGTGTGCGACGAGTCGATGCCAGGCATCAATCGCTCAGGTCGATATCCAGCCATTCGCCCTCGAACACGAAGGTCGCCGGGCCGGTCATCCATAAGGTGTGGCCAGGGCCGGCCCAGTCAATGCGCAGGCTGCCGCCGGGGAGATCGACCATCACGCTGTCGTCCACTTCGCCCCGCTGGTGCAGCACGGCCATGGCCGCGCAGGCGCCGGTGCCGCAGGCCTGGGTCCAGCCGGCGCCGCGCTCGTGCACGCGCAGCTGAATATGGTCGCGCGCCAGCTTGTGCACGAAGCCGGCATTCACGCCATCGGAAAAGCGCGCGTGCCCGGTCAGCGCGGGGCCGATAGCCGCCAGCGCCGGGTCGCCAAGATCGTCCACGCTGACCACCGCATGCGGGTTGCCCATCGAGACCACGCCAAACTGAATCACCGTACCGGCCAGCGGCCCCGGCGGCTGGCCCAGCGTGATGCCGATGCTTGGCTCGCCGCCATCGAAATGCGAGGCCTTGGGGTCGAAATCGGGCTCGCCCATGTCCACCGAAACACGCGTGGCCGCCAGCAGCTTCACCGTGACAGGACCGGAAGGGCTTTCCAGCCGTGCCTGATCGCCCATCGACAGCAGCCCGGCGCGATAAAGCCACGCCGCGACACAACGCACGCCATTGCCGCACTGGCCGGCCAGCGAACCGTCGGTGTTCCAGATGCCGTAATAGAACGAGCACGATGGGTCGCGAGCCGGCTCCACCGTCAAAAGCTGGTCGAAGCCCACGCCGCGATAGCGATCGCCGATCGCGCGGACGCGGGCCACGCTGAGCTCGAAGTCGGGGTCGCGGCCGTCGATCACGACAAAGTCGTTACCCAGGCCGTGCATCTTGGAAAAGCGCAGACTCACCCGGACGCTCAGGGCGCGCTGGTGGCGGGGGCGGGCGTGGCGACAGTGGCCGCTGCCGCGGGTGCAGCGGGTTTGGCCGGAACAGCAGCCGGGGTGGCCGGCTTGGCCGGCATGAAGAGCGGGCCCTTGTTGCCGCAGCCCGCGAGGGCAAGCGCCACGGCGCACAGCGAAACCCATGAAAGTGAACGACGCATAGTGAGAATTCCTGCCAGGTCGGCACCAGTATAGAACGGGCATGCTGGTGCGGTTGGCTATCATAGGCGCAAGTACGCGCTCGTCGAGGTAGATAAAAAATGGATTGGAGTATCTGGCTGCGTTGGCCATCGACCATCCTGCTGATTCTTGCGGCAGTGATGCTGCTGGTGACATTGATGCAGCTGTTCGTGCTGCGCGACCGCGTGCAGCGGGGGCTGCGCCTGTCCGCGGGCATTCGCGCGGTGGTGGTGGCGATCGCCTTTGCGCTGACGCTGCTGCTTGGCGGCACCGGCTGGATGATTCACGGCTATCGCCTGCTGGACGAGGAGACGCCGGTCGCGGAGATCGATGCGCGCATCCTGTCGCCGCAGCAGTGGGCGTTGACCTTGCACCGGCCTGACGGCAGCGTTCAGCACGTGACCCTGTCCGGCGACGCATGGCGGCTGGAGGCGCTGGTGGTGAAATGGAAGCTGCCGGCCGCGCTGGCCGGTGTGCCTCCGCTTTACCGGCTGGACCGCCTCTCCGGCCGTTACGACGATACGCAGCAGGAAGCGAATGCGCCGCGCACCGTCATCGACCTGCGCGATGGCGCCGAGGATCTGGTCAGCCTGCGCAAGAACTATATGGCCTGGTTGCCCGAGGTGGACGCGGTCTACGGCGGCGGGGTCTATTTGCCGCTGGTCGACCAGGGCCACTACACGGTGACGCTGTCGCGTGCCGGCGGGCTGGTGGCGCGGGCGGACGAGGCGACCGAGCAACGCATGGGGCAGCCGTTCTAGGGCTCAGCCCAGGACTTTCTCATACCGCCAGGCGTCGGCCCCATCCTGGTAGTAGCGCGCGTAACGCCCGATCTGCCGATAGCCCAGCCGCTCGTACAAGCGAATGGCTATGTCGTTATCGGTGCGCACTTCCAGCCGCAGCGACAGGCAGCGGCGCGCACGTGCCGCCGCCTCGACCGCGGCGATCAGCGCCGAGCCGACGCCCTTGCCGCGCGCCTCGGGCTTGCTGGCGATGGAGTACAGGCGCGCCACCCGGCTGGCCTTGCGAAAGAACACCACGGCGGTGCCCAGAAAGCGGCGATGGTTGGCGCTGGCCACCAGTACCTGCGCGGTGTCGCTGTCCAGATGGCGGCGGTACTGCGCCCGACTGAGCCGATCGCTGTCGAACGTGGCGTCCTCGAGCGCGACCAGGTCGTCCAGGTCGGAGAGTTCGGCACGGCGCACGCGGACGGCGGCGGTCGCTGGCGTAGGTGTCATCGTGGCGTCCTGCGCTCAGGGGGAAGGGGAACCAAGCGCGGCACTCTAACGGCCCCTTCCGCCGGCAGCAAACGCGAGCGGTCGGGGCATTTACTTTGGCTTCAGTGCGACCACTTGTGCGCAGGTTCTCATGTGCCACACTGCGCGCCTTGAGTGCATGGCGACCATGCGCGGAATTTTCACGTCCTCCCGCGGCGACGGATTGCCAGGGCAGGCTCACTGAGGTGTCATGACCCGGCTCGTCATCGTCGTCGAGAAAGCTTCCGACTGGGGCTCGTATTATCCGTCTGTGGACGTGGTCAGCGCGATGGACTACCTGCGCGAGCCGATCAACAACGATGACGACGAGCGCACGCATGTCATCAACCTGTGCCGAAGCTACAAGTACCTGGGCACGGGCTATTACGTATCGCTGCTGGCCGAGGCGCGCGGGCACCGCGTGATGCCGTCGGTGCGTACGGTCAACGACCTGCGCCGCCGCTCGCTGTACGGCCTGGACATCGACGACCTCAACCAGAAGCTCACCCACTTCCTGCCGGCGGGCGGTCGCGATACCACCGACTTCGGCATCCTGGTCTACTTCGGCGAGACCGCGTACCCGGCGCTGCAGGACCTGGCCCGCCAGGTGTTCGAAACGTTTCCCTGCCCGCTGCTGCGCATTGAGTTCGAGCGCGACCGGGTCTGGCAGATCAGTTCGATCAAGCCGGTCGGCCTGCATACGCTGGACGATGCCCAGGAAGATGCCTTCGCCGAGGAGCTCGATCGCTTCTCCAAGAAGCTGTGGCGCAAGCCGCGTGCGCGCAAGCGCTACCGCTACGACATCGCCATGCTGGTCGACCCGGCCGAGTCGATGCCGCCCTCGAACAAGAAGGCGCTCAAGTCCTTTATCGCCGCCGGCAAGGACCTGGGCATCGAGGTCGACCCGATCGGCAAGAACGACTACCAGCGCCTGGCCGAGTACGACGGCCTGTTCATTCGCGAAACCACCGCCAGCGACAACCACACCTACCGCTTCGCGCATCGCGCGGAGAAGGAAGGCATGGTGGTCATGGACGACCCGACCTCGATCCTTCGCTGCACCAACAAGATCTTCCTCAACGATCTGATGGTGTCGCGCAAGCTGGCCGTGCCCAACACCGAGATCCTGTATCGCGATAACGCCAAGGGCTTGAAGGATGTCGCCGCCAAGCTGGGCTTTCCGCTGGTGCTGAAAATTCCCGACGGTTCGTTCTCGCGTGGCGTGGTCAAGGTGGAAAGCGAGGCGGCGCTGGAAAAGGCTGC
>Ga0068857_100004559_pt1 | contig 11722 bp, 9 predicted proteins | sample KBSCornC72_FD_66591 | JGI IMG/M metagenome (GOLD analysis project Ga0068857, IMG submission 66591) | Corn rhizosphere microbial communities from Kellogg Biological Station, Michigan, USA - KBS Corn C7-2 | ecosystem: Host-associated > Plants > Roots > Rhizosphere > Soil ...
AAGCTCTGGGACGTTCCGATTTCCACGACGCTCGCCTACCGCGTGCGGACCGGCTCCGGCAAGAGCGGGAACATCTCGGGAGGGTACCGGAGCGCTCAGCTGGGCGTTTACTACAACGCCCTTCGCGAGGTCCTGATCGGCGGCGATTTCTTCTACTCCACGATCCGAGTTTCCGGAGGGGATATCCCTGACCTCAACGCCATCCAGTTTCGCCTCGTGACACACATCGACTTCTAAACCACTCCGCCAAAGGGACCGCCGATCTCCGGCCCCGGCACGACCCCTGCTTCCGAAGGCAATAGGCCTTTGGGCCAACATCAATGTTGCGCCCGCTACGGTCGCTTCGTCCCGACGTCAGGGCCGCGACTGTGGGTGACTTGGCTCACCGATCCGACGCGTCGAGTGCGAAGCAGCACGCGCGGCCCGACTCGGAATCGGCGATCACGCCCGGGAGTGGACGTGTCAGAGCAGATGTTCCTGATCGAAGCACGACGGATGCGGCGGGGCGACCGGCCCGCGGGCATCGCACGTTTCATCGTCACTGGCGGTTCCCGCTACGCTGCGCTGAGCAAGCTGCGGGTCTACTACGATACCAGTGATGTCGACTCGCTGACGGCGACACCCGTCTCCGGTATCATCCCGATCGCCGGCGCCCTGGTGCACGACATGCGCCGCGCGACCCCGGAGTCGGAAGCGTCGCAGACACCGGAGAAACCCGACGCCGGCGGCGACGACGACGAGCCCTGGAAGCGGTCGGCCTAACGACTCACGCGCTGGCTGGCTATCGGGCGCTCGCACCCGGTGGGCGAGACGGCACGCGGATGCGCGTGGTCTGCCAACCGATCGACCACGTGGAGAAGTTTCCGCCCAGGCGCGTGATCGCTCCCCTGGACCAGGCGACCTTCAGCGAATTGGTCTTCCGAACCGGCATCGACGCGGTGAGCCCCACACGCGCGTTCTCCTGCCACTCCGACGCCGACACGCCGTCGACCACCACACGACCGCCCGCGTAGTAGGTGACGTCGGCGGTGATCCAGAGACGAGGCTGGATCGTGTACCCGACGTGCGACTGCAGCGACAACATCGAGTTTTGCGCACGCGTCTTGTTGCCCAGGTAAGACGAATTGTCAGTGAAGAACCATCCCCCGCCGTACAGCTCGAACGTCCACGGACCGGCGGGATGCGACACACCGATCTCCGGCTTGAGCGCCCAGCGGTTCGTCCCGATGTTCACCAGCTTGTCGTCGAAATACTGGCCGGTGGGCATGCTCACCGTCAGGCTGGCCCCAACGGTCGTGGATGGCGTCCGGCGCACGAATTCCGGCAGCGCCATGGCGCGGCCGCCTAACAAGTTCACCGCGAACCGCATCCGCATGTCGGCGAGCCCGGCACGTTCGGCCGATCTCGCCGCCTCGTCGATCTGTCCGCTCACCTTCCCCCACGCGTAGGGGATACCAAGGCCCAGACTCGCGGTTCGTCCGAAGAGCGGAAACGTGCCGCCGGCCCCGAGTGTGCCGATGTACAGCTTGGCGCTGACGTCGGTGATCGGGCTCGTGGGTTCGAGTACGACGTCTCCCGTGGAATAGATCACGGCGAAGCCGGCGAACGTCACGCCGATCGGGTTCGCGGCGTACGCGCGCGGCTCGAGCTCCTGTGCAGCCGTCTCGCGCGTCACACTCACGAGCGACAGGGCGAACGCCCCGAGAACACCGCGACGTGTCACCGGCCCGCGCGCACTCGAATCTGTTCGCCCATGGCGCCTCCGGCCGGTTCTCGCCCAACGCGGATGATCGGCAGCGGCGCCGCGGCGCTACCATTGGACGTTCGTGTAAACGGCGTGAGCCCGCGGCCGGTCGCAGATCTCGTGCGACCAAAGGGCAATGTCGACCGTCCTCGGAACGGACCTACTGTACCGCGCGACATCGTTCATCGATGCGCCGCTCGCCGCCGACCGTGGGGTTGAGAGTCTCCTGGGACAGGACGGTGAGCTGGGGGAGAGCCGCGAACAGCGTTAGGCGTCGTGTCAGGCCGCCATTCCAGGATGCTGCGAGCGGCAGAGTCGCCCCCACGGACTGGGCTCGGTTTGCGCCGAGTTCAGTCCGTCATCGTTTGGAGAGGTCTCCCTGGCATCGCCGCGCGCTCGTCCGATCACGAGGTCGGTGGCAACAGCGATGCAACGGCCGTCCGAAGCGTCTTGAGTCGTATCGGTTTCGTAAGAAAACCCGCGCACCCCTCCGCCTCCGCGCGCCCGCCGAGATCCGCGTATCCGGTGATGAGCAGAACCGGAATGTCTCCGGTCAGGCGCGACGCCTTCAGGCCGCGCAGGACCTCCCACCCATCCGCGCCAGCAAGCGAGAGATCCAGGAGGATCAGATCCGGATGTTCATCGCGCGCTGCCCGCAATCCGTCGACGCCGGTCGACGCGGTTATCACGCGATAGCCGGCATAGCCGAGCCCATCCGAGTACACCACTCGCGTGTCGTCGTCGTCCTCGACGACCAGCACCGTCGCGGTCGCGCGGCGCTCGTCCATAAACATTGGTTGGCAGCCTTCGACGTGTCGGGACGATGTTGTCGCCCAGCGGCGCAGTCCGCTACTTGGGCCTAGGTCCGATATCACCGAGCTCGGTTCGAACCGCCCGCGCCTAACGTTGCTAGCCGGCGGCCGGCTTGGAGCCCCGACCGAGCGCGCTGGACTCCAGCTGCCATCGCGCCGACTCCGCGACCGCCACGCTTCGAATGAGTGCGGTCAGACCCAGCACCATCGCGCGGGTCTCATTGCGCCGGTACATCATGTCGATGCCCCAGGGGAGGTTGAGCTCCCGGACCCGGACGGCGGCCAGTCCCGCCGGGGGATACATCAGACTCGTATGGAACCCGATGCACCACCCCCCTCCACGCCGCGCGAGCGACCACGTCGTCTCGAGCCCCTCATACGACTGCTCGATCCGCGGACGAAAGTCGTGGGTGGCGAACAGCGTCATGATTCGGTCGTAGAACGCCGGATACAGCGAGCGGGGCATGAAGAGCAACGGCAGATCCCCGAGCTGCGATAGTGAAATCTCGTCTCGACTCGCGAGCGGGTGATCGCGCGAGAGCAGTGCGCAGCGCACCGCATCATCCAGCAGCCGATCCGTCCGGAGCCGATCGAGGAATGGGGTTACGGAGGTGAACGAGTTGCAGATGCCGACGTCGATGTGGCCCGACAGGATGGCCTCGGGTTGCAGCGGCGTCGGTACCTCGACGAATCCCACGCGGATGTCCGGCAGCTCGGCGGCCGCCCGATGCAGGAGCGACGCGAGCAGCCGCTCGACGATCGCCCGCGGAATGGTTGCCACGACACAGCGTCCTGTCGCGCCGCGGGCCGCGCGCTGCGCCTCCGGCGCCACCGCGTCCATGCGGGCCAGGATTTCTCGGGCGACGACGGCAAACTCGGTCCCGGCCTCGGTTGGCACGGCGCCACGAGCGCGCCGCTCGAGCAGCGGGACCCCGACGATGCGCTCGAGATCGCGCATCTGCCGCGACAGCGTGGGCTGCGTGATGTTCAGGCGTACCGCGGCCTGCCCGATACTTTCCTCGCGCATCACGGTGAGCAGGTAGCGGAGATGCCGGATCTCCAGCCCGACCGGGACGCCGGCGTTAGGCGTCGTCTCGGCGTCGTCGCCTTCGTCCGTCATCGCCGGAGCCGGTCGCGCATCGCGCTTCGGCTTGACGCCCTCGACGGCCTGACGCGACACCTCCTGCAGCGTCTCGCGAACGGTACGAACGACGGCGGATTCCGCGCCTCGCTTCCAGATCACGTAGATCGCGAGCAACGCGTCGAGATCTTCGACGGGTACGACCACCACGCCCGGAGGCGCCCATTCCGAGAGCGAACGCACGAAGGGCGTCCAGCCAACACCATTCGCGATCTGCGCAAACGCGTCCGCCAGAGTCTCCACCGGGACAACCGGAGTGGTTGGCGTTGCACGGCGCGCGACCTTCACGCACATGCCGTGGTGGTCGGCGTCGCGACGAAAGCCGGCGATGATCGGCTCGGCTGCCAGCTCCGCAAGGTGGATGCTCGCGCGGCTCGCTAGCGGGTGGGTACTCGACAACATCGCCGCGTCGAACTGCTGTGTGGCTAGCCGTTGCCACTCGAGGTCCGTGAACTCAGGTGTTGGCGCAATGCCGATACCGAGGTCGGACTTTCCGGACCTGACAGCCATCCACTGCACCGCTGTGACGCCTTCCGACACGTCGACTTCCACCATTGGATAGTCGCGGCGAATTGCCGTCAGCAGGCCCGCCACCATGCCGTTCCAGGTTGGGAGCCTCCCGGAGCAGATGGAGCATCGACCGGCAAGGCCTCGTCGCGCGCCCTGCGCGCGCTCGATCGCGCGACTGACCTCGTCGCGGATCGCCTTCGCTTCGTGCAGGACCGCTTCGCCAGCGGGAGTGAGCCGCGACGATCGTGGGTCCCGCTCGATCAACTCCACGCCGACGTCGCGCTCGAGATCGCGTATCTGCCGCGAGAGCGCCGGCTGCGCGACGTGGAGTCGTCGAGCGGCGCGCACGAAGCCGCCCTCCTCGGCGACCGCGACGAAGTATCTGAGGTGGCGCAGCTCCATAACGGCTCCGACGCCGCAGCGAACGTGCCGCCGTGCGCTCACGGCCAGCGCGCCGCGGCAGGACGCGCAAGGCATGGCTTCAGATACATCAAAGTCTTTGCCGCCGATATTGGCCTCTGGTTACGCATCCATGTGGCAGGGGAAACCGCCCGTGCCGATACGACTTCGACCTAACGTGCGCCGCTCGACTGGCGCGCTGAGATCATACAGTGAGCACCAGGGAAACGCGCCGCCTTCACAGCGGCCTGCTCGACGTGCTCGTCGAGCGTATCGCCAGGAGCACCAACAGCTCCGCGGTCTTCGTCAGCGCAGAATCACCAGAGACCGGTGCAAGTCTGCTGGCCGAGTACCCGGTGGCGGCGGCGAGCATCCAACTCGACCGCCACCCTTCGGAGGGCGGCGCGGGCAGCCGGTGGCCCGACGGGCAGCTCGTCGCGATTCCTGTTCAGTCGGAGCAGAGGGCCATCGGTTGGGCCGCCGCCGTGGGTCCGCGCCTCGATCACGACAAGGAAGCCGAGGAGCTCGTGGCACTGCTCGCGCAGTGCGCCACCGTTCTGCTCGGTCGCCAGGCGACTGCGGGTTGCTCCGAGGAACAACGGGCCCGGTGGGAGGACGCCGCGCCGGACGGATACTGGGAATGGGACTTCGAGTCCGGCGTTATGCGCTTTTCTCGCCGGAGTCTCGCGCTGCTGGAATTCCAGGGCGTCGATCGCCCAACGCGACCGGAAGTATGGTTCGACCACGTCCATCCGGATGACAGGGCCGGTGTGTACGCGGCCCTGCTCACAGCCACTACTGCATCCGACCCCGTGGACCTCGAGCACCGTGTCGTGCGGCGCGACGGGTCGATCAGAAAGGTCGTTATGCGTGCCGGAGTGGATCACGACGAATCCCGGCGTCCGGTCCGTCTCGTCGGCTGGCTGTGCGATGTGAGCCGGCTGCGGCGTCTCGAGTCGGACCTCAGGAACGCGCAGATGCTCGCCGATGTCGGACGCGTTGCCGCGGGGGCGGCGCACGACTTCAACAACTTCCTCACCGTCATTCGCGGCCACACGGAGTTGGCGCTTGGCTTTGTCGCTCCCGACAGCCCGGTGGCCGAGAACCTCGAGCTGATCAGGCATGCGGCCGCAGGAGCAACGACATTGACGAAGCAGCTGCTCAACGTCCGTCGCCGGCAGACGCCGGTCCAAACCCTCATCGATCTCAACGAGGTCGTGGCAGGGTCGGAGCGGACGCTCCGTTCGCTCATCGGGACTCGCGGCGAGCTCGTAATGAAGCCTCGGCCGGGCCTCGGCCTCGTTCGTGCCGATGCCGCGCAGATTCACCGCCTGCTCATCAACCTCGTGGTGAACGCGCTCGACGCGATGCCCGAGGGCGGCGTGCTCACCGTCACGACTGAGTCCACGACCGGGGACACGTTAGGCGGCCCCGCGAAGCCGCTTCTGCTTCCCCGCGGGGATTACGTGACGCTGAGCGTTCGAGACACGGGGGCGGGCATGGACGAGGCGACGCGGTCGCAGATCTTCGAGCCGTTCTTCTCGACGAAGCCATCGGGCCAGGGCACCGGCCTCGGGCTGTGGATCGTGCGGGACATCATGGAACGGTCCGGCGGAGCGATCGATGTGCGGAGCACGCCGGGGGTGGGGACCGAGTTCGTCATGTACTTCGCTGCCGCGGAAAACGCGGTCGCCTAAACGCACCAGCTCAGCGCTTCCAGCGCGGCTCGCGGCAGCGTGTGCCAGTTCGCCGGATAGTCGCGAACGAGTCGAATGGCGTTAGGAGATTCGAAGACGAGCGCCGGCTTGTGTCCGGGGCGGCGCCGCTCGTAGGCGCGCCACGCCACGCCGGCGCCGTCGATGTAGTACACCTGCTTTCGCTCGTTCGAGGTGTAGGACTGACCGAGCTGGTCATTAGCCTTATCGTCGCGCGCCATCGAAATCCGGTCTGCTGGGTGGCCTAATCTTATGGTATGGCGCTCGGCGCGCGATGTCTGGCACGCCGGCCCCCTCGGACGGTAACGTTCGGAAGATTTTTGCTGAGCGATCGCGATGCGTTTCCTGTTGTCCTTTCTGGTGCTCGCCCTCGGGTCGTCGTGTGCTTCATCGGGGTCGTCGCCGGATCCGGGTATCGCGCCGCCGACCGAGCGAGTCGTTGCCGCCGACAACCACGGCGTCCTTCGCACGACCGTGCCCGCGAACGCGAAGGCGCACATTCCGGCTTCTCCGAGTCGTGTGTTCGATGCCTTGAAGTCCGTGTACGAGGAGTTAGGCGTGCCGCCGGCGATCAGCGATCCGGCGACCGGCCGGTTCGGTAACGGAGACTTCTGGAAGACCGGCAAGCTTGGCGCCCAAGCGTTGTCGATGTACCTGAACTGCGGCGACTCGATGATGGGGCCTGCGGCCGACAACTATAGGGTTTACATCGCGCTCGTCTCGCAGGCGCACCCGGACGGAAAGGGCGAGACCGATCTCGAGACCTCCTTTGTCGCGCAGGCGCGAAACATGGAGGGAACGACCAGTGACCGCGTCGCATGCGGGTCGACTGGTCGCCTCGAGGAGCGGATCCAGAAGCGCGTGATCGAAAAACTGAATGCGTCAAACGGGTAAGACACATGCCTGGCCCACTCTCGCGCGCGCGATCCGAGGGACCTGTCGAGTATCGTGATCGACACGGACGCGTGTGGTACGTCTCACAGGTCGCGCAACTCAAGATCGTGACGCCGTCCATCGATGGTCCGAACCGGTTCCTCGTGATTCGGTTCGAGCACGAGGGCGAGAAGCGGTTCGTCCGATGGCTTGGCGGCGACGAATGGCGTGGCAAGCAGCTCCTGCACCGGCTGTTCGCGGAGGCGGAGGTTTAGGCCGTGCGGCAGGACCTGCTGTTCGCCATTCGCCAGTTGCGTAAGGCACCATCGAGGGCGTGTCGCTCAGCCTAACGCGCGGCGACTGGCCCGCCGAGTAACGGACCGGTTCGCAGGATAGTCGACCGCCCGCGCCTGGACACCGTCGCGGCGCGGTGTAACTAACGCTGGCCGGTATCGCCATGCTGTCGATTCCGTCCATCCCCGATCGCGCGCTCCTGTTCATTCCGATGATCGGCGTCGGCCTCGCATGGGCGAGCATGATGGTAACCCGTGCGGGATGCTCGCCGGCTGCACCCCTTTCACGCTCCCGCTGTTCTAGGACAGCTGGCTCAGCGGCAATCCGGAGAACGTGATCCGGCTCGCCGGGCGCTGCTGATCTGCGGAGCGGTGGCGACGCTGTTCGTGAAGCTGAGAGCCGACGCCGGCGCGGGGCCGGCCCGGGTTGGGAACCAAAATGAACGGCCGGTCCTGGTCGCGGAGCCGCAACCAGAGTAGTAGTCGTCTGCCGCCTCTCGTCCGTCGCCCGTCCCCGGCTCTTCTGGCGCGGCCCGATCGGAAAGACTGGCGTGGTCGCCGTCGCCGCACCCGCCGTATGGTTGAAAAAACCATCCGGCTATGAAAACGCTGCTGATTCTGTTGGGGCTCGGCGCGTCCGCCATGCCCCGGGGGGTCGCCGTCGCGCAGGAGCGCGCCGAGCTCACGACGCCGCCTAACGGCGACAACCAGAGGGCCGAGGTGTCGCAGTGGATAGGTCTTGTGAAGGTGACGATCGCCTATCACAGTCCGCGGGTCCACTTCCAGGGGCGCGAGCGCACCGGTCACATCTGGGGCGAGCTCATCCCTTACGGCTTGTACGATGAAGGTTTCGGTCCGTCGCGGGCGGCGCCGTGGCGTGCGGGGGCGAATGAGAGCACGACCCTCATCGTGTCGCACGACGTGCAGGTGGACGGTACACCGCTCAAAGCCGGTACGTACGCCCTGTTTCTCGAGCTGGCGAGGACCGGTCCGTGGACATGGATCATTTCCTCGAATCCGGGCTGGGGTGCGTTTCAGTACGATTCAAACGACGTCGTGCGTCGCGTTGCCGCCACGCCGCAGGACGCGCCGTTCACGGAATTTCTCACCTACGGCTTCGACAACCGCCTGCCTAACTCGGCCACCGCGTACCTGCAGTGGGAGAACAGGCGCATCCCATTGCGCATCGACGTGCCTAACGTGAACGAGCTGTACGTGGCACAGATGGGCAAGGACCTGCGTGCGTGGGCCGGGTTCAACTATCAGAACTGGCAGGCCGCGGCGCAGTTTGCCGCCACGAACAAGGTGGATCTCGACGAGGCGCTCGTGTGGGCGGACAAGGCAATCTCGGAACCGTTCAGGAACGCAGCGCTTGGCCGCGCCGACTTCTCGACGCTGCAAACGAAAGCGGCGGTGCTGACCGCGATGGGACGCGATGCGGATGCCGACACCGTGATGGACCGTGCCATCCAACTTCCGGAGACCGACGCGCGGTCGGTTCATCAGTACGGTGCGCGCCTGCTCGCGGCGGGCCGCAAGGACCGGGCGATGCGCGTGTTCGAGGCCAACCGTCGACTCCATCCAGCCGACAAGTTCTGGCCGTACGTCGGCCTCGCGCGTGGCTACACCGCACTCGGCGACCGGAAGGCGGCGATCGCGAGCTGGGACGTCGCGCTCAAGCACGTTCCGCCTGATCAGCAGGCGAATGTGCCCAACATCGAGAAGGCGGTTCAGTCGCTCAGGTCGAGCCGCTGATTCTGTGTTGCCATTGACTCGCCGGTCACGCTCGTACAGCGTGTCAGGCTATGCACCTGGATCACGATGTCGTCTGTCCTACCCTGATCGGTAGGGAGCCACAGCTCGCCGGTCTGCGACGCATTCTCACACGCGCGCGGGATGGAACGGGTGGCGTCGCACTGATCGTCGGCGAAGCGGGAGTCGGCAAATCGCGGCTCCTCCGCGCGATGACCGACGAAGCTCGCGCGTCCGGCTTCTTCGTGTTGAGCGGCGCGTGCTTCGAGGCCGAACGGTCTATTCCGTACGCGCCGCTGCTGGATCTCGTGCGGCTCTTCGCGGGCGCCGCCTCGCCCGCTGTCGTGGCCCACGTGCTCGCGCCCGCGGCTTCCGAGCTGGTGACGATCTTTCCGGAGCTCGGTCCGCTTCTCCCCGACGCGGCCTCGAATCCAACGGTCGATCCCGAGACGAACAAGCGCCGGCTGTTTCACGCGCTGGCGCAGGTGATCACGACGCTCGCTCGCACCCAGCCGGTTCTCGTCACGTTCGAGGATGTGCACTGGAGTGACGACGCCACGCTCGAGCTGGTGTTTCACCTTGCGCGGAGTCACAGCACCCGGCCCGTCGTCATCGCGCTGACGTATCGCGGCGAGGAGGCGGGTCCGCAGCTGACCCGGCTCGTGGCGGACCTCGAGCGCGCGCGCGTCGTGTCGGAGCTCCCGGTGGAGCGACTCGGTCGCGGTGACGTGGGCGCGATGCTGCAGGCGATCTTCGGCCCGCGCGACACCCTCGGCGACGAGTTCCTGCATCTCCTCCACGGCCTCACGGAAGGCAACCCGTTTTTCGTCGAGGAGACGCTCAAGTCGCTCATCGTCGGTGGCGATCTCGCCCGCACCGGGGGCGCGTGGCACGCGCGGCCTCTCGAGCGCGTGCGCGTGCCGAAGACCGCGGTCGAAGCGGTGCGCCGGCGCCTGGCCGCGCTCACGATTGCGGCGCGCGACGTTGCGTCGACGGCCGCCGTCGCGGGACGTCGCTTCGACTTCCGCCTGCTCCAGACCCTCACGCATCACGACGAGAAGGCGCTGCTCGCGCTCGTGAAGGAACTGATCGCGGCGCAACTCGTCGTGGAAGAGTCGGCCGAACGCTTCGCGTTTCGCCATGCGCTGACGCGGGAGGCCATTTACGCGGAGCTTCTCGCTCGCGAGCGGGTCGCGCTGCACCGCGAGGTGGCGGCAGCGCTGGAGCGGCAGCATGCGCACGCGCTCGACGGCGTGGTCGAGGCGCTTGCATACCACTCGTGGGAGGCCGGAGACTGGCCACGCGCCGCAGACTACGCCGCTCGCGCTGGCGTACATGCCGCCGCGCTGTCCGCCCCGCGTGAGGCCGTGGCGCACCTCGATCGCGCGTTCACGGCGTCGGAGCGCGCGGGAGTGGAGCCGACCCTCGGCTGTTACCTCGCGCGCGGAAGCGCGAACGAAACGCTCGGCGAGTTTCAGCGGGCCAACGACGACTTTCATGGCCTGCTCGAGCGCGCTCGCGCCGCGGGGGACGCCCGCGCGGAATGGGAAGCGTTGTACGCGTTAGGCAAGCTGTGGGCTGCGCGTGACTACGAGCGCGCCGGGGTCTACCGGCGCGAGGCCCTCGAGCGCGCCCGCGCGCTCGGCGACGAGTCACTCGTGGCGCGGAGCCTCAACCGCGTTGGTAACTGGTACGCCAACCTCGACGAGCCGCAGGCAGGCCTGCCGCATCACGAGGAAGCGCTCGCCATCTTCGAACGACTCGAGGACAAGACCGGCGTGGCGGAGACGGTCGACCTGATCGCGATGGGTCATCACGTCGGCGGCGAGGAGCCTGCCGCGGCGTCGTACTACGAGCGGTCGGTGAAGCTCTTCAGCGACATGGACGACCGTCGCGGCCTCGCGAACGCACTCGCGCTGCTCGCGTTATGCGGGCCGTCTTACCAGTCGTCGTCAACCACGCCGTTCCTGAGCGCGACGGCGCCGGAAGAGCTCCGCGTCATGCGCTCGATACGCCTGGCTCAGGAGATCGGATGGCGTGCTGGCGAAGTTTTCATCCGATTCATTCTGGGCGACTGTCTCCTGTCTTACGGGGAGTACGACCGCGCCATACCGCTCGCCCGTGAAGCGCTCTCCCAGGCCAAGGAGATCGAGCATCTGCAGTGGATGAGCGGAACGCTCCGGATGCTCGGTGCGCTGTCGCTCGACCTGCTCGCGCCTGACGTGGCGCGTGAGCATCTGGAGTCTGCTCATCAGATCGCGCAGCGGATCGGGTCGCGGGTGTGGATCCGATGGACGGCAGCACCGCTCGCGGTAGCGCGCGCACGGACCTCGAGCCTCCCCGAGGCCATCGAGGTTTTGGATCGCGCCGCACGCGTCGCTGGCTCCACGGCGGCGTCCGGGGCGTCGGCCGGCCCCTCGAAGCGATCACCGACGCTGGGAGAGCGCCATCTGTGGGTCGCACGCGCCGAGATCGCGTTGATC
>Ga0068857_100004563_pt1 | contig 11720 bp, 15 predicted proteins | sample KBSCornC72_FD_66591 | JGI IMG/M metagenome (GOLD analysis project Ga0068857, IMG submission 66591) | Corn rhizosphere microbial communities from Kellogg Biological Station, Michigan, USA - KBS Corn C7-2 | ecosystem: Host-associated > Plants > Roots > Rhizosphere > Soil ...
CCATCTTCCCGCCGCTGAGCGGCGGCAGCGTCCGCTAGGAGAAGCCGCATGCCCACCGTGCGTCTCCGTGATGCTTCCGAGTACCCGGATCCCGCCCGGAAGCTCTTCGAGCTGTCGAAAAGCTGGTTCAACCACGACTTCAAGCACCCGCCTGCCATGAGCCGGGTCATGGCCTGGGATCCCGAGTTCGGCGGCCCGCACGGACGCGCCATGAAGCGGGCCATGGCGCCGGGGGAGTGGAGCCGCGGCGAGAAGGAGATGGTGGCGGCGGTCGTCAGCGGGGTCAATGCCTGCGCCTACTGAACGCTGGCGCATACTGCAGCCGGGAAGCTGCAGGGGATGGAGGGCGATCACCTCTGGTACGAGGCCGCCCATGTAGTGGGGATCACCAATGCCCTCAACGTGGCCGCGGACGGCCTGGCCGCGCTACCCGCGGTGACCGCCCTCCTGCCTCCGGTCGCGGAAACGGGGGTGGACCAGCCGACCGGTGAGCTCTTCGCCGAGATCCGCGCCTTCTATGGGCGCGGTGACGTCCCGCCGGTGTTCCGGTTTCTCGCCCGGGACCCGGCCTATGCCGCGGATGTGTGGGCCGCGACCCGACGCGCCTTCGGTGACAACAAGCTCGCGCGGCGCTTCAAGGAGGCCCTGGCCTTCGCCGTCTCGCTGACGTCGCGCTCCGAGTGGGGCACGGGGTTTCACCTGGGGGAGATGAAGCGGTTGGGGGTCGGGGATGCCGGCGTGATGGAGGTGATCGGCGTCACGCAGATGTTCTCGAGCTACACCAAGATCGCCGACACGCTCCAGCTCGAGCCCGACATGGGCGATATCGCCCCCGTGGACGACTCGCCCGCGCCCGGGGGACCTCCGCGCTAGACGAGCGGTGGCCCGACAGGGATGCGCGAGAGGATCGCGTGCGGCAGCGTGACGTGCTCGACGCAGTACAGGCAGAAGAAATCGATCTCCAGGCCGGCGCGCGTCCCGTGAAACTCCAGGGCCTGGCCGCACCACGCATGGTGTAGCTCGCCATCGGTGTGAAAGTACACGGTCACGATCGGCGGATTCTCGGGCGGATTCCCATCGTGCGCGCGGGCGGCGCGGCGGGTGGCGGGACGGCCACGGCGGCGCGGCGCGGCTTCCCGGCTGACGGGAGCCTCGGATTCCTGTGTGGTCATCGGGGCGACTGCCATGGCTATCTCCCTCCCTCTGGTGCGTTTCTTCGAGTCTCTCGGCCGACTCCTGGCCGATCTGGACAGAGGAAGAGCAAGAGATGTTCCACGCCTGACTCTCAGCGTAACGTGTTGATTTCCAATGAGCCGAGGCCCGAAATCTCGCCAGGATGGCGTCAAAACCCCGAAAAATCTGCGAGGATCGGGAGACGCCGGTGACGTTTTTCGTAGGGCGAGGCGACATCCCGGGTCGCCGCGGCGGCCAAGCGGGCCCCCGTCAAGCAACCGGGCCGGGAAAGGCTATACTGTGCCCAACAGGGGATTGACACCGACCCCGGAACCGGTGTCGCACTCGAAATATGAGGAGCTGACCCCATGAAGCGAGCAATGGCGCTGCTGATCCTGGCCGTTCTCTTCCTGATTCCCGCCCTGTGGGCGGCCGACGCATGGGCGCGAGCTGGTGGCGGGAGCTCCAGCGGCAGTCGCGGCTCGCGGAGCTACTCCTCGCCGGCCTCGCCCAGCACCTCGCCCACCAGCCCCTCGCGGCCCAGCACGCCGCCGTCGAGCTTCCAGCAGCCGACACCGCAGCGCGGCTGGGGGAGTGGGATCGGGGGAATGCTCGGCGGTCTGGTCCTCGGCGGCCTGATCGGTAGCCTGCTCTTCGGTGGCATGGGCCAGATGGGAGGCGGCATCGGCCTGCTCGAGATTGCCATCGTCGGGGCGCTCCTCTACTTTGGCTTCGTCTACATGCGCCGCCGCCAGGTCGCCGCCGCGGCGGGCGCGGCGGGTTACGCCGATCCCGGGTCCGCTCCCACGTCGTGGAGGCCGGAGCCTACCTCGCGCAGCACCGCCGTTCTCGACGCGCCCGCCGCGAGCTCGATGGAGACGGATCTCGCGCGTGGCATCGCGCATATCCGTCAGATGGATCCCGGCTTCGAGCCCGGGCGATTCAGCGAGACGGCGTCCGACGTGTTCTTCCGCCTGCAGGCGGCGTGGATGACCCGTGACATGAGCGGGATGCGTGTCGCGCTCACCGAGGAGATGTCCAAGACGCTGCAAGCGCAGTGCGACCGGCTGCGCGCCGAGCGCCGTGTGAACCGGCTCGAGAACATCGCGGTACGCTCGGTGGACGTGACGGAGATGTGGCAGGAGGAGGGACACGATTTCGTGACCGTCCGCTTCCTCGCCAACCTGCTCGACTACACCACCGATGAGAGCGGCGCTCAGCTGGTCGAGGGAAGTCGGACGGAACCGGTGAAGTTCGAGGAGTTCTGGACCTTCACGCGCCCGGTTGGTCCCGGCGCCTGGCGGCTCTCGGCGATACAGCAGGGCTGATCGGCGCGCCCGGGTTCGACCGTCGGACCCGGGCGCCGATCGTCGTCTAGCGGCGGAGCGTCAGCGCCGAGCTCGTCGTGGACGTCACTGCCACGGCCGCCCCTCGCAGATCGGGCACGCCTCGACCTCGCGCTGACACAGGCACTGCGGGCAATACCAGGACTCGTTCACGGCGCGGAGCTCGCTCCCACACGTCTCACACCGGGCCCGCTCGCGTGGCGGCGTCTGGTGGAAGATGCAGTGGGCAATCATGTGGATGGCCCCTGCGTGTCGCGCCTGCTCGAGCACCGCCATGACGGGTCTCCCTTACCTGGTGGGCTCAGTCCGCGTCGACGATGGCGAAGCGCGGGGTCCAGGCCCCGGGCTCGTGGATGCCCATCTCGAGGCCGGGCAGCCGGTGAAGCGGCAGCGACACGTGCTCCCGGCAGTCCAGGCAGAAGAAGTCCACCGCCACGCTTCCGCGCTTGCCGTGGAACTCCAGCGGCTGCCCGCAGCGAGCGTGCGACACGGTCCCGTCGGAGCCCATGAAGGCGGCAACCTCGTGCTTGAGGCTGCCCGTTCCGGTCGTGGCGAAGGTCGTCATCTCGCTGGCCCCCCTTCCTCTATTTGTGGAACATTAGGAGAGCAAGATCCGTTCCACGGAAGGTGACGGGTGGCACTTTCGAACTATTCGATACTTGCCGCACGGCGGCAAAGCCGGCGGGTGACGGCCTTGGGAGGAGTGAATCAAGGGTGACCGACGATTCTTGCTGAGGTGGCCCCTTTCGTCCCTCCCCCCGATCTGCTACAACCGGGCGATGCGAGTGCCCCAGGAGACCAACAAATGAGGGAGCAGGCGCGTCTCATCGATTGCCCGGATGGCGGTTATCGGTTTCTTCCCGGCATCGAGCCCTACTCGTCCGGCGTGGTCGCCATGCCCGGCCAGGAGATCGTTCATGCGACCCTGCAGGCGCCCGTGCCGTACCGCGAGGGCTTCGCGCTCATCGAGCGCCATCTCGCGGGAATCGGGCGTCCGCGCGCAGCGCTCTGTGCCATCGAGCTGCGCATCCCGGCGCCGCTTACCTTCGATGGCTTCGGCGCGTTCAACCGGGACTACCGGGCCATCCTCACCGACTGGAAGCTCCTCGTCGCGGGCGTCAATCCCATTGCGCGGACCAATGTCGCGCCGGTGGTGCGGCCTCCCACCGAGCCCGTGCTGTACGGGTTCTCCCACACGCGCCTCGGAGACCGTCCCGGGACCGCGACCTTCGTCAATGCGGGCTCGGGCGAGCTGCGCAAGGGCGCGACCTCCGAGGAGGGCATAGTCCGGCGCGGGGAGACCTCGCCGGACGCGATGGCCGAAAAGGTGGCGGAGGTGATGGGCGAGCAGGCGGCGCGGCTGGCCGGGCTCGGCGTCACCTGGTCCGACGTCACCGCGGTGGACGTCTATTGCCCATACCCGCTCCACGGCTTCCTCGCCGCGGGGGTGCTCGGTCCAATGGGGCCGGCGGCCGCCCACGGGATTCACTGGTTCCTCAGCCACCCGCCCATCGCAGGACTCGACTACGAGATGGACATGCGGGGCGTCCGCGACGAGATCCGGGTCAATCGCTGACCTCGGGTCCCGCTCCCGGGCAAAGGAGACGGTCATGACACGGATCGCGTTGATGCTCGCCGCCGCGCTTGCGCTCGCGGCGCCGGCCGTCGAGGCCGCCGGCCCGCAGGAGGAAGCCAACAAGAAGGTGGTGCTGGATTTCTACGAGAAGGCGATCAACCAGAAGAACTTCGAGGCGGCGGCGGTGCACTTCGGCCCGCGTTACACCCAGCACAACCCCAATGCCGCGGACGGGCCCGAGGGGCTCAAGGCCTTTCTCGGCTTCCTGCGCGAGAAGTTCCCCTCCTCCCGCAGCGAGGTCAAGCGCGTCTTCGCCGAGGGGGACTACGTGATCCTGCATGTCCACGCGGTGCGCGAGCCCGGCACCCGCGGCGCCGCCATCGTGGACATCTTCAAGCTGGAGGGGGGCAAGATCGTCGAGCACTGGGACGTGGTGCAGCCCGTCCCCGACCAGGCGCTCAACGCGAACGGGATGTTCTAGCCCGGCCGGTAGAAGGGCTTGTCGCCGCTGATGGTCACGCGATGACCATGGCGGCGCTGCGGGAAGTAATCCCACATCGCGTGATGCTGGACACAGCGATTGTCCCAGAAGGCGATGGACCGGGGCTGCCAGCGGAAGCGGCACTGGTACTCCGGCGTCTCGATGTGGCGGTAGAGCATCTCGAGCACGGCGGCGCTTTCCTCCCGCTTGAGCTGGACGATACGCGTGGTGAAGCCGCGATTCACGAAGAGCGCGGGCCGTCCCGAGACGGGATGGGTGCGGATGACCGGATGCTCCGCCTCGGGGTAGACGCGGTTGCGATCGTCCACGCCGTAGGTGCCGCGATAGACGTGCTCGCCGCGGTGAATTGCCGTCATCCCTTCCAGCATGCGCTTGAGCGGCTCGGAGAGGCCCTCGTAGGCCGCGTACATGCTGGCGAAGAGCGTGTCGCCGCCCACCGGCGGCAGCTCGTGCATGTAGAGAATGCTCCCCATCGGGGGCTCGGCATCGCAGGACACGTCGGAGTGCCAGTTCTCCCCGGCCACCCGCTTGGACTTCTCGTCCGCGTGGATGACGAGAATCTCCGGGTGCCCCTCGACGAGGCCCGGCGCCGCGGGATGGATGGCCAGCTCGCCGAAGCGCCGGCCGAAGGCCTTGTGCTGGTCCACGGTGAGCTGCTGATCGCGGAAGAAGATCACGCAGTTCTCGATGAGAGCGTCGTGGACGGCCTTGAACGTGGCCTCATCGAGCCGGGCGAGATCCACGTCCAGTACTTCGGCTCCGATATGCGGCGTCAGCTTCCGGATCTCCATCGATCGCGCTCCCCCTTTTAGCTCTCTGATCTCCGCCGCCCTCGTCCTGCCTCGAGGCGCTCTGGGGGCGATGGTAGTCGCCGGCGCCCCGTTCTTCAAGCGCGCGCCGAACTTCGTCCTTGACCGCGTTCGCCACACAGTGTATCCGAGGGCAGTGCCGGACGCTCGCCGGAGACGGCGGGTGGGTTCCCGGACCCAAGGGAGGTTCACCATGGCAGGGGGATCGAAGCGGAAAGCTTCTCGACCGGCGACCGGAGCGCGGCCGGACACGGCGGCCGGGAAGAGCATGCGGCCGTATACCGGCAAGGAGTTCCTCGCCAGCCTCGATGACGACCGCGAGGTGTGGATCTACGGGGAGCGGGTCAAGAACATCACCACGCATCCCGCCTTCCAGAACACCGCCCGGATGCTCGCGCGACTCTACGACGCCCTCCACGAGGACAACCGGAGCGGCAGGAACGTCCTCACCATGCCCACCGAGTGGGGTGGGTTCACCCACCGCTACTTCCGGGCGCCCACCAATGTGGAAGAGCAAGTGGCGGGGCGCGATGCCATCGCGGCCTGGGCGCGTCTGACGTATGGATGGCTCGGGCGCTCCCCCGACTACAAGGCGGCCTTCCTCGGCACGCTCGGCGCCAACTCGGACTTCTACGCGCCCTACCAGGCCAATGCGACGCGCTGGTATCGGTATTCGCAGGAGCGCGTGCCCTTCATCAACCACGCCATCATCCATCCCCCGGTGGATCGCAATATCGCGCCCGGCGCAGCGGGCGGGGCCACCGACGTGTTCGCGCGCGTGGTGAAGGAGACGGACGCCGGCGTCTACGTGACGGGAGCCAAGGTGGTGGCCACCGGCTCCGCGCTCACGCACTTCACCTTCGTGGCGCACCACGGGCTCATTCCCGTCCAGGGCAAGAACTTCGCCATCGTGTTCATGGTCCCCACCAGCGCCAAGGGCGTGAAGCTCATCTGCCGCGTGTCCAACGAGATGCGGGCGGCCATGCTGGGCAGCCCCTTCGACTATCCGCTCTCCAGCCGGCTGGACGAGAACGACGCCATCTTCGTGATGGACAAGGTGTTCGTGCCCTGGGAGGACGTGTTCGTCTACGGCGACGTGGAGAAGGCCAACAACTTCTTCCCGCGCACCGGCTTTCTTCCCCGCGCCCTCATCCACGGCTGCACCCGCCTCGCGGTGAAGCTCGACTTCATCACCGGCCTCCTCATCAAGGCCACCGAGATCACCGGCGCGCGGTCGTTCCGCGGGGTGGAGGCCAATATCGGCGAGGTCATCGCCTGGCGGAACATGATCTGGGGCCTCTCCGACGCCATGGCCAAGACCGCGGACCCGTGGACGGGCGGCTGCATCCTGCCCGGCATGGAGCCGGCGGCGGCCTACCAGGTCCTGGCTCCCGAAGCGTACGTCCAGATCAAGAACCTCATCGAGAAGACGGTGGCGAGCGGGCTCATCTACCTGAACTCGCACGCGCGCGACTTCGCGACGCCGGAGATGCGGAAGTATCTGGACCTCTACCTGCGCGGCTCGGGCGGGGTGGACGCGGTGGGCCGCGTCAAGCTCATGAAGCTCCTGTGGGACGCGGTGGGGACGGAGTTCGGCGGGCGGCACGAGCTGTACGAGATCAACTACTCCGGCAGCCACGAGGAGATTCGCCGCTACGCGCTCTTCGGCGCGCTCGCTTCCGGCCAGTACGATCGCTGGAAGCAGTTCGCGGAGTCGTGCATGGCGGAATACGACCTCGATGGCTGGAAGGCCAAGGACCTTGTCGACACCAGCAAGATCTCCGCTCTCCCCTGAGTTCGACGAGCGGACGTTCCGGAGCGCGCTGGGCCGCTTCGCCACCGGCGTCATCGTGCTCACGGTGGGGCCGCGACGAAACCCGCACGCCATGACCGCCAATGCCTTCATGTCCGGCTCGCTGGCGCCGCCGCTGGTGGTGGTGTCGGTGGGGCTCAAGGCGCGCATGCACGAGCGGATCATGCGCGCCCGGCGCTTTGGCGTCAGCATCCTCGAGACCGAGCAGGAGAAGGAGAGCCGGCATTTCGCCGGCCAGCCGGTGGAGCGCTTCGCGCCCCGGTTCGCGGGGCTGGGGAGCGTGCCGGTCCTCGCGCGCGCGGCGGTGGCGCTGTCGGCGCGCGTCCTGCATCGCTACACCTGCGGCGACCACACCCTCGTGGTGGGCGAGGTGGAGCGTCTCGAGGTGGACACCTTTCCTTCGCCGCCGCTCGTCTTCTACAACGGCCGTTACCGTGAGCTGGTGCCGATCGTGGACGCGCCGGGGCGAAGTCCCGAGATTTTCCCGTCGTTCTTCTGAGCGGAACAAGGAGGTTCCCATGGCCGACCACGAGACTCCGACAAGCTGGTCTACTCGCTTGCCTCGCCGGAGTGTTCTCGCCGCCGGCGCCGTGGCGGCCGCGGCGGGCGTCGGCGCCGCGCTGCGTCTTCCCGCCCACGCGCAGGGGGCCCGGCGCCTCAAGATCGGCTATGTCTCGCCGCAGACCGGCCCCCTGGCCGCCTTCGGCGAGGCCGACAAGTTCGTCATCGGCGAGGTGCAGAAGCTCCTCAAGGACGGGCTCACCCTCGGCGGGCGCAAGCACCCGGTGCAGGTGGTGGTGCGGGACAGCCAGTCGAATCCCAATCGCGCCGGCGAGGTCGCGGCCGATCTGATCTTGAAAGAGAAGATCGACATCATGGCCGTCGGCAATACGCCGGAGACCGCCAACCCGGTATCGGACCAGTGCGAGCTCAACGGGGTGCCGTGCGTGTCGAGCCTCTGCCCCTGGCAGCCGTGGTTCTTCGGGCGCAAGGGCGATCCTGCCAAGGGCTTCACCTGGACCTATCACTTCTTCTGGGGGCTCGAGGACATCATCGCGGTCTTCCTCAATCTCTGGAACTCCGTCCCCACCAACAAGGCGGTGGGCGGGCTCTTCCCCAACGACGGGGACGGCAATGCCTGGGGCGATCCGCAGCGGGGCCTGCCCCCGGCCCTGGCCAAGGATGGCTACAAGCTCATCGATCCGGGACGCTTCCAGAACCTGAGCCAGGACTTCAGCGCCCAGATCGCCGCCTTCAAGAAGGACAATGTCGAGATCGTCACCGGGGTGGTGATCCCGCCCGACATGAAGACCTTCTGGACCCAGGCGCGCCAGCAGGGCTTCCGCCCCAAGGTGGTGACCGTGGGCAAGGCGCTGCTCTTCCCGGCCGCCATCGAGGCGCTGGGCGAGCTCGGCGACGGCATGTCCACCGAGGTGTGGTGGACGCCCAGCCATCCCTTCAAGTCCTCGCTCACGGGGCAGAGCGCCGCCCAGCTCGCTGCCGCCTACGAGGCCGCGACCAAGAAGCAGTGGACCCAGCCCATCGGCTTCGTGCACGCGCTCTTCGAGGTGGCCATCGACACGCTCAAGCGCGCCAAGGACCCGGGCGACAAGGTCGCCATCCGCGACGCCCTCGTCGCCACCGACCTGCGCACCATCGTGGGGCCGGTGGCCTGGGGCAAGGGCCCGGTCAAGAACGTGACGCGGACGCCGCTGGTCGGCGGGCAGTGGGTGCGCGGCAAGAAGTACAAGTACGAGCTGGTGGTGGTGGACAATCGCACCGCGCCCGAGGTGCCCACCGGCGGCAAGCTGAAGTTGCTCGGCTGATCGGCCGCTCCCGGCGCGGCGGGCGCTTGTCCCGATGACGGAGGTACTGGCGCTCGACCGGGTCACCAGGTCCTACGGCGCCGTCCGCGCCGCGGACGGCGTCTCGCTGTCGGTGCGCGCGCGCGAGGTGCTGGGCATCATCGGCCCCAACGGCGCGGGCAAGACCACGGTCTTCAACCTGATCGGGGGCGACGTCCGGGCGGATGCGGGCGCCATTCGCTTCCTGGGTCAGGACATCACGCGGCTCGCCCCGCATCAGCGCTGCCGGCTCGGCATCGGCCGCTCGTATCAGATTCCCCATCCCTTCGGCGGCATGACCGTCTACGAGAACCTGCTCGTGGCCGCCAGCTTCGGCGGCGGCCAGAGCGAGCGCGCCGCCGCTCCCGGCTGCCTCCAGATCCTCGAGAGCACCGGGCTCGCGCCCAAGGCGAACCGGCTCGCGGGCTCGCTCGGTCTCCTCGACCGCAAGCGGCTGGAGCTGGGGCGCGCGCTGGCCACCAACCCATCGCTCCTTCTTCTCGACGAGATCGCGGGCGGGCTCACCGAGGCCGAGTCGGCCGAGCTGGTGGCCCTCATCCGTCGCATCAAGGCCGGCGGCGTGGCCATGATCTGGATCGAGCACGTGGTGCATGCCCTCCTCGCGGTGGCGGACCGGCTGCTGGTGATGAACTCGGGCGCGGTGCTCGCCGAGGGCGAGCCCGCCGCGGTGATGGCCGACCGCGAGGTGCGGCGCATCTACCTGGGCATCGAGGCATGAGCCCGCTGCTCGCCACCGACGGGCTCACCGCCCACTACGGCGACTTCCAGGCCCTGTTCGGGATCGACTTCGAGGTTGGGGCAGGGGAGGTGGTGGCGATCATCGGCGCCAACGGCGCCGGCAAGTCCACCTTCCTTCGATCCGTCTGCGGCCTCCTTCCCGTGGCGTCCGAGCAGGTGCGCCTCGACGGCGAGCCCATCGGCGGCATGCCCGCGCATCGCATCGCGGCGCGGGGACTGGCCATGGTCCCCGAGGGCCGGCGACTCTTTCCGAGCCTCAGCGTGGAGGAGAACCTGCTCGCGGGCGCGCACCTGCGCCGCGCGGGCCCCTGGTCCCTGGCCCGCGCCTACGAGCTCTTTCCCGTCCTGCGGGAGAAGCGGCGCGCCTATCCGCGCACGCTGTCGGGCGGCGAGCAGCAGATGGCGGCCATCGGCCGCGCGCTGATGGCCAACCCGCGCCTGCTCATCTGCGACGAGCTCTCGCTGGGGCTGGCGCCGGTGGTGGTGAAGGGTCTCTACGACGCGCTGACCCAGGTGGTGCGGGAGGGGCTCGCCGTCATCATCGTGGAGCAGGACGTGGCGCTGGCCCAGGGCATGTCCCGCCGCCTCTACTGCTTCCAGGAGGGCCGCGTCTCGCTGCGCGGCGCCTCGTCGGCCATCACGCGCGCCGAGATCACCCGTGCCTATTTCGGCGTCTGACCTCATCGGCTGGCTCGACACCCTCATCCAGGGCGTGCTGCTGGGAGGCCTCTACGCGCTCTTCGCCATGGGGCTTTCGCTCGCGTTCGGCGTGATGCGGCTGGTCAATATCGCGCATGGCGATCTCATCGTGCTCTCGGCCTTCGGGGGCGTGGCGCTGGCGCTGGGCACCGGCTGGAGCCCCTACGTGGCCTTCGTGGTGGTGGTGCCCGCGATGGCGGCGCTGGGCTATGCGCTGCAGCGCGTGCTTCTCAATCGGACGCTGGGCGGCGACATCCTGCCCCCGCTGCTGGTGACCTTCGGGCTATCCATCATCGTCCAGAACCTCCTGCTGGAGATGTTCTCCGCGGATCCGCGCTCGCTCCGCGCCGGCGGCTTCGAGACCGCGAGCGTCCAGCTCGGCGGCGGCATCGCGGTGGGCTGGCTGCCGCTCAGCGTCTTCTTCGCCGCCGCCGCCGTGACCCTGGGCCTCGAGCTCCTCTTCGGCCGCACGCGTCTCGGCCGTGCCTTTCGCGCCACGTCCGACGACCGCGTCACCGCCGAGCTCATGGGCATCGGCCATCGACACGTCTTCGCGCTGGCCACCGCGGTGTCGTTCGCCATCGCCGCGGTGGCGGGCATCTTCCTCGCGTTCCGCACCACGGTGGCGCCGAGCGACGGGCCCGGCTATCTCCTCTACGCCTTCGAGGCGGTGATCATCGGCGGCATGGGCTCGTTCTGGGGCACGTTCGGCGGCGGCGTGATCCTCGGGGTGGCGCAGGCGGTGGGCTTCCGGTTCGACCCGGGCTGGGGCATTCTCGTCGGCCACCTGGCCTGCCTGGCGGTTCTCCTCACGCGCCCCGAGGGTCTTTTCCCTCGCACGCGGGACTGAGCGTGAGCGCCCTTCCGTCTCGCGCCGGCCACGCCGGCCTCTGGGGCGGCGCCGCCCTGATCGCCGGCCTCGCCACGCTGCCCTGGTGGGCGGACGCCAGCCTCATGCGGCTGGCGGTGGAGGGGGTGTGCCTGCTCGTCCTCGCCCAGATGTGGAATCTCCTCGCGGGCTATGGCGGCCTCGTCTCGGTGGGACAGCAGGCCTATGTCGGCCTCGGCGGCTATGCGCTGGTGGTGCTGGCCGACTATGCCGGGCTCAACCCGTTTCTCTGCGTTCCGCTGGGCGGGCTGGCCGCCGCGCTGGCCGCGGTGCCCGTGTCGCGGATCGCGTTCCGTCTCCAGGGCGGCTA
>Ga0068857_100004564_pt1 | contig 11719 bp, 9 predicted proteins | sample KBSCornC72_FD_66591 | JGI IMG/M metagenome (GOLD analysis project Ga0068857, IMG submission 66591) | Corn rhizosphere microbial communities from Kellogg Biological Station, Michigan, USA - KBS Corn C7-2 | ecosystem: Host-associated > Plants > Roots > Rhizosphere > Soil ...
GATATTCAAAGGCTTAGGACGGTGCGTCTCGGTTCGGGACGTGCTGTATCAAGCCGCTAGGAGGCGGGTTGTGACGGTGCGTCTCGGTTCGGGACGTGCTGTATTGAGCCCCTAGGAGGTGGGTTGTGACGGTGCGTCTCGGTTCGGGACGTGCTGGTGCTGATGCTTCCGCTTCTTCTCCGCCGCCGTCTTGAGCTGGCCGCAGGCGGCATCGATGTCGCGGCCGCGCGGAGTCCGCACCGGCGCTGAAATCCCCGCTTCGAAGACGATGTTGCTGAAAGCTCTGATCCGCTCGTCGCTCGAACATTCGTATGTCGCGCCCGGCCACGGGTTGAACGGAATGAGGTTCACTTTCGCTGGAAGCCGATACTTGCGCAGCAACCGAACGAGCTCGCGCGCATCCTCGTCGCTGTCGTTCTTGTCCTTCAGCATGACATATTCGAAGGTGATGCGCCGCGCGTTGTTGGCGCCCGGATAGGCCGCACAAGCTTCGAGCAGTTGGTCGATCCCGTACTTCCTATTGAGCGGGACGATCTCGTCCCGGATTTCCTTGCTGACCGCGTGAAGGCTGACGGCGAGGTTTACCCCGATCTCATCGCCCGCGCGCGCCATCATCGGGACGACGCCGCTCGTCGAAAGGGTGATGCGCCGCCGCGACAGACCGAGCCCGTCGCCGTCCATGACGATCTTCAGCGCGTCGCGGACATTGTCGAAATTGTAGAGCGGCTCGCCCATGCCCATCATCACGATATTGGTGAGCATGCGCCCCTCGGGCTGCGACGGCCATTCGCCGAGCGCATCGCGGGCGAGCATCACCTGGCCGACGATCTCGCCTGGCTCGAGGTTCCGGACCAGCGCCATCGTCCCGGTATGGCAGAAACGGCAATTGAGGGTGCAGCCGACCTGGCTCGACACGCAAAGCGTGCCCCGGTCTGCATCCGGGATGAAGACCATCTCGAAATCGTGGCCATCGTGCGTGCGCAGCAGCCATTTGCGCGTACCATCCGACGAGACCTGCGCCTCGACCACTTCCGGCCGCGCGATCGTGAAGCGGTCGGCGAACCAGCCGCGCTGCGGCTTGGCGACGTCGCTCATCGCGGCGAAGTCGGTAGCCCCGCGATTGTAGATCCAGTGCCAGACCTGCTTGGCCCGGAGCTTCGCCTGCCTTGGCTCCAGCCCAGCCTCTTCGAACGCCGAACGAATCTGGTCCTTCGACAGCCCGACGAGCTCGATCTTGCCGTCCGCGCGAGCGCCCACGGCCCGCGGAACGGGCACGGGGTCGATCGCACCGGCGATCGGCATCAGGGACGTATCGGCACTCATGGCGAGCGGCCTATCTAGTTACCGCCGCTGCATTTTGCCAGCGCATCGAGCGGCAGCGCCGTCGATCGCGGTTGGAGCGCCATCGAGAGCATAGCTATCGACGAAGCGCGTTCCAGCGATATCCCGGGCTTCGACACGCATCGCCGTCGAGTTGCGCACTGCGGCGATGATCGCCTGTTCCTGGGCCGGGCCGCGGCTCCATGCCCAGTCGTTGCGGCTGACCAACAGGAAAGGCTGGTTGCCGACGCTCAGCATGACCGTCGAATTGGGCCGGGGAGCGCGGCTCAAATGAAGATGGAACTCGCCCCAGCGGCGGCGATCCGCGGTGAATGTGAAGCCCGCTGTCGCTTGCACCTTGCCCTTCGGCGCGCGCAATAAGGATCGCGACAAAGCGGCACATTGATCTCCCCGATCGATGGCGACCCATGACCCGCGAGCGGCGATGATCGACCCGCTCGCGAATGATGGGGACGACAGGAAAATCCCCGCAAAGATTGCAGCGAATAGTCTCATTTTTCCTGTTTGAGCACAAAATGGCACGACAAACTCACGAACTTCTCTCCAAAATGTAGAATTAATCCGCCAATCTTGTCCTTGTTTCAGCCATATGCCACGATGATTTCGCTCGGTCCTCTTCGATTTAGCCGCCAGAGGAGACCCCAGGTGGACCGGACTCTTCCGAACAAGCCGTTTTCGATCCTCTAGTCTGCGCTATATCGATGCTGATCGCCGAGACTCTTGGCCGGGTCGCCGTGGAACTCGCACTTTTTGCGGGCGTGGGCTTCCTCCTTTTCGCGATCAACGACCTGCTGGTTGACCTGATCTTCTTCGCGCGCCGCGTCTGGCGGGCGCTCACCATCTACAACCGCTTTCCGCGATCCTACGCAACCTACTTCATCTTCAACAAGAATCCGGGCTTCATGGCCATTTTCGTTCCCGCTTGGGACGAAGCGCCGGTGATCGCATCGATGCTGCGGTCAACCCTCGGGCGGCTGGATTACGACGATTACCGAATCTTCGTGGGCCATTATCGCAATGACCCCGCGACTGCCGCCGCGATCGCGAGCGTCGCGGATCCGCGCATCGAATCTGTGGAAGTGCCGGCTGATGGACCGACTACGAAGGCCGACTGCCTGAATCACCTCTACGCTGCTCTGATCGCCTGGGAGATGGACAGCGGCCGCCCCGCAAAGGCGGTGGTCCTGCACGACGCCGAAGACGTTGTGCACTCCCTCGAACTGAGGATCTTCGACGGACTGGTCGATCGCGCCGCGATCATCCAGCTGCCCATACTTCCAATCCCCGACCGCAGCTCGCGCTGGATTAGCGGGCATTATTGCGACGAGTTCGCCGAAGCGCACATCAAGGATCTCGTTGTGCGCGAGGCCGTGGGAGCTGCCATTCCGCTCGCCGGCGTAGGATGCGCGATCGGCCGTCAGCCGCTCGCCCGGCTCGCGTCTCTGGCTGACGGAAAGCCGTTTGCGGGAAACAGCATGACCGAGGATTATGAGATGGGTCTGCGGCTAGGCGCGCTCGGCCTGAAGACGATGTTCGTCAGGATTCCGGAGCGACCGGGCGATCGCGGAGTCGTTGCAAGCCGCGGCCATTTTCCCGCGACGATCGGGGAAGCGGTGCGGCAGAAGGCTCGATGGCTGGGTGGAATCGCGCTCGCCGGCTGGGACCGTTTGGGCTGGACCGGCGGCCTTGGCGAACGCTGGATGCGAATGCGCGATCGTAGAGGTCCGCTTGCGGGGCTCCTGCTCCTCGCCGCTTATGCCGCAGCGTTCCTGTGGTCGCAGATCTGGGTGGCTGAAGCGCTTGGAGCGCCAATCCACGCCCGTTTGGACCCAACCCTCACGACATTGCTAACGATCAACGCGTGGTTGCTCGCGTGGCGCATAGCCATGCGCGCGATGTTCACGGCATCAGCCTACGGGCTCGGCGAGGGGCTGCTTTCGATCCCCCGCGTGGTCGTCGGAAATGTGATCGCAATGCTCGCCGCCGCCCGGGCGGTCGGCCTTCATTTGGGCGGCGGAGCGAAGCGATGGGACAAGACGAGGCACATCTTTCCCGCGGAGTTTCGGTCGTGAGGCCGTCGCTGCGATTCCTCGCGCTGGCAGTCCTGGGCTGGGTCGGCTTTCGTATGGCGACATTGGGAGCCTTGCCCGGCGCCGGAATATTTTCGATCGAGCGCAGCGAGGCGAAGGCGCCCCCCATTGTGCAAACCGAATTTCCGGAGATTGCTCCGGTCGCGCCGGTTCAGGAGCCTGCTCCGTCCTATCCTGTCGTCTCGGCCGCCGCCTACGGCCCCGCCTATCCTCAACCGTTGGTCATTCCCGTCTATTATCAATATCAGGGTGCGGTCTCGGCGCCTGTCATGCCGGCAGGCTACACACCCATCGTCGCGATGCGCGGCGCACAATTCTCGTCGATTCCGCAGCGTGACGAATGGCCGGTTCGAAGCTTTGCGGCGGCTTCGATGCCGCCGACCAGGCCGGCAACTCCAAGCCCAACCCCGCCTTTGATCGAACCCCGCCGCCTCGACAGGCTGCAGCTGACGATGTGGGCAATGTTGCGCCAGCAGGGCATGATTGCGGTGCCTCACTCACTGGCAAGCAGCGGAACGCTTGGGGGCAGCCAGGCCGGCGCGCGGCTCTTCTACAATGTCTCGCCGCAACTTGCGGCAGTCCTGCGCAGCAGCTCCGACGTCGGCCGCCGCGGCGGCGAACTCGCGCTGGGAATCCGCGTACAACCGCTCCGATCGCTTCCAATCTGGGTGACCGCCGAGCGGCGGCAGGCGCTGGGCAAATATGGCGGAGGGCGCAACGCGTTCGCATTGTTCGCCGAGGGCGGCATTTACGATCAGCGCATGCCTTGGGGCTTCCTGCTCGACGGCTATGCGCAGGCGGGAGTCGTGGGTCTCAAGAGCCGTGATCTCTTCGCCGATGGGGGCTTCGCGCTCACTCGTCCGGTGTACCGCAATTTCTCCGCGGGATTCGGCGTTTGGGGCGGGGTCCAGCCGGGGCTTTACCGCGTCGATGCGGGCCCGCGAGTCACCATGCGAGTCCGGCGGAACGTCCGAGTCCATCTGGATTGGCGGCAGCGGCTCGCCGGCAATGCGCTTCCGGCTTCGGGACCCGCGGTGACATTGGCGGGCGATTTCTGACCTGACAGCCTTGGCCGCGGCGGCAGTTTCCGGCTAGTCCAGCGACGGGCAATGGACATCTACCTTCCGATCGCAGGCCAGTCGGTCAACGCCATCTTCATGATCGCGCTCGGCTTCCTTGTCGGCGTGCTCTCCGGCATGTTCGGCGTCGGCGGCGGTTTCCTCACCACGCCTTTGCTGATCTTCTACGGGATTCCGCCCACGGTGGCGGTCGCTTCCGCCGCGACCCAGATCACCGGAGCCAGCGTCTCCGGGGTGATGGTGCACATGCGCCGCGGCGGGGTCGACCTGAAGATGGGTCTCGTGATGATCGTCGGCGGAATCTTCGGCTCGTTCACCGGCGCCCTGCTCTTCCGCCTGCTGCAGTCCACGGGCCAGATCGACCTGGTGATCGGCTTCCTCTACGTGGTGATCCTCGGATGGATCGGCGTCCTGATGCTCAAGGACGCGCTCATCGCGCTCGGCTACATGAAGGCCGCGGACCGCGCCGAAAATGCGCCCAGGCATAATCGCTGGGTCGCCTCCCTTCCCCTTCGCTGGCGCTTCTACAGCTCGGGCCTTTACATCTCACCGCTCGCACCGCTGGCGCTCGGCTTTATCGCCGGAATGCTGACCGTGCTGCTGGGCATCGGCGGCGGCTTCATTCTCGTTCCTGCGATGATCTACCTGCTGGGGATGGCGGCCCGGGTCGTCATTGGCACCAGCCTGGTGATGATCCTCGCGGTCAGCGCGGCAACCACGATGGTCCATGCGCTGACCACCCGATCGGTGGACGTCGTCCTCGCGACCTTGCTTCTGATCGGCGGCGTGATCGGCGCGCAATATGGTGCAATCCTTACGACCAGGCTGAAGCCGGATTACCTCCGCCTCGCGCTCGCCGCGATCATCCTCGTCGTCGCCGCCCGGATGTTGCTCGGCCTCGCCTGGCACCCCGACGAGATCTATTCGATCGAGTATCTGTGAGCGTCCGCTGGACATCGATTCTGCTGGCGTTGCTGGCGCCGATCCTGGTCGCCGCCGACAAGCCGGTGCTCGTTCCCGACATCTCCGCCCGCCAGGTGCAGATCCGCTACAGCTTCACGGGCGCACAACTGCTGCTCTTCGGTGCGGTCGTTTATCCTGGCGGCCGGGCGCCGACGCGGCCCGCGGATGTTGTCGTCGTCCTTCGCGGGCCGGTCCAGCCGATCCTCGTGCGGGAAAAGCAGCGAATCCTGCACATCTGGATGAACGCCGATTCGAACCGTTTCCGCTCCGCCCCCTCTTTCTATGCGGTCGCGTCGTCACGTCCGATCGCGGACCTGATGAACGAACGAACGGCAGCCATTTATGAAATGGGCCTTCAGAACCTCCAGCTTTCGCCCGGCGGCGGCGCGCTTCCGGAGAAGGAGCGCCGGTTCGAGGCCGGCCTTCTCAACCTCCGCAAACGCCAGGGCCTTTATGCCGAAGAGCCGCGCGGTGTCGAAATCACCGACGGGGTCCTTTACCGGGCGACCATCACCATCCCGAGCGACGTGCCGATCGGGACATATACGGCGGAGACGTTCCTCGTGGATCGCGGCCGGGTGCTCGCGGCCGCCACGCGGGACATTCACATCGACAAATCGGGGTTCGAGCGCTTCATCGCGGTTGCGGCCCGGCGCCAATCCTTCCTCTATGGCCTGACTTGCGTTCTGCTTTCGCTTGGACTCGGGTGGGCCGCCGCGGCTTTGTTCCGGCGCCGTTTCTGACTGCAGCCCTAAGCCAATTTTAACTGCTTTCGCTTAGCCCCTACGCGCATTCGTTACGATTAGGGGTGTAAGCGGACATGAACGATCAGCCGAATCTGCGTCAATTCCTCGATGAGGTGAACAGTTTCACCGAAGAGGAAGCGGCTGCGGCGCCGGTCGCCGGCGGAAAGCCCCTCGGGCCCATCGGCAAAGTCCTTGAGATCGCCGGTTCGGGCTCGCAGATCTGCATGGATTCGGCAACGCTTCTTGCCTTGCAATCGCATCCCGATCCTGCCGCCGCCATGTCGGGCCAGGTCGGTAGCCAGGTGAAGATGGTGGTCGGCACGAATTGGCTGATTGCCAACGTCCGCACCATGCGCGCCGATGAGAGCGGAGAAGTCGTCGCCAACGTCGACTTCCTCGGCGAAGGCAGCCGCGACGCGAAGGGGCACATGAGCAACTTCCGGCGCGGTGTAACGCGCTATCCGATCCCGGGTACCGAGGTGCTGCCGGTCACCACGGAAGATCTACGCGCCGTCTTCGCAGCGAGTGACGAGGCCCATATCGAAATCGGCACGGTCTATCCGACCGACGACATCCGCGGGGCCCTCTATGTCGATCCGATGCTGTCGAAGCACTTCGCGGTCCTGGGATCGACCGGTACCGGTAAGTCGACCTCGGTCGCTTTGATCCTCCACCGCATTTCGCAGCTGTCTCCGGAGGGTCACATCCTGATGATCGACCCGCACGGCGAATATTCCGCCGCTTTCAAAGGATGCGGTGAGCTGTTCAACGTCGACAATCTGCAACTGCCCTACTGGCTGATGAATTTCGAAGAGCATTGCGAAGTCATGCTCACCACCCATGAGGCGGAACGTCAGCGCGACGCCGACATCCTCGCCAAGTGCCTGCTTGCTGCGCGCACCAAGGGCAAGGACATGAGCCAGTTCGGCAAGGTGACGGTGGACAGCCCGATCCCGTACCTGCTGGCCGATCTCAACACGATCATCGTCAATGAGATGGGCAAACTCGAGCGCGCGGGCGACACGCTTCCCTATCAGCGCCTGAAAACGAAGCTCGATGAGCTTCGCGCCGACCCGCGCTACACCTTCATGTTTTCGGGCATGCTGGTGTCGGACTCGATGCCCGGCCTGCTCGCCAAATTGTTCCGCCTGCCGAGCCACGGCAAGCCGATCTCGATCGTCGACGTGTCGGGCGTTCCGTCCGAAGTCACATCAGTCGTGGTCTCCGTGCTGGCCCGCATGGTCTTCGATTACGCCATTTGGTCGCGAACCGAGGCACAGCGTCCGCTTCTACTCGTCTGCGAAGAGGCGCACCGCTATGTGCCCAAGGACGAAAATGCCGAGAATGGCCAATCGGTCCGCCGGATCCTCGAAAGGATCGCCAAGGAAGGCCGTAAATATGGCGTCAGCCTTGGCCTCATCACGCAGCGTCCATCGGATCTTGCCGAAGGCGTGCTGTCACAGTGCGGTACGATCGTATCGATGCGCTTGAACAACGACCGAGACCAGGCCTGCGTCCGAGCGGCGATGCCGGAAGGCGCGCGCGGCTTCCTCGACGCGATCCCGGCGCTGCGCAACCGCGAATGCATCGTCTGCGGTGAGGGCGTCGCGATCCCCATCCGCGTCCGCTTCGACGATTTGGAGCCGGAAAAGCGTCCGGCGTCGTCAGATCCGAGCTTCGCCCGTCTGTGGCGCGAGACCGGCGACGAAGAGGGCATCATCCAGCGCACGATCAAGCGCTGGCGCGGGCACGGCCGCTAAGAACGGATCAGCTTTTGGTGCCGCCTTTTGGTGGCGCCGGCCGTTTCCTCCGATCGCCCTTGCGGCGATCATTTTGCCGCCGATCGCCGACAAGCCCGCTGGTGCCCGACGACTTTCGGCGGTCCGTCTTGCGTCGGTCGTCCTTTCGGCGATCGACGAAACCCGGCTTTTCATGCACCCGCATCTGATCGGCCGTAATCGCGATCACGTCAGCATTGGGGTCCGAGCTGCGCAGCCTTTCCCTGGCGGCTGCGACAACGAAGGCCAAACGGGTCCGAACGAATTCGCGGCAGTCGTCGTCGGAGATCGCCGCCGCTTGGTCGGGCGGAAGCTGGAGGAAGCCTCCAATTGCATCTCTCCCGACCGAGATGTCGCGAAGCTTCCCGTCGATCCACACCTCCACCAGTGTGAATTCACCGCTTGATCTGATTGAATCGTTTTCCACGCGCACACTCCCCCAGTCGGGGATTGTATAACAGATCAAGAGGGTTATGCGCGAGCCTGACTTCGCCTGATTCCGACGCTCAGCAGCGCTTTCAGGCGCGCCCTCACCGCATCGGCTACGTGGTTGTCGACCAGCTGGGTCGCCGTGAACCGGACGGACAGGGGATTAACCGGACGGCCGCCCGCCTGAACTTCATAATGGAGATGCGGTCCCGTCGAGAGTCCCGATGAGCCGACATAGCCGATCAACTGGCCGGCGTGGACGAAGCTGCCGGGCGCCGCGACGATCTGGCTCATGTGACTGTAGCTGCTGACGAGTCCGCCCGCATGCGCGATCCGCACCTGGCGTCCGTAACCACCAGCCCAGCCCGCTCCAACCACCTGGCCGTCGCCTGCGGCAACGATCGGGCTGCCCCAGCTGGCGCCGATGTCGACGCCCGCGTGGAAGCGCGTGAAATGCAGGATCGGGTGATAGCGATAGCCGAAGTAAGAGGTGATGTGGCCGGCGACCGGAAGGCCGGTAATCGTCGAAACCGTCGCCTGCTGCCGGTCCGCATTGGCCGCGTCGATCCACTCATTCTTTCCGTTGCCGTTCCACAGCACCAGCTGGAGGTTCGACGATGCGACGCGCTCGAGGCCGGCGTAGAGAAGCTCGCGGTTTCGCCCGAGCACGAGGTCGAAACCATCGCTCGGACCCACATCGCCGACGTCGATCTCCGTCGCCAGCGCGGCAAGATATTGCGCCGCGACCTGCGGCGATGCCCCCGCCGCGCGAAGCGACCAGTACAGACCGTCGCCGACTCGCCCTCTTATCCGAAGCGGGCTCAGGACGATGGCGGGAGCGGGCGGCGGAGTGGCGACAGGCGCCGGCGCGCGCTTTGGAACGAAATCCACTGTCTCGACGGCCTCGGTCGGCGCCATCGGCATTCCGGTCGCACCACCGTTCGATAGCGGCGCGATTCCCAGGGCCTGCCATTGACGGGCCTCGGTGCTGGGAATGTCTCGGGGGGTTGGGAGTGAAGCCCAGGCGACGCCGCTGCACAGCAGGGCCAGTACGCCTGCGCTTTTCCAGCCAGGGCGCGGCAGGGTCAGCGCTCGCGATCCGCTCGTTCGCCGGCCGAATGCGCGCGCCTGATGAGGCCGTGAGGTCAACACAGGCCCTCATTCGCGAAACAAGGTTAAGACCGGCCTAATTTCGCTCGTCGAAGGAGCCTTGCGTTCCCCGCGCGGGGTGGCACATTCGTTCCAAATGGCGCCGCGTTCAGACGCTCTCGTCCGGGCGATCCTCGGACCCACCAACACCGGCAAGACCCACTTGGCGATCGAGCGGATGTGCGGTCATTCCTCCGGAGTCATCGGTTTTCCGCTGCGGCTTCTGGCGCGCGAGGTCTATGACCGGGTCGTCGCGATGAAGGGTGAAAAGCAGGTCGCCCTGTTGACCGGCGAAGAGCGCATCGTACCTCCGCAGGCGCGCTATTTCCTTTGCACTGCCGAGAGCATGCCGGTGCCGGGCGGGGACAGCCATCACGATGGCGACCTTCAGCGGGATTTCGCCTTTGCCGCGATCGACGAGGCCCAGCTCGGGATCGACCCCGAGCGCGGGCATGTTTTCACCGATCGAATGCTTCGGGCACGGGGACGGGAGGAGACGCTTATCCTCGGGTCCGACACCCTTAGGCCGATCATCCGTGAGCTTCTGCCCGACGCGGAAATCGTCAGCCGGCCGCGCTTTTCGACGCTGCGTTACGCGGGCAGCGTCAAACTCTCCCGCCTGCCGCCGCGCTCCGCCGTGGTCGCCTTCTCGGCCGAGCAGGTCTACGCCCTCGCCGAAATGCTGCGCCGCTTCCGTGGAGGAGCAGCCGTTGTCATGGGCGCGCTTTCTCCGTCAACACGGAACGCGCAGGTCGCGATGTTCCAGCGCGGTGAGGTCGATTATCTCGTGGCCACCGATGCGATCGGAATGGGGCTCAATCTCGATGTGAGCCACATCGCCTTCGCCGGCCTCGAAAAGTTCGACGGGCGGCGCGACCGGCGCCTCGCGATCGCCGAGATGGCGCAGATCGCGGGCCGAGCCGGACGTCATCAGAAGGATGGAAGCTTCGGCACGCTCGGCCTCAGCGAGGACAGCGGCGGATTCAGCGACGAAGAAGTCAACGCGATCGAGGAACACCGCTTCCGCCCGCTCGATTCCGTCTATTGGCGTAACTCCGACCTCGACTTCAACGACGTCCGGGCCCTGATCTCGAGCCTCGAGGAAAAGAGCGACGATCCTCTCCTCCGTCCGGCCCCCGAGGCCATAGACCTCGCCGTATTGAAGATCATTGCCGAAGACCCTTCGGTCGTCGCCAAGCGCGGCCAGCAGGCGCGGCGTCTCTGGGCGGTTTGCGGCCTTCCCGACTTCCGCAAGATCGGGCCGATGCATCACGCTCGCATGGTTCGCCGCCTTTACAGCTACATCGGCGAAGGCGGCCACATCCCCCACGAATGGTTTGCGGCCGAGGTTGCCCGGCTCGACAATGTCGCCGGCGATATCGAAGCGCTCGCCGACCGTCTCGCGGGGATTCGCAGCTGGGCCTATATCGCGCATCGTGCCGACTGGCTCGCCGATCCGGCCAAATGGGCCGAGCGCACGCGTGAAGTCGAGGCCCGGCTCTCCGACGCGCTTCACGAACGTCTCACCCAGCGTTTCGTCGACCGCCGGACCGCCGTTCTGGTCCGCGACATCGGCGCGCGGGGGTCGGACGCGTTGCCTGTCACCGTCGCTGCCGATGGCGAGGTCAGCGTTGGCCCCGAGCCGATCGGTCACCTCGCCGGTTTCGAGTTTCGCGTGGACCCATCAGCGCGGCTTGCCGACAAAAGATTGTTGCTCGCCGCCGCCGAGCGACGCCTCGGCGATGAGCTGGACCGTCGCGCCAATGGACTGGTCGAGGCACCCGACGACGCCTTCGAACTGACCGTCGAACAGGATGGAGGACTTGCGGTAGCCTGGGAAGGGCACATCCTCGCTCGTCTGTCCGTTGGTCGAACCCTCCTCGAACCCGCGCTGCGCACGGCCCGCCCCCTCGATCGCCTGTCGGCCCAGACCCGCGCCGCCCTTCGTTCGCGCCTGGAACGTTGGCTGGATTCGCAGGTCGATCGAAATCTACGGCCGCTGAAGACACTCGCGGCGGCCGCGTCCGATCCGGCGAGCTCGCCCGGAGTCCGCGCGCTTGCGGCGATGCTCGCCGACGCCGGCGGTGCGCTGCCGAGAAAGTCCGTGCTCGGCGCGATCTCACACCTCGAACAGGCCGATCGCC
>Ga0068857_100004565_pt1 | contig 11719 bp, 11 predicted proteins | sample KBSCornC72_FD_66591 | JGI IMG/M metagenome (GOLD analysis project Ga0068857, IMG submission 66591) | Corn rhizosphere microbial communities from Kellogg Biological Station, Michigan, USA - KBS Corn C7-2 | ecosystem: Host-associated > Plants > Roots > Rhizosphere > Soil ...
ATCGGGCGGTGCAGGTGCAGTACCGGCGGACGGCGGATTGTCGGCTGGCGGCGGTGGGGTTGGCGATTCGGCTGTACGAAGTGGACCACGGCGGGGCGCGGCCGGGGGCGCTGTCGGAATTGGCGCCGGCGTATTTGCCGGTGGTTCCGGCGGACCCGATGGCGCGGGGCGGGGCGGCGTTGCGGTATGTTTTGGCGGGTGGGCGGGCGATCGTGTATAGCGTCGGCGTTGACGGCGTGGACGACGGCGGGAGCGAGGCGGCGCGGCCGGGTGTGCGGTTGGAAGACGGGGAGCCGGTGGATCGGTGGCAGGGGAAGGATGCGGTGTTTTCGCTGGTGAGGCGGGGGCGGTGGTTTGGGAGGGCGGAGTGAGGCGATCGCAATTGAGACAATTGAGTGGCGCGATGGCGCTGGTGATGATGTGTGGTTTGGTTTGTCTGGGGTGTCGTAAGCGGCCGGGCGCGGGTAAGTTGCCGGCGGCGGGGGGTGCGCCGCCGGCTCCGACGTTGTTCTTTGGGCGGGTGACGGATCAGGACGGGGTGGGGCTGGACGCCGTGGAGGTGGTGGTGCGGACGGCGGAGTTGACGCCGAACCCGATTATGCCGGGCGGTAACGTGCCGTCGAACGGGAAGACGTTCAGCGTTTACACGAACGACCGCGGGAGTTTTCTGGTCATGCTGCCCGTTTGCCACAACGACCTGGTCATCGAGGACGTGCGGAAGGCGGGATATGACTGGGTGAGGGACTGGGCGTGGCAGCTTCCGGAGCGCAAGGGAGAGAACACTGTGGCGTTCCAGTTCGCGGGGCGGTATGTGCGGTGTCCGGTTTACGTGCCGGATGCGAGCAATCCCGCGGTGCTTCCGCTGCACCGGCGCGGGAGTGAGCGGGCGGTGGCGAATCCGTCGCGGGGCGGGGCGGACGTGGATTGTAACGGGCGGCGGACGGTGAACGGGCCGGTGGTTCCGGCGATCCCTTCGGCGGGGCCGGGGGCGCCGCGGACGGACGAGGAGATCGGGGCGGCGATCCGGGGGTATGGGGAGAGGGCGCGTGGGAGATAGGGTGCGGTTTGGGCGATGCGGGGTGTTTCGCCTGGCGAACACGCGCACCTGCGGTGCGGCCGCTACGCGGGGTTTGTTGATTGTGAAGTGGTCCAGCGCGGTGACGGTGTGATGAATCACACCCTACGAAAATGATGTTGGTCGGCCGGGCGCGAGCCAGCGCAGGCGGTCGGAAAAAAACTAGGACGCAGCTAGTTTTTATCCCCGATGTGGGGCGGTGCGGGCGTCGGGTGGCGGTCATGTTCCCTTGTAACTGAGGACCGGATGGAGGGTTCGGGTGACCTTCGTCAGGTCGCGCTGGGCGCGCATTACCGCGTGGATGTCCTTGTAGGCGGTGGGGGCTTCGTCGCACAGGCGGGGGGCGCGGCGGTGGTCGAACCAGACGTTGGCCATCTGGCGGTGGAGGTCGCGCGGGGAGATGCGGCGGCGGGCCTGGTCGCGCGCGAGCGCGCGGCCGGCGCCGTGGGAGCTGGAACAAAGCGCCGGGGCGTGGCCGCGGCCTTGGACGTGGAAACTGGCGGAGCCCATCGAGCCGGGGATGACGCCCGGTTCGCCTTCGGCGGCGGGCAGGGCGCCTTTGCGGTGGATCCAGAGTGATTGGCCGTCGATGGTTTCCTGGCGGACGAAGTTGTGGTGACAGTCGATGAGGGACGCGGGGAGCGGTTCGACGTCGAAGAGGGATTTCAGGATGTCGATAACGGCGCTGCGGATGGCGGCGGTTTGCGGCGGCGTAGGCGAGGGCCCAGGACATGTCGGCGAGGTAGGCTTGGCCTTGGGGCGTGGTCGCGTCGAGGGAGGGGAGGGCGGACGTGGGATGGAGTGCGCGGGCGAGGGAGAGGTGGTGGTCGCGAATCAGTTGGCCGATGCCGCGCGAGCCGGTGTGTAGCATGAGCCAGAGGCGTTCGTCGGCCTGGTCGCGCTGGAACTCGAGGAAGTGGTTGCCGCGGCCGAGGGTGCCAAGCTGGACGCGGGCGTCGCGGCGTCTGGCGGATTCGAGACGCGGGTGGGAGAGCGGCGCGTCGGTGAGGGGCGGTGGCAGGTCGCGCGGGGCGCGGTGGCGGTTTGATGGGACGCGCTCGTAGAGGGCGGCAAAGAGTTTCGCGGCGGCGGATTCGCCGGCGAGGAGGTCGGCGCCGGCGTCGAAGGCGAGGGCGGACATGCCGCAGCCGATGTCGCCGCCGACGGCGCTTGGGTACAGGCGGTGCGTGGTCGCCAGCACGGTGCCGACGGAGACGTCGTGGGATAAATGGACGTCGGGCATGACGGCGATGCGGGCGACGTCGGGCTCGCGCGCGAGGCGGTCGAGGGCGGCGCGGACGTCGGGCGGGAGGGGCGAGGCGAGCCAGGTGCGGATGTCGGTTCGGGTTTCGCTCATTGCGACACCTCCCCGGTCGAGGTGGGCGTCGTTGGCATGGGAGCGAAGAGGAGTTCGGGGGCGCGCTTTCGGGTGATGGCGGCGGCGACCTGGGCGCGGAGGAAGCCGGACGCCTGCTCCAAGTGGGCGAGGGCGTCGGTAACCGGTGCGCCCGCGGGGAGGCCGACGCGGACGAGCAGGCGCGAGGCGTCGGGCGCGGGGGTGACGTCGTGGAGGACGAGGTCGCGCACGACATCGTCGGCGCAGTCGCCCAACGCGAGCGACAGGGCGCGGAAGACCTGGCGGCAGAGCTGCGCGGTCTTCTGGTCGCGGCGGTGGTTGGTGGAGCTGAAGAAGGAACTGGAGCTGTCATTAGTGAACGGATTTTGCGCGCGGCGAGACGCTCGCCGCGGGTTGCGGTTTGAATGCTTCATAATGTATTTCGCGAAATCGAGAACGGTGGCGCGCGCGCGCGCGCTAGCCGGTGATGACGGCTGGGTGCGCGCGGATCGATCAATCACTCATCGACGGAACGTGAGAACGGCGGGCCCTCTCGAATTACCGCGAAACGCGGGAGAGGCGGGGCGGGCGGGATGGTGCAATGATTGGCATGGTGGCCTCACTTTGCCAGCAGGGGGAATTGTCCGCCGGCGACGAGCAGGATAACCGTGCGGGCGGCGGCGTCAAAACGGGTGTCGCTCGCCAGCCTACGACGCGGCACACCGATCAATCTGACAGCCGAAGTAAGAACTAGGACGGGCGGGATAAAAACTAGGACGCAGCTAGTTTTTTTCCCCGAAGTCGGGAAGACCGAAGTGAAGACTAGCGCGGGGGGATGAAAACTAGGACGCAGCTAGTTTTTTTCCCCCGTTCCTCTTCTTTGCTTCTTTGATCCTTTGCCTCTTTGCGACGCAGTGCCGGGTGCGCGGCTACGCCCGCGGGACGATCGCGTCTATAAACGGGAATGACTACGCAGTGACGCCACCGGCCTTTTGTCGCAAAGGAGCAAAGAAGCAAAGGAACAAAGAATTCGAGGAATGCAATCACCTTCCCCACGAACTGCCGACGGGGGGCGGTGGCCGTTAGGGGAGGAAGTCGAGACTAGGCGCGGACGCCGGGGGGCCCCCCGCCTTTGCGACATTCGAGAAGCGGAATTGTCACGTCCCAACGACTTCGGCCATGTATGATTGAGCGAGCAGATCTGGCCGGTCGAACAAGGGCGCGTGGATGGACGATTCGGAGTTGCTTCGGCGGTACGCGACGGACGGCTGTTCGGAGTCGTTCGCGCTCATCGTGCGCCGGCACTTCGGGTGGGTTTACTCGGCCAGCTTGCGGCAGGTGGGGGAGGCGGCGCTGGCGGAGGACGTGACGCAGTCGGTCTTTATCCTGTTAACCCGGCGGGCGGGGGAACTGGGGGAACGGGTCGTCTTGCGGGGGTGGCTCTTCAATACCTTGCGGTTCGTGGCGCGGGAGGCGCGGCGGAAGCAGGGTCGGCGTCAGCGGCATGAGGCGATCGTGGCGGGCCAGCGGCAGGAACACATATCCGAGGCCGTCGACGAGGGGGCGTGGGCGGAGATGTCGCCTTACCTCGACGAGGCGGTCGCGTCGCTGCGGGAATCGGACCGGCAGGCGGTGCTGCTGCGGTTTTACGAAGGGAAGAGCTTCGCCGAGGTGGCCGAGGCGCTGGGGACCAGCGAGGTGGCGGCCCGCAAGCGGGTGTCGCGAGCGGTCGAGCGGCTTGGGGCGTTTTTCAAGCGAAAAGGGGTGGTGGTCACGGCGGCGGTGCTGGCGGCGGGATTGGCGCGGGCGTCGGAGGCCGCGGCCATGGCGCCCGAGGGGCTGATCTCTTTGATTTGCGGGGCGATAAAATGTGTCGGCGGCGCCGGTGGCAGTGCGACTGCCGCGGCGAAGGGCGCGGCGGTCACGCCGGCGGCGCGGTCGCTGGCGCGGCGGGCGTCGAGGCGGATGCTCACGGGGCGACGGCGGCTGGTGGCGGCGATCGTGGCGTGCGTCGGTGGAGTGGGGATCGGCGTGTGGCTCCTGCTGAACTGCGTCATTCGCAGCGATTCGGGCGACGAGGTGGCGGGACTTCTCCTGCGAACGTCCGAGAGCGATCTGATCGAACTGCCCGCGGCGGACGATCCGGCCCCCCTGCTGCCGGCGCGGCGTGCGTGGGCGCGGTTCGAGGTGGATCGCGTGGACGGCGGGCCGCGGAAGACGCTGCCGGCGGGGGACGGCCTGAAATGGGCCGAGTGGTGGCTGGCGTTCCGTCAGACCGGCGAGACCCAGCGGCAGGCGAGCGGGGGTGGCCGCGCCGGGAACGGCGGCGTCGATGGCCAACATCCGGAGATCCGTCCGGAGCTGATGGAGGCGGTCGATTGGATCCGGGCGTGGTTCGAGTCGAACGACCCGCTGCAACGGGACGGGAATTTCGGCGCGGGTCTGGGGGGCGGCGGGGCGCAGGCGTCGGCGGGGACCGGCAATGGGGCGGCGGCGGACTCGCACGCGGTGGACGGCGGCGCGGGGGGGACGTCGTCGTCCGGTCACAAGGCGGGGTCGGCGGCCGCGCGCGGAGTGGAGGTCGCGCTGGCGTCGGCGGGGGGAGGCGGGGACGGCGGCGGCGGCGGTGCGGACGAACCGGCTGGGTCCTTGAACGTCGTGAGGTTGACGGACGTGCCGGCGCAGTCGGGTTACCTCGTCTACCTGCGTCCGCACACCTTGGACTACACGATCGCCAGCCAGAATGTGGCGACGTTCTGGACGGCGGCCGACGGGGCGGTGGTCATCACCACGAACACTGACGGAAGCCGATCGATCCACATTCGCCGAACGGTGCACGGGCGCGAGGTGGACGAGGTGATCTCGCTGCCCGCGAACGAATCCGTTGACCTCGGTGGCGGGACGGGCCTGGTTATCGACGCCACGACGGGCGCGATTCATGTAACGCCCACACCCGAGCCAGGGGTGGTCGGCCTGTTGGCGGTGGCAGCGGTGACATGGTTGGGGCGGCGACGGGACCAATAGGTTTTTTGGGGGGCAGAAGTTCATTTTGATGATTTTCCTCTTGACAATAGTCGTTATGAGGAGTATTATTGTGAGTGATGGCTGGCAGGATCCAATCTGAGATTAAGAAGGAAAAGCCGTTTACGAGCGTGGAGCAGGAGGTCTTTCTGAACATTCAGAAGACCGCCGACGTGCTCATGGCGGAAGTGACGGAACTGCTGAAGCCGCATGGGATTTCGCCGACGCAGTACAACGTTCTGCGCATCCTCCGGGGCGCCGGGGCGGGGTGCTGTGGCGGCGGGCACGCGGACCCGGGAGCGAAAGGCTTGGCCTGCCGGGAGATCGGGGAGCGGATGATCACCCGCGATCCGGACATGACGCGGCTCCTGGATCGGCTGGAAGATCGCGGCCTGATCGTGCGGGAGCGCGACAAGGCGGATCGGCGGATGATCAGCACGCGGGTGACCGACGCCGGACTGGAGTTGTTGAAGGGCTTGGATCAGCCGGTGCTGGATCTGCATACGCGGCAGTTGGGTCATCTGGGCAAGGAGCAGTTGGACGTACTGCTGACGCTGCTGGAGACGGTTCGGGGGAGATGCCAGAACAAGTGAAGACGCGCACCTCCGGTGCAGCCGCTACGCGGGTTTTTGTTTTGTATAATAGTCGTTGCGAGGACTTTCCTTACAACTTGGAGCACATTATGATCAACATCATTCCATCTGAAGAACGGTATCACGCGGATCACGGTTGGTTGGATACGCGGTGGCATTTCTCGTTCGCGGACTACCACGACGAGAACAACATGAACTGGGGGCCCCTGCGCGTGTTTAATGACGACGTGGTCAAGGGCGGGGGCGGGTTTGATTTCCACCCGCACCGCGACATGGAGATCGTCTCGTACATCGTGGACGGCGCGCTGGAACACCGCGACCGCCTGGGCAACCGCCACGTGAACAAGGCCGGCGAGGTTCAGGTGATGTCGGCGGGGAAGGGGATCGTGCACGCCGAGAGCAACCCGTCGCCGACGGAGCCGATGCGGCTGATCCAACTTTGGATCATCCCGCGGACGCGCGGCCTGCCGCCGCGGTGGGAGCAGAAGGCGTTCACGAAGGCGGACCGGACGAACCGGCTGCTGCCGGTGGTGTCGCCGGACGACGCGAAGGTGGACGGGTCGCTGACGATCGACCAGGACGCGCGGATTTACGTGTCGTCGCTCGTCTCGGGCAAGGCGGTGACGCACGCGTCCGGACCGGGGCGCCATGCGTACTTCTTCGTCATCGACGGGGAGGTGGAGTTGAACGGCCAAGTGTTAAAGGCCGGCGACCAGGCGCGGGTGGCGGACGAGACGTCGCTGACGATCAAGGCGGCGAAGGACAGTGAGCTGATCCTGCTGGATTTGCCTTAACCAAGTTTTCGTGGGGTTCGCTTTGGCGGACGGAGGAGAAAACCGTCCGCCGAAGCGGACCCTCCATTTTTTGACGAAGGAGCACTTTGATGAAACCGGTAAATAATGAGACGATCGTTCGGCAGTTGAACTGGCGCTACGCGACCAAGCGGTTTGATGCGGCCCGGAAGATCCAGACGCCGGACTGGCGGACGCTGGAGCAGGCGCTGGTGTTGGCGCCGTCGTCGTACGGGTTGCAGCCGTGGCGGTTTTTCGTGGTGAACGATGCCGACGTGCGGGCCCGGGTGCGCGGGGCGGCGTTTAACCAGGCGCAGGTGACGGATGCGTCGCACCTGGTGGTCTTCGCGGCGCGCAAGGGGCTGAACGCGGCGGACGTGGAGCGGTTCGTGGCGCGGGTGGCGGACGTGCGCGGGACGACGGTGGAATCGCTCGAAGGGTATAAGAACATGATGCTCGGCATCCTGAAGCGGCCGGCCGAGCAGGTCGACGCCTGGGCGGCGCGGCAGGCGTACATCGCGCTGGGGACGTTCCTGAGCGGGGCGGCGATGCTCGGAATCGACGCCTGCCCGATGGAGGGGTTCGAGGCGGGCAAGGTGGACGAAATCCTGGGTCTGGACAAGGATGGTTATACGGCGGTGGCGCTGGCGGCGGCGGGGTATCGCGCCGGTGACGACGCGTACGCGAAACTGCCGAAAGTGCGGTTCTCGCCGGAGGATGTCGTCCGGCATGTCTGAGGCGGAAATGAATGGGCCGATCGCGTGGTTGTCTAACGTGGATGTCTCCCGTGTCTAATTTTTCGGAAGGAGTTTGGTCATGAAGCGAATTGCGGTATTGCTTTCGGTGGTGACGGTGCTGGCGCTGGTCGGCTGGCGGGCGGAGGCGCAGGCCCACAAGGTGGACCCGGTGCACTCGTTCGTGGTGTTCCGGATCGGGCACGCGAACATCGGGTACGTGTGGGGGCGGTTCAACGATCCGGCCGGTTCGTTCACGCTGGACGATGCCGATCCGGCGAAGAGCTCGTTCGAGATCGAGATCAAGGTGGCCAACGTGGACACGCACCAGCCCAAGCGCGACGAGCACTTGCAGACGCCGGATTTCTTTAACGCCAAGCAGTACCCGACGATCACGTTTAAGAGCACTTCGGTGAAGAAAGGCTCGGCGGCCAACACGTTGGACGTGACCGGGGACCTGACGATGCACGGGGTGACCAAGAGCGTCACGATCCCGGTCGAGATCACGGGGAAGGGTGATTTCCCGCCGGGCACGCACCGTGCCGGTCTGGAGACGACGTTCACGGTGAAGCGGACGGACTACGGGATCAAGGGAATCCCGGGCGCGCCGGGCGTGGTGGGGGATGACGTGCGGATCACGGTGGCGCTGGAAGGGGTTCGGCAGTAGGTCGTTAGACAGGTTGGGTGCCACAGGTCGCGGTACTCCGAGACCTGTGGCACCCATGATTAATCGAGTGAAGTCACATCATGCTGACGCGCCAGGAAATCCTGCTCGGAATGGTGCTGCCGCTGGCCGTATCGCTCGCGATCGCGGCGGTGGGCGCGTGGCGGCGGTGGGCGGTGGCGATGCCGCTGGCGGCGGGCGGCGGATTTCTGGTGGCTTACGGTTGCCTCAGCGTCCCGCACCTGCCGCCGGATGACGGGAACGATTGGTTGTTTTGGATGGCGATGCCCGTCACGCTGGCGGGGATCGTCGAGGCGGCGTTGGGAAGGGCCTGGGGGTGGGTCGGCGGCGGTTTGGCCGGAGTCGTCGCGGGCGTGTTGCTTCGGCCGCTGGGCGGCGTTTCGGCGGGCGAGTTGTGGGCGGTGGTCATCGGGTTATTCGCGGTGGGCGTCCTGATTGCGTGGCTGCTCTCGGTCGCGCAGGATCGGGTCGGTTCGGTCTGGCCGACGGCGGCGATGTGCGTTGCCCTGGGCGGGGCGGGTGTGTTGGTATTCTCGAGTGGGAGCCGGACGATCGGGATCGAAGGGATCGCCGCCGCGGTGGCGGTGGGGCCGGTGCTGCTTTCAGGCGGGCGACTGCGGGCGGCGCGCGCCGTCGCGGTGGTGGCGGTTCCGCTGCTGGCGGGGGTACTGGTCGCCGGGCACTATTACGCGAACGTCACGTGCACGCAGGCGAGCGTGTTGCTGCTGTCGCCGGCGTTGATGGGGTTGGCGGTTCGTCTGCCGCTCGGGCCGCGCCGCCGATGGTTGCGGGGAGCGATCGGGCTGATCGCGGTCGCCATTGCCGTCTCGTCGGTGACGGCGCCCGCTGCCCTCGCGGCGAAGAAGGCCGCCGAAGTGGATCCGTATTCGGGCTACTACAAGTAAAGCGGCGCGCGTCTCATACCACTGGCAAGCCCGGGAGCTTGCCAGTGCCACCCGGCCCCGTCCCGCGCGCCCCGTCAAAGATCTCGTAGTACCGGCTCCTCGTCCGCCAGCACGTTTCTCGTCGAGCTCACGAAGGCGCGGAACGAGTCCACTGAGTAGATCACCAGCGCCACCCAGATCATCGGGAACGCGACGCGCTGCGCCGACGTAAACGGCTCGTGAAGGAACAGGACGGCCAGCAGGAACGAGCACATGGGTGTGACATATTGCATGAGACCCATGGTGGCCAGGCGAAGGCGTTTGGCGGCGTTGGCGAACCAGAGGAGGGGGAAGGCGGTGATCAGCCCCGCGAGTGACAACAGCGCCCACGTGTGCGGCGGCATCGGCGCGCCCGGTGGCGGGCGCACGAATTCGCGCATGGCGATCAACCCCACGGCGACGGGGAAGAGCACCGCCGTCTCGACGAACAGGCCGGCCATCGGCCCCGCGTTCACCGTCTTGCGGAGGAAGCCGTAGAACGCGAAGGAGATCGCGAGGATCAGGCTGATCGTCGGCAGCCGCCCCTGCGCGACGGTGAGGATCGCGACGGCGATCGTCGCCAGCGCCAGGCTCAGGATCTGCCAGGGCCGCAGGCGCTCGTTCAGGAAGAAGACGCCTAAGAGCACGACGACCAGCGGGTTGATGAAGTACCCCAGCGCCGTCTGCACGACCTGGCGGGTCGCGACGGCGTAGATGAACGTGAACCAGTTGATCGAGATCATCGCCGTCGAGGCGAGGAGCGTCAGGAACGTCTTGCGGTCGCGCACCGCCGCCGCGACCTCGCCCCAGAGCTGGCGGTACGCCATGAACGGCAGCAGCACGATCACGGACCAGAAGACGCGGTGGGCGAGCACCTGGATCGGCGGGATCTCGCGGAAAAGGTTGTAATACGCCGGCGCCACCCCCCACGTGAGGTAGGTTGCCAGCGCGTAGGCGAGGCCCTTTTGCGATTGGCGATTGACGTTAGTGATGGTGGGCGGCGATGGCGAGAGCGTGGGCATACGATGGGGAGACGGATCGTGTTTCAAGAGTATGACGGTCGGCGTAGGGTGTGATTTATCACACCTCCTCGATCGTTCGCCAAACAAAGACGGTGTGATGAATCACACCCTACATCGGATTTACCAATTCCAGGTCTTCATAGATTGCCGCGAGCGTGGCGCGCATGCGCTCCTGGTGCGCCGCCGGTCCGGGCATGCCGTTGAAGATCACGGCGACGACCAAATGGTGCTCCGGGTCGGCAAAGCCGGTGCTGGACTGGTTACCGGAGTGGCCGAAGGTCCGGCGGGAGGCGTTCGGACCGTACTGGTAGGGCGCCTCGGCGTGTGCGTAAAAGTTCGAGTTGAGGATGAAGCCCAGGCCCCAGTCGATGACGGCGTTGAAGGTCTTGTCGAGCGTGTTGACCCGGTGGCGGGCGGTCATGGCCTCGACCGCCTGCGGCGAGAGGATGCCGCGGCCGCGGTTGAGCATCGTCTGGTAAAACAGCCCGAGCTCCCGCGCCGGGCCGCGCACGCTGGCGCTGGGGCGCGGGAGCGCCATGGCTTGCGGCGAATCGGCCGGCGCGTCGGTCGGCGGGTGGCGCTCGGTGACCTGCATGATCGCCAGGCGATCGCCGAGCGCGGGCTGTTCTTCGGGCGGGACGGCCAGCCGCGTCGTCGTCATGCCGCAGGGCAGGAAGACGTGCTGGTGCAGGTAGGTCGCGAGGTCCTGGTCGGCCAGCCGCTGGACGATTTCGCCGAGCACGTACCACGTGAGGTGCATGGAATAGCCCGCGGTCTGGCCGGGGACCCAGCGCGGCTCGGGGCGGGCGGCGGCGATTCGGGCGACGATCTCGTCCCACGTCGAGTCGGGCCAGCCGATCTCCAGCAATCGCAGCGGCGCGGTGTGCGTGAGGACGTGCCGGATCGTGATCGCGTCCTTCCCGTGCACGCCGAACTCGGGAATGAATTTGGCGACCGGATCGTCGAGGTCCAGCCGCCCGCGCTCCCAAAGCTGCGCGACCGCGACGGCGGTGAACGGCTTGCCCGAGGACAGCCAGACGATGAGGGAATCGGTCGTCATCGGCAGGGCGGCGCGCGAGGCGTCTGCGGGTCGGGCGAGGCCGAAGGCGCGGTCCGCGATCACGTGGCCGTTGTGGGCGACGTACAACTGCGCGCCCACGTGCAGGCCCGCCCGCATGCCCGATTCGATCACGGAAAACGTCCGTTGCATCGCGCCGAGGTTAAGGCTAAACCGGGCGAAGGCAACTGATGCGCGCGTCGCACGTTGCCGAATGAGATGTCCGATTCCACTGCCAGCAACGATCCGTTCGAGCTCCGGCGCTTCGTCGAGGCGCAGGAAGGCGTCTACGCGCAGGCCTTGGCCGAGCTGAAAGGCGGCCGAAAACGTTCCCACTGGATGTGGTTCGTCTTCCCGCAGTTCGACGGCCTGGGCTTCAGCTCGACTGCAAAACACTACGCGATCAAAAGCCTCGACGAGGCCAGGGCGTATCTGGCGCACCCGCTCCTCGGGCCGCGGTTGCGGGAATGCGCGGACGCGCT
>Ga0068857_100004567_pt1 | contig 11718 bp, 10 predicted proteins | sample KBSCornC72_FD_66591 | JGI IMG/M metagenome (GOLD analysis project Ga0068857, IMG submission 66591) | Corn rhizosphere microbial communities from Kellogg Biological Station, Michigan, USA - KBS Corn C7-2 | ecosystem: Host-associated > Plants > Roots > Rhizosphere > Soil ...
AGAGGGCTCGGCACGTGGTTTCCTGCGCTGTGTGCCGGTGCGATAGGAGCTTTCCGCCGGGGGTATGGCGAAAGCGATCGTGATGCACACGCCAAAATCGCATGCCTCGCCGTTCGGCACCTCGTGCTTTATGCAAATGATATGGATAAGGGCTCGCGCTACCGGCACAGGGCTGCATGGCACAGGGCCCAGTTGCACAAGGTGCTTGCCGAAATGCCAGCAACTCCATGAAGGGAATGCCAGACGCGAGCGGTCTTTCAGGCTCCCCGACACCCAAGCGGCTTGCCATCAACCGCTGATATGGCTGCGCAAAATCTCCTTGAGCCTGCCGCTGTGGAGCCACTGCCACGTCTTCCAGTGGAACAGCAGCTTCCATGCCACATAGTTATCGGTACCCGGAGCCTTCAGTTTCTCGCGCGCCCCAAGATCGATCCAGCCGTCTACGTCCTCGAACAGATGATCCCCGAGGAACGTTGAACGTTTGGCTGGAGGAATTTTCGAGTGTCCCATCAGCCGGGGGTGACGCGAGCGAATGTTTTGCGCATCCGCACTCAAACGTTCGCGCCAGTAAGAGGGGCTGAATCGCTTGCCCGAAAGTAATTCTCCCCCACTGACGAACGGTACCGACAACGCGCGCTTGTCCAGCTTGGCGAACAAACCTCGGTAAAAACATCCGTGCAGCTTTTCCTGAAACGGGATGGTGGCTGCGTGTGCCATGAAGTCCTTCGACAAGCCGGGGACGAAAGCACGCGCCCGATTCGGATAGACCTTCAGCGGATTCATGGCGGGACGGTTGCGGCTGCGGTTTTCTATGACGAAACGCGCCAGCCCATGCATGTCGCGGGGCAGGCGGGACAGTTCGCTATCGAGATCTTTTGCAAACCCTTCCCGCATTGCGGCCACGACTTTGGGTTTGAACAGCATTTCCGCCGCCCGCCAGATAGCGCTGCCCGGGCCGCGAATTTCCTGTCGCAGATAGGCCTCGAACCCACCTTCAGGTTGATGCAGCGGCATGAACACGAAGCCTGGCACGAGACCGTCCCAGACAACGTCGACATCGATCTGCGAGGCAACCTTGGCGATGAACAGATCGAGGCTCGGAAAACCCGCGTCGCTTGCAACCAAATAGTCGAGATACGCTTGCGATGAGAAGAAGTCGCGCGGTGGAATCGCCCTTCGCAGCGGGATACCAGCCTCCCTCGCGATAGCCTGGGCGAGTCGTCCGTCAGCATCGCCATGTTCGTCCGCGTGCGCGATGGACAACGCATCGGCCGGAATCCCGGCCCGTTTGAGCAGGAACAGCAGCAACCGGGAATCGAACCCGCCGCTCAGCAGCACGGTGCCGGCATTGCCCAAAGACGCGTATGCGCGAACGTCTCGGTCCAGCGACGCCAAAAAATCGTAGCGGTGCCATGCAGCGGATGCCTCCGGCCACTGCCAGTACTGCCGGACGCCGAGACGCTGCCGTTTGCAATCGTACGTGAGAATGCTGGCAGGCGGCACGCGTCGCAGCCCCTTCACCAGGCTGCGTTCGCCGATGGGGTGACCGATCGAGATGAACGCACCCCACGCAGCAAGGTCCGGCTTGCCAGCCAGAGCTTTCGTATCGGAAACGAAGGTGATCGCGCCCGGCTCATCGCACATGTACAACGGCTGCATGCCCAAACAATCGGTCGCGATGACCAATATCTCCTGATCTGCGTCCCAGAACACGCCGGCGAATGCGCCGTCATATTCCGGGAACAGCCGGGCTGCCGCATCGGCGTCAACAAGATCCTCGGCATCCGCTCCATTGATCGGTATACCGGTGAAAAAACAAAGATCGCCATGCGCTGGCAGCGCCCCGCCAATACATCCGATTGCCCCCCCGCGAAAGTCGCGTTGGCTAGTGGGCAACCCCTCAGGATTCTGGCGATTCAGCATCGTGGCCACGCGAGCAGAAGCGTCCGCGCCGAGATGAATCGCGAGTTTTTGTGCGAGGTGCGGTGCGGGCATGGCACTCATTTGTGTGGAATGTCGTGCACGAACCTTATTCGTCTGAGCACTGTCGCTGCGGGTGTCAGCGAACTACATGCCCTTCTTGAAGACGAACACCGTGTTGTATCCCAGCGTATGAGCCCGTGCCATAAACCGTCTGTTGGCATTTTCTATTGCAGTCGTTACGGACCAAGGCAGCAAGAAGGAACGAAAGTCCGTCTGCGGCCAAACGCCGAGAGAATATCGGCGCTCGCAGGAGAAACCTCGCTGGCGGAACAGCTTCATGATGTCCGCGTTAGGCGTGCCATAACTGCCATCACTGTTTCCCGCGGCCCGCATTGCGATGTACGAAAGCGACCAGAAGCTTCGGTGGTTGTTCAAGACTACATGGCCACCCGGCTTCGTGAGTCCGGCAATCTGGTCGGCGACGTCCTCTCGCAAGGCCGGATCAGCGTTGGGGAAAAAGCGGAACGCAGAAACCACGTCGAATGCATCCTTTCCGAAATGGACTAATGCCTGCCGACCGTCCATTTCGTGGAACGCCACCATTTTGCATTTCGCGCGCGCGCGCGCCAGCATGTCGGCGGAAATGTCGATCGCGTGCAGCTCGCAGGCTGGCAAGATCGCTTCAAGTTCTCCCGCGATCCGACCGGTACCGGTCGCGAAATCCAGCATGCGATGTGGTGCGAGGCGCGTAAATATGTGGTGGATGAGTGGCTGTTCAAGCATCCACATCGCAGCACGTCCAGGTCGATCGTGAAAACGAGCTTGATAAGCCTGACCTGCCCGCAGATGACTGGACGAATACTGCGGAAATTGCCGTAATGGCGTGCGCCTGAACAAGTCTCTCATGCGGGCAGGGTCCTCACATGATCACCTGCTGCTGCGACACGCTCCTCGGGAGCATCAAGCGTGTTCACGAAATCCTCGAAAATCGCATCCTCGGGATGCATCGAGCCGTCTACCCACTCCAGCTTGCCGGTCCCCGGATCTCCGTTTAGGAGCCAGTGGCCAAGACATTCGCGAACGCACCAACTTGCGTAGGCAAGGCCCAATTCGATGATGACGGGATCCGATCCTCGGCGCAGGATGTCGACGGTAAGTGTCTGCGAACCGAGTTCGCGTGCGACGCGATAACCTAACCGAACCGCATCTTCGCCCACCTGCTTGGGATCCCAGTCGAAACGACCACTGCCGCTGGCGCGAAAATCGCCTGGCCGATTGAATCGGCGGAAAACGAATGCGCGATTTCCGGTGATTGTCACGCGCGTATCGAAATCGTTGTCCGGGAGCAATTCTTGCGCGAAGAAGTACCCGTACTGCAGGTCTGCTTCGGGCGTGGGGCCGTACGGGTTGTGGCCGGCCATGACTTCGCGTGCAGCGCGGAGTCGGCGTAGCAGTTGGCGCGCGCGCGCCGCCGGCCGGTACCCCAAGGAGACGACTCCGTGGGTAAATAGTTGATCGACATAGAACAGGGCCTCGCTCCGGGACCGTATCAACTGCACGTTCGACGACTGGTACCCAGTCGCAAGCTTCAGAACGAGTGGATACTGAGCGCCATCGCAAAAGCGCTCGGCTTGGTCCCGAGTCCAGAAAACATGGGTTACTGGTGTTGGAATTCCTGCAGCACGCAAAAAATAGTACTGGCCGACCTTGTCTTCGAAATGCCAGCGACTTTTCAGTGATGGGTAGACCGGTATTCCGAGTCCATCCTCAACAGCGTAAAGAAGTCGGGAGGCATACAGCCGCGGAAGCGCCGGGGGATCGTAGCGCCACATGAATGCGTCGCAGGCAGCGATGCGCTCAATGGCATCGTCAGCGTAAACATCGACGGTTACTGTTTCGATACCACGTTCGCGCGCAAGTTCGGTCCAGCGTTCGGAATATGACTGACGCTCACCATTTCGATGAATAACTTGGTCCGGCTGGATGGCAATCTTGAGCGTCATGGCGCGGTGCCTCTAAGGCTGGTTCGGTGGCTAGTGAGCGGGAATGTTTACGACTGGATTGCCGTATTTCAACCAGAAAATCATCGAAAGTCGCATCTGCCGCGCGCATCGTGCCGCCCTTCCATTCGAGGCTGCCCGGCCTCGGATCGCCATGGAGTACCCAGTGCCCGGGGCATTCTCTGACGACCCAACTCGCATAGTTGAAAGTCAGCTCGATGACTACGGGGGTGCTGGACCGCCTCAGGATATCGACCGCGACCGACTGCGCCCCCAATGTCTGGGCCGTATGGAAGGCAAGACGTATGGCGTCCTCGCCGATTCGTTCGGGGCTCCAATCCATGCGCCCGGAACTGCCGCGCGTGCGAAAATCACCGGGTTGGATAAACCGCCGGACCGCGAAGGCGCGGTTGCCCACGATGATGACCGAGATTTCGAACTCGTTGCCGGGCAGGAATTCCTGTGCGTAGAAGTAGCCGTAATGCAGTTCTGCATTAGTACGCGGAACATAGGGGTTCCGCCCTTCGAGTGTCTGAGCCGCGGCCCGTAACCGGCGCAGTAACACACGTGGCAGTGAGGCAGGTCGGTAACCCAGCGACGCAACACCATGGCCAAACAACTCCTCGACGTAGAACGTCGCCTCACGTCGGTTCCGCACCAGCCGGACATTCGCGGACTGATGGCCGCCGGCCAGCTTCAAGACAAAGGGGTAGCTGGCGCGCTCACAGAATTGCTCAGCGGCTTCTCGCGTCCAGAAGATATCTGTTTTTGCGCAGGGGATGTCTGCGGCGTTGAAGAAATAGCGTTGCGCGAGCTTGTCCTCGAAATACCACGAGCTTTTCAGCGAGGGGAATACGGGTATGCCCGAACCCGCCTCCAGTGCATACAGGAAACGCTTGGCATAGGCGCGAATATGAGCCGAGGACGGACAGCGCCACATGAATGCATCGCATTCTGATATGCACGCCATGGCGTCCTCGGCAAATACATCGACCGGGACCACATCGATGTTCTCTGCCTGCGCCAACTCCGCCCAACGCTTGGAAAACGATTGCCGTTTTCCATTGGGGTGGACCACTTCGTCCGGCTGGATCGCAATCCTCAGGCTCATCGCTGGCTGCCCTGCCGTGAAGATCCACAGTGAGCAGCATCGCGCGTCCAGGGAGTCCCCAGTCACCGCGGCTGCCCCTTCATCCGGGCGCACGACGGACGCGCACCGGGCAGTAATTATCCGGCGAGACCGAGTGACGACGACGTGAAGGGTGCGACGGGCAAAACTACCAAAGCGCGACCAGGGCGACTACGCCTGCCACCCAGACAAGAGCCATGACGGCCAGGATTTTGCGGAAGGGCGCGGGGGTCAGGCGCCAGACGATGTCGCCGGCCAGCAGGCACAAGACGGAATACACCAGGACGCCGAAAAAGGCCCAGCCGAGGTGCCCGTTCGACCAGAAAAAGGATGTCATGACATTGCGCCAGCCGTAACCAAGGTTTCCCCGGCCCACACGCGTTGACCCCTCTCCACGCAAATCGGGAAGCGCTCCGGTATTTCGAGTACGACCGTGCTGCCGAGCAGGATACGGCCAAGCCGCTGGCCGCGCGCGAGCGTGTCGCCTTCGTCTGGCCAGACTTCTATTCGTCGCGCCGCCACGCTCGTGATCAGGCGCACCGCAAGGCGTCCGTGTGATGGAGTGTCGATCACGACGCGTGTTTGTACCGGGCAATGCTTTTCGCGCAGAAACGAAAAGTTGCGGCCTTCGCCGTCCATGTATTCATCCCCATTCGGCTCGATCGCGACCACCCGTCCTGCGGCCGGGCTGCGTTGCACGTGCATGTCCCAGAAGCTCAAGGCAATCACGAGATAGCGGATACCGTCGCGCACTTCCGCGCTGGTGACCAGTCCGTCCGCGGGTGCCACCAGGCCGGGATCGGAAGGCGGTTCGCGTTCGGGATCACGATTGAAGAATCTGAGAAATGCCGGATGGAAGCGTCCGTTCTGCAGCCAGTCGCGTATCTCGCGCTCGGGCCAGCGCTTGCGCGCCGGCAGGAGCACGCGCAACCATGGCGTGGGGTAAGGAAACCGGACCGCCCACATCACGACAGTCGCCATCAGACTCGAGAGGATCAAAGCCTGCATCAGTAGAGCCATGGGTTCTTGCCTTGGTCGAAGCGGGCCGGCATGCAGCTGGTCATCAGCTCACCAACTGGCGGATGGATTCGTGCTCCGCTGGCGTGAAAGCCTTCGGGTGTTGGGATGCGGCGGCGTGGATGAACGATATCCATGCATCACGGGGTTCGACCATTGTGAAGCGCTGGCCAATCTTGTCGTCAGGATCGACCTGTCGATCGCTTGAAAACGACGAGCCCAATCCGATCGTGGACGGAAGGATGTCATGTTCCAACTCGAGTTGCGCCAGAAACGCTCTGCGCCACACCTTGTCATGGTGCCAGCGTTCGAAGTCCCATACGAGACCCCGCTGCTGCTCGATGTTGGCCAGCAGGGTTGCAAAGAACTTGGCTTTCATCGATTGCATGTTCGCACCCAGCCCTTCGCGTGCGCGCCGATTGAGGTTCTGGTACCGGCTGGCCATCAGGTTGAGCGTATCGCGGTGCACGAAAATCGTCTCGCTGCGCTGCGGAATGCGCCAGCTGTCCCGGTAGTCCGCGGTTTTGTCCTCGACCGAGATGATAATGAACTTCGCCGCGCGGATCTTTTTCAGGTCGTGATAAAGACACTTCAAATATCTGCGACTTGCAAGCGTCGAGACGTCATTTGCGTAGAACGTCGCGCCGCTGCTCGAGTAATTGAAGTTCTTTACGTGGTCGCTTTCAATCAAGACGACCGTTTTGCGTTCCAGCGCATTGACCAGCCACCCCACGCAGGCATGATTCCCCGAACGCCTCATGCCGTAGACGAAAAACACGCGTTTCGCGCGTCCCATCATCCACTCGACGCAGAGTTTCGCGAGCAGCGTCTTCATCGGCCTCTTCCCCTCGACAAGAAAACAATTGCACGCCAAGCGATCTACATGCCCCGCTTCCCCCCATCTGACGACTTAGCTATAGGCCGCGCGCCGCTCCGGAAGGGGCCATGCGCGATGAATTCCACTTGATCCAGGTAAACCAGGAGCGGAGAAAGCCATGGGTTCAAATGGCCACGGGACAATAGCGCGGTCAGCATTCTTATCCTCGGGCCCACATTTCGCATGAGCCGGGAAGGCCTCTTGAGCAGGAATGCTCGGGCAGCTTCGCTCAGGAAGCGAGCCCGTTCGCGGGAATCGTCCGGAAACGCAGCGTTGTTGTCCACGTAAGGAATATGCGCAAATTTTGGGTAGGCACGCGCGATCGTGTCATCGTGAAAGCGGTGGTCCATCACCATATGTGACGGAATGGTGGCCAGGAAGTCGAACAAGGCGTGGTCGAGGAAAGGTGCGTAAACATGGGACACGCCCTTAAGCAAGGCATAGGGGGCCAAGGCAATTTCGCGCCGCGTGCGGTTCCAAAGTATGAATGACGCAACCGGATTGGGCTGGTCAAGGTGTCTTCCTAGTTCGCGGATCAAGCGAAGCCGGGCAACTACGGCGTCCAGAGCGGGCTTCAGCTCGCCACCAAGAAGTTTGCTTGTGCCCGGCCAAGTGGAAGCGCGCTTGTCCTGCAATGCATCATAGATCGAGTCGAGGTTGCGAGAGCGAAACGCCTCATCAAGGCGCGGCGTCAGGAACTTGCTCTGTGAAAGCACATCACCTGCGATGCCGTCGTAAGTGTATTCAAATCGGCCATTTAAGGCGTCCGCCAGCGCAAGGTACCAGCCATGGGATAAGGCGCAGAAGTGCGTTTCCACATTCTTGCGCGCTTGGGCTGCAAAAATCGACAGTCGCTGATCGACCGTTGCAAACGTGAAGCCGAGTTCCTTGCACAGGATCGCCGCGATCCTCGGATCCTCGTTGGGGTCAGGTGGATTGTCGATAACCGAAATGCACGCCGTCGGCACGAAGCCGGTGCGGTGCAGCTCCAACAGGATGTGCCGGGAATCGCGGCCGCCACTGATCGGGACGGCAAAACGGCCTGCCGGCGTACGTCGAGCCATGGCTCGCGCGAAAAGATCTATGTACGTGTCGATTGCATCATCGCGGCTGAGCACCGTCGGTCTTCTCGAGGGTGGATATCTCCCTTGGCAGATGAGTTTGCCGTTCTCCCACTCGAATATTGCGTTCGGAGGTACCGTCTTGATTGCGGTAAAAGGGGTGTCCTCGCCAACAAAGTAGCCCAGCCTCAAAAATACGCTGAGGGCTTCGACATCCAGACCAGTCGGCGCACCCTGCTCGATCAGCGCGACCAACGACGGCGATACGCCTATGCCGCCGCCAAGCAGGCGACACCAGAATATCGGGAAGAATCCATAGCGGTCATTGGAGACCACCAAGCGCTGCCCATCCCACTCCCAACCGGCGAAAATTCCATCGGCCACGGAATGCGCGGCAGACGGGATGCGGTGGCCGAACTGCGCATTAAGCTGACCCGAAACTTCAACATTGCCACCACGCATGCGCACACGGATCCAGGGCACGGAAGTATCGTCTCGCCGACCCTCGTCGACAGCGGCATCAACCGGTCCCACGTAGCGACCGCCCGGTGCGGTAGTGTCCATGGTCGCCAAAGCTTCAATCCCGTGCAAGATGGAATCCACGATGTGGCGGCTAGAGGGAACGGAAGACGCTTGCGCGGCCGGCTTGGTTTGCTACATGCCTCATAGATAACCCAACGAGATCAAGCCAATGATCCACCGGCGGTCCTCCCGACACGCCAGCAAATTCCAAAAATAGTGGGCGCCGCGTGCGAAATGGCCATGCCGGCACGCATAGTACACAAGCATTACGCGCATTCTTGCTTCCTCGCGGCAACGCCGAAACCATGCCGAGCGGCGCGCTCTTACATCCGTAACGAGGTCGCAGAGCGTCTGGAGTTTCTGCAGTGCACCAGCAAGCTCGGAGCTGGAGACGGGATAGGGCAAATGGTCCTCTCTGATGCGGACCGGAATAACTCGATGTGTGAGCGTGGGCGACCCGTCACGAAATTCTGCGTTCACCACCAGCACCATGCCGTCAGAAACGCCCGCGCGATGTTCTTGGTAATGATTGCCTTTTAGCTTGAACACGAAGTTCCCCAATGAGTAGGCGATCAGGCCGCCCATGTAGGTTTCGATGCCCTGCAACACGTGTGGGTGGTGCTGGATGACGAGATGCGCCCCCTGTTCGATCAGCCATCGTGACAATCGTTGTCGCCAGCGACCGGGGACGTCGGAAAATTCGAGGTCGGCATGGAGGATCACGACCACCAGATCCGCCTGTTTCGCGGCCGCACGCACGCGCCGCCCCAGCCGCGACTTCTCGAGTGGTGCGATCCCGGCGCGATCTGTCGACGCGTAGAACTCGCTTTTGTCGCAAGCACTGACGTATGCGATCCGTCTGCCACCCCGTTCGACGATTACTGCCCGTTCCGCCTCATTGATATTCCGTCCCGCGCCGAATCCTTCGATATTAAGGGCGGCCAGGCACGCTTGCATGACGGGTATGGCCTCGGTTCCGCAATCCATGGAGTGATTGTTGGCAAGACACAGATCCGAAAACCCGGTTGCCCGAAAAAATGGCGCCGCCATTTCCACGGGTACCGCCATCGACTTGCCATGCGCGCAACCGCTGCAATGCGCATCCACGAGGCAACACTCGAGGTTGCCGACCAGAGCGTCGCAGGTCCCGATCTGCTCCCGGATTGCTGCCCATCCGGGAAATTCGGGAATGCGCGTTTTTTCCCGCTTGAAAAAACCTAGGCAAACATCGCCCACAAACGCCAATTTCAACAAGTCGTCAGCCATATCTTTTGCGTACCACCAAGGCAATTATTTCGAGAAATCTCGTGCGGCAGAAGATCCACATGAACAAGAAATAGACCAGCGCACCAGTGACGACAAGCAAAGCCATTCCCGCCACCGGCTTCAATAATGGCGCGGCAATGGCTTCACGGACGAGCATGACAGTACCGTACATGACCGCCCCGCCCAATGCCGGTCCGGCCATAGCTCCAAAATATTGCCGGCGCGTCAGACCGAGTGGCGGTAGTGAAAAGTGCAGGCGGGCAACCACCAGGATTGGATATCCGATCACCCATGCCAGCGAAGCGCCGACCAGTCCACCGAAGTACGTGCCGATAAAGAACGCGGGCACCATGATCACCAGCGCTAAGAATGTATTCACGGTGGCGATCTGGGGCCTGCCGATCGCCAACAGCGGTGAGCCGGTGCCGTGGCCGATCATTCGTATCGGCATCACCAAGCCGAGCAGCTGCAGGGGGACGATGGCCTTCTCCCAGCGCTGGCCCAAGACGATGTTGACGAGCTCGGGGGAAATGCTGGCGATGCCCCAAAAAACCGGAAAAGCCAGGAAGCTCAAGACGCGGATGGCCTTGAGGAAATGGGACCGGATGGCGGCCATGTCATGCTGGACCGTCGAATAGGCGGCGAAGCCAACCTGGTCCAGCAGTTCAGACACTTTTTGCATGGGCAGAGAAGCCAACTGCATGGCGATCGAGTAAAAGCCGAGCAGCTCCTTGCCTAACAGCTTGCCGATGATGAAAACATCCGACCGGGAGTAGAAATACCAAAGCAGCCGGTTCACTGTCACGAAGCCGCCAAAGTGCAACATCTCCGACATGCCTTCGCGGGAAAACCTCGGCCTGCACCAATGGCGTGCCGCCACCGTCAAGGCAACGGGACGAATCACTGCCCCGGCGAGACTGCCAAAAACAAGCGCCCACACCCCCGCGCCGGCTAGTGCGAAACCCAGCGTCGTGAAACCGTTGCCCAGCGTTATGGCGAGAATCGCCAGCGATTTTCGTTTGAATCGCATGTTGCGGCTGAGCATGGCGTCCTGCACCACTCCGAAAGACGTGAGGGGGAATTGGATCGCCAGTACGCGTACTATGTTGGTAAGGCGTGGATCGTCGAAAAAACCCGCGAGCAGCGGCGCAATCGAAAACACCAACGCGTAGATGCAGAGATTGGTGACGATAAGGAAACCGAACGCCTGCTCGGTCTGACGATGGGTCAAGTCGCGCTTCTGGACCATCGCCGAGTACAAGCCCAGTTCCTGGAAAAGGATCGCAAAGCCGATCAGTACCTCCGCGATCGCCATAAGGCCGTAGTCGGCGGGCTTGAGGATGCGAATCACCACGATGGTGATCGCCCACGCTATCAGCTGGCCCCCGAAGCGCACGCCGGCCAGCCATTTCAAGGAATGCAGGACGTCGGTTCGAAGGCTCATTCAGAAATGTCTCGGCTATGGGTGGACGCCCGCGCGGGTCCTACGGGCCTGCGCAACGCTGGAATGTTGCAAGTGGCGTGCCGGCGGACGCGAGACGACCGAAAGTTACGGAATCAGCGCGGTAGCGAACGTGGGATCACCGCGAAATTAGGGTAGTTGTTGTAGGCATGTCTGCCCCTTGGCTTGACGCTTCGCGATCCAAACACTGTCCATGCGTCATGGCTCTTAGAAAGGCCGCTATCCGCGGCGGCGGCGAGACCGATTTGGAAGTTGGCGGGAAAGCCAGTGCTCGAATACGGATAACCGCTCATTTCACCCACTTTGGTGGGCTTTTTTCGTAACTTCTTGAGTTCGGCGACCATGGCGGGCGAGTTGCAGGCGAGTCCGACGAGTTGCGGCCAAGTCGCCGCATACACTGCGGAAAACGAAGGCAACCAGTTCCCGGAAGCATCCTTCACCTGGATTTTGTAGGCCGCAGC
>Ga0068857_100004578_pt1 | contig 11707 bp, 9 predicted proteins | sample KBSCornC72_FD_66591 | JGI IMG/M metagenome (GOLD analysis project Ga0068857, IMG submission 66591) | Corn rhizosphere microbial communities from Kellogg Biological Station, Michigan, USA - KBS Corn C7-2 | ecosystem: Host-associated > Plants > Roots > Rhizosphere > Soil ...
AACCTCGGTCTCCTGAAGGACTATCAAGCTTATCTGCGTGTTGAGAAGGGGTTGCGGCCGTTGACCTGCGAGGCTTACGACGGCGATCTGAAGACGTTTGCCGAGTTTCTTGAGGGCCGGCAGGGTGTTCTGGTCACCGCGATGCAGCAGGACGTTGCTGCTTTTCTAGAACATCTGCGAACTCATTCCATCGATTCGCGCAGCGCGGCGCGGAAGCTGAGTTGTCTACGCGGATTCTACAAGTGGCTGCTGCTCGATCGCCGGACTCATCACGACCCCACTGTCAATATCGAGTCTCCGAAGGCATGGAAGGTGCTGCCGAAATCATTGGCCGAGCCTGAAGTGGCGGAGATGCTGGAGCGCGCGGCGATGACGGCCGAGCATCCGCAGGCCCAAGCCACGGCGCTACGCGATCGCGCGATTCTGGAGTTGCTCTACGCGGGTGGGCTGCGCGTTTCGGAGATAACGGGCTTGGGAACTGGCGATCTCGCGCTCGATGCGGGACGAGTTCTCGTGCGCGGCAAGGGTGACAAGGAGCGGATCGTCCCGCTTGGGCGCACTGCAGTGGAGTCTCTCGAGGAGTATCTGCGGATGGGGAGGCCTCACCTTGCGCGCATCAGCACGAAGAGGAAAACAAATCCGGCGAGACACGACGCAACGCGGTTGTTCCTGTCGCTGCGGGGGATGCCTTTGACCCGGCAGTGGGTCTGGCACTTGGTGAAGATGAGCAACAAGGATGCAAGTCCGCACAAGCTGCGACACAGTTGCGCGACGCATATGGTGGAGCATGGAGCGGATCTGCGCAGCGTGCAGGTCATGCTGGGACATGCGGATATTTCGACTACGCAGGTTTACACGCATCTGGCGCTGGGCCGATTGAAGCAGGTGCACCGGGAACATCATCCGCGTGCGAAGACGCGCGTAACCGAAGAAGTGGGGGATGCGCCAAAGACTTCGAAGATGCGCGGGCTGCAGGTGATTCGCGGAGGCAAGGATCAACGCCGGGAGCCGAAGAATCCTGACAAATCAATCCCTGAACAAGGAGAGTCCGCTTGATTCGCCCTGACGCTGAAGTCGCCGAAGAGCGGGCCTCTCCGTCGCCGCTGGCAGGGCTGGTGGACGAGTATTTGCGCGTGCTTTCGAATGAACGCGGATCGTCTGCTCATACGCTGCGCGCTTACCGGCGAGAGCTGATGAATTTCGCCGCGCACATGGGCGCGCGGCACGGGGCGATCGAGCGAGTGGATCAGATCGAGCATCTGCACATTCGCAAGTACCTCGGAGTGTTGCTCGAAAGCGGGTTATCGAAGGCTTCGACCGCTCGTGCGCTCGCGTCGATCCGAAGCTGGTTCAAGTGGCTGGCTCGCACCGGGCATGTGGAACAGAATGTTGCTTCGCTGGTGGCGACGCCGAAGCTCCCCAAGCATCTGCCGCGGGTGCCGTCGATTGAGCAGATGAATCGCGTTGTCGACAGCGTGGACGATGATGCGGCAAGCTGGCCTGCGCGCGACAAAGCGATCCTGGAATTGCTCTACGGATGCGGGATTCGTAACGCAGAGTTAACGGGGTTGAACATACGCGACATCCACTGGGGGAACGAAGCGATTCTTGTCCGAGGAAAAGGGCAGAAGCAGCGCCTGGTTCCCCTGGGCGACGCTGCGGCACAGGCTCTGCGAGCGTACCTGGCGGAGCGATCGGCGCGGCTGGCGGCAAAGCTTGCGTCGAAGGCAACCGATACGCCGGCATTGTTTCTCAGCCTGCAATTGCGTGGAATAGGCAGGCCCGGCGGCGAAGGGCGTTTGACGACGCGGAGCGTAGGACGCATCGTCAAGCGCGTTGCAATTCTGCGAGGGCTTTCGGCGGATGTTCACCCGCACACACTGCGACATGCATTCGGCACGCATCTGCTGGAAGAGGGTGCGGACTTGAGAGCTATTCAGGAACTGCTCGGGCACGAGCGGCTGTCAACTACGCAGCGCTATACGCAGTTGACCACTTCGCAGCTCGAAGCCGTGTACGATAAGACGCATCCGCGGGCGCGGTAGTACTTCCAGAGAAGTTGTTCTGTTCCCATTCATCACGCAAAGTGCGCGCGGTGAACGGGGCACATTACATTCAGAGCGAAGCGCTGCCAGATCTCAAAAGCTGACTTTCCGTTCCGGGTACCAGGTCAGCTTGATCGTGGTTGTGGTGACGGTCTGCTGGCCCGGCAGGTAGATCGGCGCCTTCCAGTGTTCGTATGTAAAGCTGCCATCGATTTCGAGATCATTGCGAAGTCGCTTAACGGCCTGGAAGCTCACATCGTTGAGCGTTGTCCCGCCATTGACGTAGAAGCCTGTGCTGGGATCGATCTCGGTGGTTGAGCCGGGAATGAAGTCCTTGGCGACCTTCTGGTTTCTGGCGCTCACCTGAATCGATTCGTTACCGGAGAGATGCCAGGTGATCCAGGCCTGTCCGCCTTTTCCTTCACGGCCGATCCAATCGCCCATCATTTGTCCGTTGTTGGTATATCCGTTCCTTTGCAGACTTTCCCAGTACATGAAGCGGCCACCCTGGCTAGTACGGATAGGCGGATCCGTATAAACGCCTTCAGCGCGGATGTCGAGTTTTGGTATGCCCGGAACGTGCGAGAGGTAAAGTCCGGGACGCCAGGCGGCGCGACGGGGCGCATCGATGGGCGAGACGTCGTCGTGAACTTCGCCATCGGCATAGAGCGTAAGCCAGTGCCGGAAAAAGGGGAGCCGGTAGGAGAAATCGAATGCGCCGAAGCGGGCTCCTGGATCCTCGCGGCCAAGCTTGTCGCCATTCGTCGGCGAAGCAAGGCTGAAGAAGCTCTTCAGAAATGTGTGCAGGGTGATAGGGCCATGACCCTCGCCGCCCCAGATCGCGGAGCGCTCGAAACCAAATTCGAGATTCTCTGAAGGGCGGAAGCTGATTTTTTCCAGATGCATCCAGGGATCGCCGGGTGTGATCACATTGGGCTGACCTGGCCCGGGGTAGGCAGGATTGGGCACGTAAGTGTGTCCATGAAGCCCGCCGACGATGAATTCATAACGAAAAGGTCCGGTAATGTAAGAGAGACCTGGTATACGCAATGGCTCAATGCGATTGATGCGAAATGAGTAGAAGTTTTCGGCGTTGTTGGAATACGCGAATCCCCCACCGAGACCGGGCCCGAGCCAGTCGTCCTGTTTACCCAGCGAGATTTCATGATTCAGGACGCGTGTGGATACGTACGCCTCGAGGAAGCGGGCCCTTATCTTTTTGTCGATTGGTCCCAAAGGAATGGTGGCTTGCGGGTATGTCTGGCCGGTGTTGGGGTCGATGGGGATTCCATCAACTGCGGAGAGAACACGGGCGAGATCGGGTGAGTAGCCGGTTGCCGACGGCGCGCCCTGGAATTCGCCGCGAACGTAGAGGAGAAAACGGCCCGCGGAAGCATACCCACTTGCGCCGGTGTAGTTGTTCAAACCATTCTCGTAAGGTCGGCCGTAGTCGTTGATGATGCTCTGGCCAAGGTGAAAGCTGTCGTGCAAGGGGGTTCCGCTGACTCCACGAAAGGCGCTGTAGACGGACTCGATGCGCACATGACCCTGAAGAGTCCCGCAGGGGCCGCTCATGTCCGGATGGAGATCACGGTCAATTGCGTCATAAATCTGTTGAGCTTCAGCGCTGGAAGGATCGGCGTAATCTTGAGCGTCTTCGATGCGAGCGCTGACTTCTTCAAGAATGCGCTCGAGGCTGGACCGCGTCCACGGGCGCATGCCAAGGTAAACGGTATCGATGTAGCCGAGCCCATAGAGCCGCATAACAGCGGGGTAGATCCAGCTATCCACTGGGATATATGGAGAGTCAAGCGACGCAGTCTCGCAGACCGGAGAAGGAATCCCATTAGCCGGGACTGCCTGTGCTGAAACTTCGAGCGAGAACGGATTTGATATGGGGATTGCAACTGAAAACACTGCCGAAAGAACAGCAGCAAAGGTTCCGCGACTGCAAACGCTCATGGTTCTCACTTTATCATTCGGGTTCGTCGTAGTTGCCGACATGACGACAGGGTTAGATAGGTCTGTGAGAGCAGGGAAATGACTCTTCTTAGACTACTTATCGATGAATCGGGTAGCGAGATCAAGATCGCGATTGAAGGCGGAGATTAGTTCCTGAGTGTCGAAATCCATCTCAATGTTTTTGCTTTTCAAGTAACTCTCCATAGCCCCTACTGGGTCGGACGCGGCCGACGGGCGGCTATCGATGATGCATTCGAGCAGGGTCGCTCCGCGAAGCTGCCGGGCACGAATGATCGCTTCATATGCGACACGGTAAACAGCCACAGGATCGCGAGCGTCCACCGCGATGGAAGGCACTCCGTGAAGCAGCGCTTCTGGTTTCAGAGAGGCGATAGATGGAGGCGCGTCAGCGGGGTCGGAATAGTTTACGAATATGACAGGGAGTCTCTTCGTTCCCGCGGTCTGGATCGTCTTCTGCCACTGAGCCAGAGGACTCGCGCCGGAAGGGATGAATGCCGCTGCCACGGCTTCATTCTTTGTCTCGGAAGCTTCTGATGCGCGATCGAGGATCGTCTTCTGCGCGTCTGCTTTGCCCGAGTCGAACAAGATATTTTTGTGCTCAGCTTCGATTTGGGTGGATCCAGTCGATTTGACGGAGGATGGAGCGAGCGCGCGGAACAGCGCGTCCAGAGACATGCCCTTGACGAATGCCGGGAGCCAGTCATTCGGCGCGAGGCACAAAGTATCCGCCTGCTCGAGATCGATCGCGGCGGCAACAGCCGTAGCCTCGAGGCCCGACGAGACATGGAGGTCGCTATCCAGTTTGCCGTGCTGGAAGAGAGCGGTCGCGCGCTGCTCGAGCAGGCGGCATCTCAGCATTGCAGCGTAGATCGCGAGAAGCTTTTCGTTGGAGATGAGGGAGAAAGTCTTCTCCTCCGTATTTTCAACTTGTTTCTGATTTTTCGGCATAGGTGCGAAATCGCGAATGATCCCGAAGAATTCTGCTCACGGGCAATGCAGCGAGCAGGAAGGCTTAGATGCTAGGTGGTGTAGTCGGCGTTGATACGGATGTATTCGTGCGTCAGGTCAGTAGTCCAGAATTTACATGTCCCGGCACCCTGATGAAGATCAATGTTGATGGAGAACTCGGGTTGCTGGATGTAGGTGTGTGCCGCGGTCTCATCGAACTCCGCAGCTCGGCCGCCGTTCCTGCAAATGGCAAGATCGCCGAAAGAAATGTCGATGCGTTCGGGGTCGATCTGCGCGCCGGAATACCCTATGGCTGCCACGAGTCGTCCCCAGTTAGGGTCGCAGCCGGCCCACGCAGTTTTGACGAGGGGCGAATGCGCGATGGCCTTGGCGACGCGAACGGCCTCGGAGTTGGAGACGGCACCGTGAATGTGAAGCTCGACGACGTGCGAAACGCCTTCGCCGTCGGACACAACTTGCCGGGCAAGCGAGGTGCAGACTTGCGTTAGAGCGGCGGCAAATTCAGGATTCCCTGGACCGATACGAGCACCACTCGCCCCCGAGGCCAGGATGAGAACGGTATCGTTGGTCGATGTGTCTCCGTCCACGGAGATTCGGTTAAAGCTGATCTCGATAGTGTCGCGTAAATATGTGTCGAGCACCGTAGGCTCAATGGCTGCGTCAGTGAGAATGTAGACGAGCATGGTGGCATGCGGTACGAGTTGCGGATGAATCATGCCTGAGCCCTTGCACACTCCGGCAATGCGGATTTCCTGCGCAATCTGACCGGCGCTCTCGATTTCGGGTGCGGTGACTTCGATCCGGGCGAAGGCGGTCTTCTCGACTGTGTCGGTAGTGATGATAGCTTCTGCGACCTGCTGGAAATGGTCGGACTGCGATCCGATGTTTTGTGCGAGATCAGGCAAGACTGCGATGAGCTTCTCGGCGGGAAGCGGAACGCCGATGACGCCGGTTGAGGAAGGGAAGACTTCTTCGGGCTTGCAACCGAAGATTGAAGCAGCGGCTGCACAGGTTGCTCGAGCTGCCTCGATGCCGGCCTGACCGACGGCACAGTTGGCGTTGCCCGCATTGATTGCTACTACGCGGAGCTTGTTTCCAGTGGCGCGCAGGTGTTCAGCATCGACGAGGAGCGGGGCGGCCTTCACTTTGTTGGCGGTGAATGCCGCGGCGGCGGAGGCAGGTGCGTCCGCAACGATGAGCGCGAAGTCAGTGCGGCCGCTCTGCTTGAGTCCGGCCCTGGCGGCTCCGAAGCGGAATCCGCGGGGAATCACAAATTGGGATAGATCGCTCATGTGTAAGATGATTCGGCTGTGACCGCGTGTCGCGAGTCGCGCCGAAGAAAAGGAGTCAATCCATTTAATCTAACAAAGGAGGCCGGATTGACAGAGGGCATCAGCATCGACGCCACGCATGATGAACACCAGTTTCTGGAACTGGCGAATGTAAATGTCGCGCGCGGTGATCGCGTGGTGCTGCACGACCTCAATCTCACGATTCGGGCCGGTGAGCAAGTTGCCATCTTGGGGCCGAACGGATGCGGGAAATCGACCTTGATCTTTACGATTACCTGCCAGATCTATCCGATAGTGCAGGATGGGATGCACGTCCAGATCTTCGGCCGAGACCGTTGGGACCTGACGCAACTTCGCAAGCACTTCGGCGTGGTGGGCGCGGGTTTGATGGGGGAGCTTCCGGGCGAACGTACGGCAGCGACGACGGGCTTGGATGCGGTCATCGCTGGATTCTTTTCAGCGTCGACCCTCTGGCCGAATCTGCACGTCACCGATGAAATGCGCGAACGTGCCCGGGAGGCATTGGACCGTATGGAGGCTTCGCATCTGGCAGAGCAACTTGTCGGCGAGATGTCGGCTGGAGAGAAACGGCGCATTATGATCGCGCGCGCCCTCGTACATCGGCCAAGGCAATTGCTGCTTGATGAGCCTTCGAATGCGCTTGACCTGGCTGCGCAACGGGGGCTGCGAGATACGCTGCGCAGGCTTGCTCGGGAGGGAACCGGGCTTGTGCTTGTTACGCATCACCTGGGAGACATTCTGCCCGAGATTGAGCGAGTGATCCTGATGCGCGAGGGGCGCATTGTGGGAGATGGCCCGCGGGAGGAACTGCTTACTGCGCCGAAGCTGAGCGAACTCTTCGGTGCGCCGGTGAGAATCGGGCGCGATGAAGAGTGGCTGCATAGTTGGTGAGAACACCCGTCGTGGAGAGTAGCTAATCCTGCTTGAGGCGTTCGATCAGCCTCATCGGATGGATCGGCTTGGCGATAAGCTCGAATTGATAGCCCTGGCGGTGCCCTTCCTGAAGAATCTCCGAAATGCCCGCCTGGCCGGAGAAGAGCAGAATCGCACTGTTCGGGTAGTTCTTGCGCATGGCAATGGCAAGTTCCACACCATTCATGCGGGGCATGAGCACGTCGGTGAGTACCCAGTTAGGATGAAACCTGGACGCCTTGTCCAGGGCATCGAACCCGTCATAAGCGGCCACAGCGTCAAATCCGGCGTTGCCCAGTATCTCCGCGAGTGTATCGGCAATGAGTCGCTGATCGTCGACGATGAGGACTTTGGACTGCTTTTGCTTTTCACTGCGTTGATCAGCGGCACTCCAAGTCGATTCTGCTGATGCCTTGGCCGGTTCATCAGCTGAATAGAGACCGATGGAGCCGGAGGAGATATTGGATACGAAATTAGAAGCGCTCATTAAAGCTCGCCTTCAGGTGGGGATGGCGGATGGGCGAATGGAATAAAAATCGTAACTGTGGTTCCAGAGTTTTTCGGCGTCGTGCTGCTCGCTATACTGATTTGTCCGCCACGTCGTGAGACGAGCTGTTTCGCAACCCACAGTCCGATGCCTGTGCCAAGAATACCTTTAGTGGTAAAAAACGGTTCAAAGACACGAGGAAGATGTTCCTGCTCAATTCCGACTCCCGTGTCCCGAATGACGACTTCGATGCCATCTTGAGGTGAGCTGAGTACATTCCGTGTTGTTATGCTCAGCACTCCTCCCTGCTTCATGGCGTCGATCGCATTTGCGATCACATTTGAGAACACCTGGAGCATCTCGCCCTTGCTGACACTTATTTTTTGCAGGTCATTGAAGCGCGAATCGACTGCGATGTCGGCAGACATCATCTTGGAGTTGTATACGGTCAGAACATTCTGAATGAGTTCATGAACATGCACATCGGTTGGAGCGCCTGTGTCTTTGTAGTAGCCGAGGGTCTGGCGGGCGATATGGGAGACGCGCTCAAGTTCCTGCTCTGCAGTGAGTAGAAGCTGGGAGACGCGGCTATCGGGTGCCGAGTGCTGGCGTGCAAGGAAGATGACGTTGATGAGCGACTCGAGCGGATTATTAATCTCATGCGCGATGGCGGCGGCCATGCGGCCAGTGGCGGCGAGCTTCTCAGATTGAATCAGCAGCTGTTCTACACGTTTCTTGTCAGAGATATCGCGTGCGATTTTTGACGCTCCGATGACTTTCCCGGAGTGGTCGATGATGGGCGAGATAGTGACGGAGACTTGGAAGAGCTCGCCACTTTTCTTTTTGCGGGTGGTTTCATAATGTTCGATGCGCTCGCCGGCGCGGAGCTTGCGAAGGATTTCGTCTTCTTCGTAGTACAGACCTTCAGGAATGAGGCGAAGGATCGACTGGCCGATCATCTCTTCCGCTGTGTAGCCGAAGATTCGTTCTGCAGCCTTGTTCCAGCTTGTAACGATGCCATTCAAAGTTTTGCCGACGATTGCATCGTCAGCCGAGTCGACGATCGCAGCAAGGCGGGAAATGCTTTCCTCGGTTCGTCGGCGTTCAGAAATATCGTGAGCAATTTTAGAGGCCGCGACGATGTTTCCAGAGGCGTCGCGAATCGGAGAGATGGTGACGGAGATCGGGAATCGCTCACCGTTCTTGCGCATACGTGTTGTCTCGAAGTGCTCGATGCGCTCGCCGGCGCGGAGCTTGCGAAGGATCTCGTCCTCTTCGTGCCGAAGTTCCGGCGGAATCAGCGTGAGGATCGACTTCCCGATGATCTCACTGGGCTGGTAGCCGAATACCCGAGTCGCGGCACCGTTCCAGCTGATGATCGTGCCGTCGAGGCGCTTGCTGATGATGGGCTCATCGGAGCAATCCACCAGGGCGGCAAGGTGCTGATGCGGGTCGGGTGCAGTGGTAGGCGCGGAGACCTCGAAGAGCTTGCTGCTCGCCGTTACGGATCGGTTCAGGTCACCAGACATGATGACAGCTCCGGAAAGCGGTGCCAGACCAATTTGGTTGGGAGATATCCCGAAGGGCCGGGAGCATTGCAGTTAAGAAAGAAGAGCGCGTCGCAGCACGAAGAATCAACTCGGAGTTCCAGTCTGAAATTCGGGGCCCAGATGCAAATGCAGGACGCCTTATGAAGTTGGATGCAAGGTGAAGGAGCAAGGTTTGTACTCAGCAGCTTTTGGCAGCGTCGATGATTCTGTGCGTCAAAATGTGCTTGGTGGAAATCAAGTTGAAGGGATGTATGGCGGGGGAGCGGCTCGGGCAGGGAACTTTTCGGGGTAGGGAACCGTACAATTGTTTGCGATGGAAGATTTTCACCGCGGTACAAGGCTGCTAAGCCGTATAGTTCTGGCGGCGCTTGTTTTCCTTCCTCTTCAGGTGCTGGTGGCAGAGCAGGTCAGCCAGCTTCCCAAGCCTACCGACTACGTAAATGACTTCGCGCATGTGCTGTCTGCTGATGCAGTGGCCAAGCTGGACAGGGTCTGCTCAGAGCTGGACCACTCGCAGGCAAATACGCAAATTGCAGTGGTCACGGTACGCAACCTGGACGGCGAGGATGCTGCAGATTGGGCCAATCAGCTCGAAGACAAGTGGCACATGGGCAAGAAGGGCTCGGACCGCGGGCTGCTGGTGCTATTGGCGGTGGACGATCACAAGTACCGGATCGACGTGGGGTACGGGCTTGAAGGAATCCTGAACGATGCGCGAGTGGGGGACGTCGGGCGGTCCATGGTTCCGAGTCTGCGTGCAAAGGACTATGACGGGGCAGTCGTGGGCGCCGTCGGGCAACTCGCCCGGGTGATTGCCGACGACGCGCATGTCTCCCTGAGCGATACTTTGCCAAATCCGCCGCCGGTCCGGCACAGGCAGCAGCATGGATCCCCGGCGGGAGCGATCCTGCTATTCCTCATCCTTTTTCTGATGTTTGGCGGGTTCGGGCTCTTCCGGATTCTGTTCTGGCTTGGATTGTTCAACAGCGCCCTCGGAGGTCGCAGATACACGGGCGGCTCCGGACCCTTTATGGGTGGAGGAGGCTGGGGTGGCGGAGGCGGCGGTGATTCCGGCGGTGGTGGATTCGGAGGATTTGGAGGCGGCGACTTCGGCGGTGGTGGTGCTGGGGGAAGCTGGTAACTGCGGCAACGACAAAGACCTTCCGATAGCGACTCCGGAAGGCAGGGAACACGGGACCGAATGCAGTAGGGATTAACGAGAGCGAAGGACCTGAGGACGTAGGGACCAGGACTAAAGCTCTCTGGAACAGCGAAGGAGAAATTGATCTATGGGTAAGCTGGTTGGTTTAGGTGTAGTGGGGGTCATCATTGTGGCGCTACTGCTGGTGGGCGGTAGCTATGTAAGCGCAAAGAACCAGATGGTTGCGAAAGACCAGACTGTGAAATCGTCTTGGTCTGAGGTCGATGTGCAACTGGAACGGCGCGCGGACCTCATTCCGAACTTGGTGGAGACGGTGAAGGGATTTACCAAGGAAGAGAACTCCGTGTTTTCTGAGATCGCGAATGCGCGCGCCGGAATGCTGAACGCGCAGACACCGCAGTCCAAGATTGCGGCGAACAATCAACTGGATGGCGCTCTCGGCCGGCTGCTGCTTTTGACCGAGAACTATCCGAATTTGCGGTCGAGCGAGCAATTTATGCGCCTGCAGGATGAGCTGGCCGGCACGGAGAACCGCATCAGCGTGGCGCGTCGTCACTACAACCAGTCCATCCAGGACTACAACACGTTCATCCAGCAGTTCCCGAACAGCATCTGGGCGGGGATGGCGGGTTATCACACGAATGACGCATATTTCAAAGCTAGCGAGAAGGCGCAGCAAGTGCCGAACGTGAAGTTCTGAGAACAGCCGGTAGCCGGGAGCCAGCAGCTCCAGCTGATACGTGACGAGCTCATGTGCCGGGTTCGAGCTCCTGGCTGCCGGATACAAGCTACCAGCCTTCTCGTCGACCGCAACGACCGGGAAATGAGCTGAGTACCTTGGTACGCAAAGCGTGCGATAAGTCACCGTAAACACCGCGGATTTCGGGCAGAGTGGAATTATCCACGGAGGCTCGGAGTTCGCTGTGTTCCGGTTAGATTATTTGTCTTGTTGCTTGACGGTTCTTTCGACAGTTCTGGTGGGGCGAAAGCGGTGGACGGGGCTCGCTGTTGCGGGAGTCAACAGCCTAGTCATCTGTGTGATTGGGATGCGAACCGGACAATTGGGCTTCATCCCAGCCAACCTCTTCTGTATCGGTGTGTATGTGGTCAGCATACGGTCCTGGGTGAAAGCAAGCTCCTAGCTTTCAGTCCAGTCCAAAAGTTTCAGGACTCGTTTCGCCCCGTGCAATGAGTCCATCAAAGTCTCCGTAAATCTGCGGCACCTTCGCGGACCCTAAATGCCATCCAACCGGTCAACTGGAGAATGCGAATGGCGGATGTAAACC
>Ga0068857_100004586_pt1 | contig 11699 bp, 17 predicted proteins | sample KBSCornC72_FD_66591 | JGI IMG/M metagenome (GOLD analysis project Ga0068857, IMG submission 66591) | Corn rhizosphere microbial communities from Kellogg Biological Station, Michigan, USA - KBS Corn C7-2 | ecosystem: Host-associated > Plants > Roots > Rhizosphere > Soil ...
CAAATATACCAAGAGGATTTGTTATACTATACATGCTTGTATAAGCTTCTCCTAAAGAATTAGAATATTGTATAGCAAATTGATAAGATCCACTTTGTAGTGAACCACCTACTTCAACTCCAACAGGAGTAATCTCAGGAATAGCAAAGTTAGGTTGAACCTGTAACTTATTACAATCTACTGTATCTAACTTAATAAAGAATCCCTCTTTGTTTGGATCAGGAATTTCAGTAAATGGTAAATCATCAAGATCAATAAATCTTAATGTATTAAAGTTATCAGTCCAATATAATTCTGTAGAACAGTTTGTAGTCTTCTGAACAATTTTAAGAATAGGATGATTAATATTAAAGTTTAAACATGTAGCATTAATTAGTGTGACATAATTACAATCACCTACTAATTTATAACCTATTTCAGAGTCTCCTGTACTAGGATTAACCATGAAATAGATTGTTTTATTTTGTTCAGGAATAAGATGTCTACCAACTACTCTGTAGTTTTCTTTTAATCTACTACAGAATATATTAGATTGTTCATTCTGATAATTAATCTCCTTTCCATCAAAGTTTTCTACTACAGCATTAAGAGCATAGGTTACCTGACCCTCTTTAATTTGAGAGGTAATATTGTCAGTATTCATCCCTGATATTGGGGAATTAGGGATGACTTTATTATTATTTTGAAGTTCAGCCATATATTAGGGATTCCATCTTCTGTTATAAATAGCAGTATTTATTCTACCACCCATCTGTCTTTCAAACTCATCAAATCTATGTTTCTGCTTCTTAATAGATTTGGTAACATCATATATAGATTGTAATCTAAGATTGATTCTACATGTAACAAACTTTTCTTCATAGAGTTGTTTGTATAGATTCATCTTAGTATATACCTGATTAAAACTCTCATCAGTAGTATTATTAAATATCTGTTCAAAGCATTTATACTTAATATAATGTTCTAAACAATCTAAGAATTCTATCTGATCAGGTATTAATTGATTATCATTTTCATCTTTCTCAATAAGATAATAAACCATATGAACTACTCCTTTAGGAAATGTTACTATGAATTTACCATCTCTAATATCAAATGTACTATTAGTCTGAGCATAAATATTAGGAGAATCTGAAGCACAATGTCCTATTGCATTAATATTTCCAGGTTGTAATAGTACACTATATGTATAACTCATTACAAATTCACCAGTAGTTTTGAAGGTCACTTTAACATCTTTCTCAATACAATCTTCACATCTATCTAACAAGGGTGTAACCCTTGTAGTTATCTGTGAATATTCTACTCTAGTATCTTGTATTGGATTAGATACTATATTAGTACATCCCCAAGCTTCTCTTACAGCAAAAAAATCATCAGGGAGCTTAGCTTGATAGTTCTCTATAGTTAGAGGAATTTGCATAAGTTTATATGTAGTTCTTCCAAACTTCCTAAGAATATAATCAGTATAAATAGGAAATAACAGATCATCTATAATACCAGTATCAAAGTAGGATTTTAGTTCTTCTTTGATCTTAGCATATAGTTGATCTGGTGAGATAAAATTATATCTTGTGTAAGTTGACATGGAATTTATTTTTATTTTTTAAGCCATTCTCTATAAATATTCATGTAATCTGAATTTGGCTTTTTTAGATATGTAGCAAGTTTTCTAGATAGTTCTCTACAGGGTTTAAATGTATAAAGGTCTGATTGATAAAAGTGACAATACTCTTTAAACCAGACCCATCTAAATCTATAACCTTCAGTATGATGATTTAAGTTATAAATTCTCTTACCTTCTCTTCTTGTTTTTACCCAATCAATAGGAAGATTTATATATGTTTTACCATTCCATTCTTTTGTTCTCTTGGATTTCTTTTTATTGATAGATAAACCACCAAATCCATAAGGAATCTTTACTTTCTCACCAGTCTCTAAAATAAATTCTGTATAGAGCTCCATGTATGTATATAAGATTTCTTTCCATTTTTCAAAAGTTATCTTAATCTCAGGGTTCTCTATACAGAATCTATTATAATTATCCTTGCTGACTGTTCTGTATTGAACTTGTACTCTTGGCATTCTTTAGACTATTCATGTTTAACATTGGTGTAGTAGTTAATTTTGTTTGTTTCCATAAACTAGCTATATCAATGGATTTATTTTGATCTTGTGGTCTTCTATAGTAAACTTGATTACCATTCCTCATTTGTTCATACAATCCTTTATTAAAACTCTTTGGTAAAGGAATGAATGTTAATGGTTTAAAGTCTGAACTAGCTTCATATTTTACAATTTCATCTCTTACTATTTCTCTCATTGTAGTCATAGGTGTAGGAATTTCCCATCTAAAACTATAATCATCAGGTAATTGAGGAATTATATAAGGTTCTTGAAACATATTTCTATCATATACTTTAGCTGGTCCATAAACTTGAGGTTGAGGAACTAACTGTGCTGGTAATTGATTATATCCAGTAAATCCTTGAAGTGTTTGTAAACTCATAAATGATCTTTTATAAAGTCAGGATTAGTCATTAATTTATCCATTTCTTCTTGAGTTGGCTGATAACTCATTCCATATTTCCACATAAACCATTCTTTAGCTGCAAGGAATAATTTTCTTGTTCTATAGGTTTCATAAGATTCCCATCTTGATTCTTCTTTCTTCTCACCTATAATGTGAACATTTTCATCTTTTATCATCCTCTTTATTTATTTGATAACTCCATTCACCATCTTTATATATAGTCTTATATTTAGGAGTAATATTTATCTTAGTAAGAGGTGAGTCTTTATTTGGAATTGGTCCACAAATAATATTAACTATTAAGTTGGCTAATTCTTGAAGTTCTTTATCCTTGATCATCTTTTCCATCTGAAGTTTTATCTGTAGGTATTCTAAAGTATGTCTTTAATAGCTTATCTATAGTCATATCAACTACTGAATTAAGAAGATATCCTGGGCATTTAAATTCATTATCTAAAGGATTCTGACAAGCATCTTCTGAAGGGTCCATACATGAATTTAAATCACTTTCTCTTACTTCATCTTCAAAATATGCAAAGAGATTTACTCTTTCTACATTTTCATCAGATACATAAAGATGTTCATTCTGAATCCAATAATAACCTTGTCTTCCAGGAACTTTAAGCTTAAGAATATTAGCATATCTCTGAGGTGTACTAAACTTAAAGCTTTCTGAATTATCTACATTAAATACACCTTGAACTAATAATCCAAATAATCCTTCTGCAATCTTAGGTATTTTTAATTTAGATTTAGCTATAAAACAAGGTGATTTATAATCACAGCATTCAGCCAAAGATACTCTTTCCATTTCAATACAGTGAATAGCTGTAAACAAGTTTGGAGATTGCCAAAGTCTTCTAAGATTTGTCTCCCTTTTTATAAGTAATGTTGCTATAGACTTTAGTTCCTTTAAGATTGCTCTATCAGTGATAGTATTATCACTTGAAATCATTCTGTTCATTGACCTTACCCTTGACACAGCATCCCTATTTGTATTTGATGTAAACATTGTAGCAAAATTATTTTTTCAAAGTTATAAAATAATATACACATATCCAAATGTTTTTGGTTAGAGCATATTCTTTTCTTAACAAAAAAGGTCAGGTTGATACCTGACCTCTGTTATCAACCCTAGGAAAAACCAAAAACCTAGGAATATCTTAAATATCTTTATTTTTAAACTTCACCTTCAGTAATATAAACTGGTGTAGAAGGTTCAGGACAATCAGTACCTCCACATAGAGTTGTAAGTTCAAACTCATAAACTGCTGAGGAAGGTAAAGATAGTGTATAAGGAGTTTGGTTAAAGAACAAATTAGGACTCACATAAGTAAATGAAGGAGCTCCTATTGGTCTATAACCTAGCTTTAAATAATCTCCAACTGCTATTGTAAAATTTATTGAGAATGTCTTCATTATTAGGTAGTTGTAAGAGTTATTAAGTTAGGACAAGTATCTATTACCCCAGCTCCAGAATCTAAATAAACTGAAGAGATAATATGAGTCCCAGCTACTACAGAAGTAAAAGTATCTACTTTATAATTAGGAGTTGGAGTCATTGGTAATGTATATGTCTTTTCCTGTTGTAATGTAGTACCATCACTAGCATATAATTGTATCTTAACAGATGCTATAGCTGGATTTATTGTAACTGATCCTAATAAAGAAAACTCAAATTCAATTAATCCAGAACCTCCTGTAGCATCAAATAATGGACAAGAAGTATCTGCTGTAACTGGACAATTTGTTAAGTTTGTATATGGTGCAATATAATCTGGATCTCCTGGAGTATTTGGTTTAGTATTACCAGTTGGTGTTCCAGGAGGATAAGGTAATAATACCTCTTTTAATGTTAGCACTATTTCTGTTCCTGTATTAGCCATTATGTATATTTTAATATTAAACCATCTGTTGCATATCCAGTATTAGGTACACTCCATATTGTTAATCCAGGAACTATAGACCATTGTTCATTAGTACCTGTTCTAAGAGTAAGAGAGCTACCTTGTTCTCCAGGAAATATAAATGAGATATCACTAGTACTAGGATCTATTTTATATAATTTATATGCTGGACTTGGATCAGATAATCCTGATAAACCTCTTGCTTGAAGATAAATTTGACCATCTAGATCAGATTTACTCATACCAAAGTCCATGAAAGCTTTGCCTTTATTGTTAGTAATAGTAGTTGTTTTAATTATAGCATTAGTAGTAGTGTCTATAACAAATAGTAAATGAGAACCACTATCTCCTACATATAATCTATTATTGTCAACATCATAATAAGCTTGTTGCCAATATCTACCATCACCAAATGCCACAGAAATTCCTGGGAGAGTAATTGTACCTAATAGAACAGTCAAATCATTATTATATCTGGCTATATTACCATTAGATCTTGAAGCAGCTATAAACCAAACTTCAGCACCAACAAACCATACAGTATAACCATTAGATAACCATGTAGTACTACTTGGAATAGCTGATTTGTTAACTTCCTGTATAAAGGATAAGTCTGATCTATTATAAGTTCTAACTACATCAGGATTTTTACAGAAAGCATAAACCTTATCATTAGATAATCCAATAGGTAATCTTAAACCCAAACCTCCTGAACCTCCTGTATCAATTCCATAAGTTAAATTAGAAATTGTCTCTGTAGCTATATCTAACACTTTAGCACCACCACTATTATCACCTACTGAAATTATTCTCCTATTTACTTTATCCATTACAAGACCATTAATATCATGTGTAATAGAACCAGAAATGTAGGTTAGAGAACCAGGTCCTGTAATTGTATTAGGATTAAATTTCCAGAATGTACCACTAGCATCATCACAATCTACACCATAAAACATTCCTGATGGAGCATCCCAATATAACCCAAATGGAGAACTAAATCCAGTATATGTATCAGCTAATTGGAATGGAGTATCTTGTTCACAGGTAAAAGTATCTTCAATCCAAATACTATCACTTCCTTCATCAGTCATCTTCTGAACAGTCACAATTCCACAATTAGTTTGAACTCTGAAATCATAAAGAGTATTCTCATCAAGACCATTAATAATAAATGGAGCAGTATTAGTTGGATTTCCAGGAGGTGTAATCCATGTAGTATCTACATTTTTCTTGTATGTTATTACATAGTTTATTGCTGGATTAGCAGTAAAATTTATTGAAACTGATACCATTTTTATTTATTTATTAAGATACCAATGTAACAGTAACACCTGTTGGTGGAGCACAAGGTATTGGACAAGAATTAACAATTTCACAGAATCTAGCTCTAAGTGTTGGATTAACTTCTAATTCATCAAACAAAGCAGTTAATAGGTTCTGGATATTGATTTGAGAAAGTATCTGTAGTTGATCTCCAGCTAAAGTAGGAGTAACAATTGTTGTTACAATTGGATCAGTATTATCACCAATTACTTTATCTTCAAGATATCCTGCTGTAGAGTCAGTAGCTGATATTTTAACCTTTTCATCAGTAGCTGCTCCACCTGTAGCTGAGATAGTTAGTTTTCCTGCATTAGATACCCCAAAATCAAGAGATACATTAGTACCTGCTGCTACCTTATCAAACAAGGTTCCAGGGGTTAAATCAGCATTATTTAGGGCAACCTTTCTATCTACAACACCAGAGTTAATTGCAATTGTTTTACCTAAACATGGGTTTAGAGGATCAACATCTGTAATTGTAAAGTCAGCAGAAGCTGCTCTAATAGAATTAGCTGATAGAGAATCTATTACAGCATTTTGAGCATCTATAACTTCTTCAAGAGTACTAGCATCTGTAAATACAACACAAGTAGAGCCTGTTAAATTAGCTGCTAAGAATGTAGGAGTATTACATAATCTAGTTCTGATCTTTATTACAGTATCTACTAGAGTATCATTATTTGTTGGAGTAGTTAAACATGTTCCAGTATTATCAAATGTAGGAAGAATTCCTCCTTCAGCAATAAGATCTTTAGTAAGACAAATCTGATTAAGTATTTCTGCAATTCCTTCTTGAAGATTAGTTGGAGTAGCTGATGGAGTGTAACAAGCATCCCATGTAATAGTAGACATATCTAACTGAGTATATACATTACATAGTGCTGTGTCAAGAGCAGTTATAATACCAAATATATCAGAGTTTTCATCATATATTATATTAGTAGGACAGTTAGATACTAAACCTGGATTAATAATACCATCAATCTGAGTAGATAAATCATCATAGTTATCATTAACTTGTTGTTGTAAGTTATCTACAGTAGTTGCTAAGTTACATACAAAATCAGTTATAGAATCTACAAATGAAGCTTCATCAGTAATAGTGTATAGAGAACTTAGACAATTAAAGTTATATTGAGTATAATCTCCAACAGCCTGACATACTTTAGCATTAATTGCTTGAATTACATCCTGTAAACATGTATTAGATTGTACATTTATACAAGATAGGTAAGGTCCAGTGTATACAATTCCTCTAGAATCCTGATAAGCTCCTGTAAAAGGAGTTTGGAGACTAGGCATGGAAAAACTAGAAGAACCACCTGAACAATTTGTGCAAGCCATATTATTAAGTTATTTTATTAATTAATCAAATCTCATTATAAAAGCACAAGCTCTATAAGGCATTCTATTGTCAAAAGCTTGACCACCACCAGTAATTCCTAATGTAATTCCTGTAGTACTTCTAGTAGTATTCTGATTACCATTAGATTCCATAACACCTCTATCATTAGCATTATCTGAAATACCAGCTCTACCTTGTGTAGAGTGAATGTGTCCTGGATCTATTACATCATGTGTATGTGGTGGAATATTAGCTACAGTTAAGATTCTCTTAGCAGAACCTCCCACACCTCCAATAGCATAGTTCATACTAGCATCAGAATTAGTGTTTGGGTCTACTATTGGAGAAAGAGCTACAGAACCTGGAATACCTTGAAGAGCTCCAACTGGAACAAAACCTCTCATATCAGGAGTTCCATTAGAACCATTACATAGATACCAACCATCCATTTTACCTACAACTCCTTTACCTGAGCTATCAAAGTTAGATAATGGACCAAAATAAGGTAGTGCAGTAAATGGAGGAACTAATCCTGTAATTTGATAAGCTACTTGTCCAGTAGTATTATTAACAGTTTTCTTAAGACCATATCCTCCAACAGAAGTAATAAGATTGTTAAGAGCTGTATTTATTCTACCATCAATAATAGTAGTATTACCAGTATTAGATACTAAAGCATCTACTGTAGCTTTAACAGCACAATGAGAGTCTATAATAGCTTGTAAAGCTGAAGTATAGCTAAATTGTGCTGGAGCTGTTACACATTTAAAATTAACAGTACCTGAACCCAGATTTCCTGTTATAGTATTTTGAATAGAATCAATTCTATTTTTAAGAGTACAAGAGTACTGTACTAAAGCCTGTATGACTGTTAATACAGTTTTAGGTTGTGAACCTACCAGTGTTTTAATATCCTGACATACATCAAGGATAAGTGTATTCAAAGTAATATCCTTACCATCAAAAACAAGAGATTTAAGTTTGTTTATGATGACTTGTTCAACTTCAGTAATTGTATCTCCAGTACATATTCCCAGATCAACATCTGGTGGACCTTGATAAATTACATCATCTGAACTTATAGGATTAATACTTTTATTTATGTTTCTAGGGTTGCATCCAGATCCCATTATCTTAGTAATTTTTTAATTTTAGAAACAATTTCATTAATGGTAAATTCAGATAAACACTGATCACATGCTAACTTTCTAGTAAGAAGTTCTTTGTAATATACAAGTTTATCATAAGCATCTTCATCATCACAGTTAAGTTTCTTATTTAAGAAGAATCTTATATTATTATAATTAAGCTTAGCATATTTGTATATTCTCTGATCTATCTTATCAAGCACCTCATTATAATCAGGATTACCACAATTCCCACTAGTACATTGAGCAAGTTTGAGTTTGATGTTAATCATTATTGATTAAAGTTTATATGAACTACATTATCTTTTACTTCAACAGTTGAGTTAGATAACTCTTGAGCCTGTTTTATTACCTGAAATTTAGTTTGTGGTTTGGAATTGGCTTTATATACACAGGCAGCACATAAACCATTTGTTAATTGACAGCCACATCCAACCTTTTTACCACATCCTCTACAATTAGCCATAGGAATATTTTTAGTCACATTTACATTCTCCATCAATAAGAGCATCTAACATCTGTGAAGCTTTTTGATAGAGTTTTACAGCTAAGATATCATCACACTCATTCATTGCAGCTACAGAACCATCAATGAGCATTCTGACAGTTTTAAGAGTTTTCATTTTATTCTTATGAACATCATGAAAACTATCATCATCTAAATCAAGATAAAGAAAAGCTTGAGCAAACTTACATTCAAGTTTATCAACTCTCATGAAAGATTTCTCAATAAATCTATCTTGATTAGGAGAAATAGAATATTTTAAAGTATATATTCCATCTGGTAATGCAGCTAATTGACTGTAATCAAAAGTGCAAGTCATATTTATGTTATTGGAATTAAATACATTTACAGTCCTTGGATTGAAAGGTAAGGCTACCTTTAACATTCCAGGAGCAGTTAATTCCAATGTTGGATTAAATACATCAAAATTATCTGGATATACACTAATATCAGCTATACCTATTGTCTTTAATGAATAAGTCTGTATTAATGTAATATCTAATAGAGGTTGAGCCATTATTATTATTCTTTAAAGTATAAGTCACTTTCTGCTTGTCTTCTTCTTTTTAAACCTTCAAGAGGTTTACCACCTGCATTAATCCATTTAGCAAATTCATCTTTGATCTTAGGATCATTAGGATTCATATTTACTCTTTTTAAAAGAGTACTTGTTTTTAATGCTCCTTCACCAAGATTATAAGCAAATGATACAAGAGCACTAAATTGATTATCATTGAGGTTTACTGTGACAAGTCTTCTTACAGCTTTGGCTTTCTGATCAACATCATATTTGATGAAAGATTCAGCTTGTTCTTTAGTAATAGTATCACCTAGTTTAACTGTTCTACCACTTAAGTAAGTTGAAGGATATACAGTAGTGCCATATCCAATTGTGGGGATTCTGACAGAATCTAAGTATGCTTTTAATTCAAGACCTTCAAAAGACTTAATTAAGTCTAAACCTGATTGATTAATATTCATATAGTTTGGTTTTAAAGAAAAAGGGTGGAAAGATAAACTAATAGCTTTCCTTCCACCCTCAAGAGATATTTTAATATGTTAATTATGGTTTGTGATAGCACCTAAGTATGTTGTTAACATAGTTTCAAGTGTAGTACCTTGACCAGTTGGAACAGCAATAATAACTGTTTCATCTTGATTAACATAGTCATTCCATGTATGAAGTTCAGTATCATGGAACTTAATGTAGTAAGTGTCATAGAATGTACCATCAACTACATAAGAAGTGAAGGCTCCATTCCAAATTGGCCATCTGAATAGATGTTTGTAAGTAGTCTGATATGAATGATATCTGATCTCTAAGAGTTTGATTTCATCAGAGCTACCAGTTGGATATGTAGACTCTTGAAGAACAGTTGTTGGAATGTTTTCACATCTATCATATACTAAGTAGTCCTGAGTAGTATCAGCACCTTTGTAAGCAAAAGTCTGGAATCTTAGTTTATCATATTCATATGGGAATGCAGTAATATCACAAGGTTGAGCATATTTAGTAAGTGCTTTACCAGTAATAGTGAAACCATATAAAGGAGCATCAGGATCAGTTACATCACTTACATCAGCAGCAGTAACATACTGACTAATTAAAGGATCAGTGTTAATTGCATTTACAAAGTAATCTACTAAAGCCTGTACATCAGCACTAGCACAATCTCCACCAGCACAACCATCACAACACTCAGTTTGATAAGTGAAGGATCTAGTTAAACCATTGAAGTATCCTAGGTCAATATAACTAGAGAATAGTCTAAGAGTTACAGAATAGCTTTCATCACATTTAGCTGTGATGGTATCAGTACCTGAAGTACCATTATAACCAACTGCTGTGATCTGTACCTGAGATGTTGTAATAGCAGGTACTTTATACCACTCAATAAGAAAGTTACCATTTTTGATCTTATCAGATCTCTTGGAACCCAGTCCAGGAACATTTTCAATCCTACCTTGAGCTAAGTAAAGATACTTAGAAGTAGCAATGTTAGCATTAGTCCTAGCCACATAGTTTTCATTGAATACACCAAACTGACCAGGAGTTAGAGTATCAGTTGAACCAGTAGTAGGTAGAGTGTTTCCTGCTGGAAGTACAAATAATGTTGTTAAAGAGAAATCCATTGTATTCCTATTTTTTTAATTTTAAAATTTTTTACTCATTGTTTAATATTCTATCTTGGGAGTATTGAACAGCATTATGATTTTCTGTACTCATAGCTAATTCTTTGACAGCCAAATCAACTAGTTCATCCTTTAGATATTCAGGTAGTTCACAATCCTGATCTACTGATTCACTCTCATCAAAGTGTATATATCCAGAAGCATCAATCTTTTTAGGATATCTGATATACTTGATTGTTAATACACTAGGAATGAATTCTCCATCAGTATATACTTCAGCTCTATTATTAGAGATAGTTAAAAGTGTCTCTTGATACTCAAAACTAGGTGAAGTATTTGTATTGCTTAATAAAGTGAAAAGATCAGCATGTTTTGTAAGTATAAGATGTAGAGGTACATCTACACAGGAACCTTTATTAGCTAAAATGAACCCATCAACATAGAACATGTATGTAGGGTTCATTTGAGAAATATCTCCTGAGAATCTGTTTGTCTTAGTCTTATCATCAGTGAGTGTTACATCACTTTCTGATATTAATACTTGCAAATCATCATATCTTTTTTTGAAAGCATCAAATCCAAGTTTATAAATATTATTTGGATTGAGTTTTTGTTTTATTAACTGAACCTGAGCCTCATTCAGAGCTATAATCTTATCTTCTAGAGGAATACTCTGGTGATCATTAGTTGCAATCTTATTGAGCTTTAGATCAATATCATACAACAATTGGTCTACAGGTATCATGTCAATATTTGTTTTTTAGATGAAAGTTTATGTTCAAGTGCTAATAAATCTTCCTGA
>Ga0068857_100004590_pt1 | contig 11694 bp, 11 predicted proteins | sample KBSCornC72_FD_66591 | JGI IMG/M metagenome (GOLD analysis project Ga0068857, IMG submission 66591) | Corn rhizosphere microbial communities from Kellogg Biological Station, Michigan, USA - KBS Corn C7-2 | ecosystem: Host-associated > Plants > Roots > Rhizosphere > Soil ...
GGGCGCGTGGATTTGGGGCGCACGCGCAGGCCGAAGGCGATGTTTTCGAACACTGTCATGTGGCGGAAGAGGGCGTAGTGCTGGAACACGAAGCCCACCTGGCGGTCGCGCGCGGTGGATTGCGTGGCGTCTTCGTCGTGCAGGTGTACGGTTCCGCTGTCGGCTAGGTCGAGGCCGGCGATTATGCGCAGCAGCGTCGTCTTGCCGGAGCCGGAGGGGCCTAGCAAGGCCATCAGCTCTCCGGTTTCGATGCGCAAGCTAACGTCTTTCAGGGCTTCGTGGGTCCCGAATATTTTGCGAACGTGTTGGACTTCTATGCTCATCTCATCCCCGTTCCTCGCTGGACTTCCACTCCAGAAATTTCTTGAGAGCCAGCGTGATCACGGCTAGCACGCTCAGCAGCGATGCTACGGCGAACGCGCCGGCGTAGTTGTATTCGTTGTAAAGAATTTCGACATGCAACGGCAGCGTGTTGGTCTGGCCGCGGATGTGTCCGGAGACTACCGACACGGCGCCGAATTCGCCTAGCGCCCGGGCGGTGCAGAGCACCACGCCGTAGAGCAATCCCCATTTGATGTTGGGCAATGTGACGCGGAAAAACATTTGCCAACTGTTGGCGCCTAGCACCATCGCGGCTTCTTCTTCGTCAGTGCCTTGCGATTCCATCAGCGCGATTAATTCGCGGGCGACGAAGGGAAACGTGACGAAGGTGGTGGCCAGGATGATGCCGGGTACCGCGAAGATGACGGGGAGATCGTGCTCCGTCAGCCACGGGCCGAACCAGCCTTGCGCGCCGAATACCAGCACGAATACCAGTCCGGAAATTACTGGCGACACGCCGAAGGGGATGTCGATCAGCGTGGTCAGCACGTTTTTGCCGATGAATTGAAATTTGGTGATGGCCCACGCGGCCGCCAGTCCGAACAGCGTGTTCATGGGGACGGAGATGGCTAGGGCTAGTAGCGACAGCTCGATGGCGGACACGGTTTCGGGCTGCAGGATGGTGTCGCGATAGGCTTGCCAGCCTTTTCCGAAGGCTTGTACGAAGACGGCGGCTAGGGGCAGCACGATGAATAAACCGAGCGCTGCCAAGGCGAGGACGGTTAGAGTCCAGCGCACGATTACGGGGTCTTTGGCATGGGGTTTGCTCATGCGGGCTCCGTGAAGCGGCGCGAGCGGCGCTGCAGAATATTGATGAAGAGTAGCAGCAGGAACGAAGTCACCAGCATCACAACCGCGATGGCGGTGGCTCCGGAATAATCGTACTGTTCGAGTTTGGTGACGATCAGCAGCGGCACGATTTCGGTCTTCATGGGAAGATTGCCGGCGATGAAGATGACGGATCCGTATTCGCCCAAGGCGCGTGCGAAGGCTAGCGCGAAGCCGGTCAGGAGCGCCGGGCGGACCATCGGGAAAATCACACGGCTGAAAATTTGCCAGCGTGTGGCGCCTAGGCTCGATGCGGCTTCTTCGAGTTCCAGGTCGGCGTCTTCGAGGACGGGCTGCACGCTGCGGACTACGAAGGGGAGTCCGATGAAGGTGAGGGCGACGATCACGCCGAGCGGGGTGAAGGCGACTCTGATGCCGAGGGGGACCAGGTAGTGTCCCAGCCAGCCGTTTTCGGTGTAGAGGCTGGTGAGGGCGATACCGGCGACTGCTGTCGGCAGCGCGAAGGGGAGGTCGACTAAGGCGTCGGCGAGCGCTTTTCCGGGGAAGTGATAGCGGACCAGCACCCAGGCGATGAGAAAACCGACGACGACGCTGATGAGGCCGGCTGCGAGTGAGGCCCCGAAGCTGAGGCGATAGGCGGCGACTACGTTGGGGGAACGGATGGATTGCAAAAAGTGCGTCCAGCCGGACGTGGACGATTTCAGGAACACGGCGCTCAGAGGAATGAGCACGATCAGGCTCAGGTAGAGCGCGGTGTAGCTGAAGGCCCGCCAGAATCCGGGCAGAATGCTTTGGCGTTTAAAGATCACTAGATGCCGGGCGAGTAGATTTTATCGAACACGCCGCCATCTTCGAAATGTTTTTTCTGCGTTTTTTGCCAGCCGCCGAACGTGTCGTCGATGGTGAAGAGCGTTATTTTCGGGAATTGGCTGGAGTACTTCGCCAAGGCTTGCGGGGATTGCGGACGGTAGTAATTCTTCGCGCCGATCTCCTGGCCTTCTTCGCTGTAGAGAAATTGCAGATAGGCTTTCGCTACTTCCATCGTGCCGTGTTTGGCGGCGACCTTGTCGACGATGCTCACGGGCGGCTCGGCCAGAATGCTGATCGACGGCGTTACGATTTCGAATTTATCTTTGCCTAACTGGTTCAGTGCCAGGTAGGCTTCGTTTTCCCAAGAGAGCAATACGTCGCCGATGCCGCGCTGCACGAAAGTGGTGGTGGAACCGCGCGCGCCGGAATCGAGCACCGGAACATTTTTGTAGACGCGCGTCACGAACTCCTGCGCCTTCTTTTCGTCGCCATGGTTCTTCTTGAGCGCGTAGCCCCAGGCGGCGAGATAGCTCCAGCGCGCGCCGCCTGAGGTTTTGGGATTAGGCGTAATCACACCGATGCCGGGCTTGACCAGGTCTTCCCAATCCTTGATGTGCTTGGGATTTCCTTTGCGCACCAGAAACACGATGGTGGACGTGTAGGGAGTGCTGTTGTTGGGAAGGCGCGATTGCCAATTCTGCGGGACCAGTTTGCCTTTCTCAGCCAACACGTCGATGTCATAGGCCAGAGCCAGCGTGACGATGTCGGCTTGCAATCCGTCGATCACCGCGCGCGCCTGCTTGCCGGAACCGCCGTGCGATTGGCTGATCTGCACATCCACGCCGGTCTTGGCTTTCCACTGCTTCGCGAAGGCGGCGTTGACGCCCTGATACAGTTCGCGCGTGGGATCGTAGGAGACGTTGAGCAGTTTCACGGGCCCGGCCGCGAAGAGTGCCGATACAGTCAGGGCCGAAATCAGGAGCGCTTTGGATGTCATCGAGATTTACCGTTGTCCTTGAAGTTGATTGCAAAATACGGGTAGTTGTAGTTCGGGCCTTTGGTGGTCTTTTGCAGGAATTCGCCGCCGAAGATATGGCCGAGGCCCACACCAATGTTGACGTGGCGGTTTAGTTCGTACCAGGTAAAGACATCGACTTCGTGACCGATGTGGGTCCCCGACTTCCCGGTGGCATCGCGCACGATCGCACCGCCGGAGGTGTTGTAGAGCGCGTCGGTAGCGCTGGCCAGCCAGAAGTCCAGGTACTGGCCGGTGACGGTCCAGCGATGGCGCGGCTCAATGGTCAGGCCAACGCGTTGCGAGATTATATTCTGCCAGCCAAACTGATCGGTGATGCCGAAGCGATCGTGCGCCGTGGGATACATGGTGTCGAAGGTGCCGTGGGTTCCATCCGTGGGATTCTTGTCGCCGCTGGCGTAGTCGTACTGCCAGAACACTCTCGGCTTCCACCACATCGGATCGATTCGGTAGCCGACGCCAAGGTTGGTTCCCCAGGCAGAAATGCCGTTGGGCCCGGCATTCCCGCGTTCACCAATCCACTCCGCGGTGTAGTCCAGACCTTTTATGGCGATGCCTTTGAAACGGATACCGTAGGCTTTTTCGTCCTGCTTGCCGGTTTTGATGTTGGCGGTGGTCTCAATCGCTACGCTGGGCTGAACGCGCCACAGAACGAAGGGCTCGAGCACGGAGTTGGGAATGATGTGGTCGATCGCGCCATAGGCGCCGTATATATTGTTGCCCTCCTGGTGGTGGCTGATCCCGTCTGCGAGCGGAACCACCGCGGAGGCCGCGAAGATACCCAGACGGAAGCGATCGTAATGAAGATTGGTGACCACAGCATCGTAGGACCGACCTTGGCCGCGCCATTCCGAATCCGCAATGATGGTGTTGTTGTAGTTGATCAGTTGGCGTCCCACTCGCAGGCTGACCCATTGTTTTTCGGGATCGCCGAATTCGGCGTAGGCGAGTTTCAGATCCCACGCGTTCAGGTTGGGAGGACCGTAGGGAGGCTTCTGCATGAACGGACGCGCGTCCTGCACCTGGCCCACAACTTTGAACCAGGCGTTGGGACGGATGGTCATGGCGAGACGCGAGCGGACCAGAAGATAGGAATCGTTATTGTTCAGCTTGAATCCGCCATTGTGGTAGCCCTCAAAGCGGAAGCGCTCTTCCCAACCGAAGCTGATCCACTTCGGCAGTTGCCGATTCAGCAAGCTGGCGGGAGCGATATCGGGGAAATCGTAAGGAGCCGTGGAGCCGAAGGTCCGATACGCCGGACCGTTCAGGAAGCTCAATGGGTTCGAGGCCGGTCCGGTTATATAGCCGCCGGCGTAGGAGCTGGTGGCATGTTGTATGGTGACGTCGTCTTGGGCGAATGCTAAAAGGGAGAGTATGAGGGCGGATGCGGATATCTCTACTAAATTCATATACTATATTAGTATAGTATGTTGATAGAGATAGTCAAGAATAATATTTGTCTGTATTTGCTAGATCTTACGGGCTTCCTCTACTTTCTTGCAGACCATGGCCAAGGTGGTTTCGTCGAGGATGGCGGCCATGGCGTCGCGCACTTGGCGCATGACGATGCGGGTGCCGCAGGTCTGGATATCGACGCATTCGTCGCATTTGCGGAAGCGGGTTTCGCTGGCGCAGGGGAGCGGGGCTAGCGGGCCTTCGATGGCTCTGATAACCGAGCCGATGGTGATCTTCTCGGGGGGCTGGGCGAGCACGTAGCCTCCACCCTTTCCTTTTTTGCTGGAGACGAAGCCGGCGCTTTTTAGGGACACCAAAATTTGCTCCAGAAACTTTTTGGGGATGGTTTCTTCCTGAGCGAGATTGGTGATCAGGACCGGGCCTTCGCCGAATTTGCGGGTGAGCGCGTAGAGGGCGCGGAGGCTGTATTGGGTGCGCTTGGAAAGTTGACGCACTCGCTACGCTTCTCCTACTTGCGGTTTGCGTTTGTGCCAGTCCGTCTTTTCTTGAAAAACTCGGGCAACACCGATTAAATGATTTTCAAACCAAGGGCGTCCCACCAGTGAGATGGCTACGGGCAAGGCTCCGGCGAATCCGCAGGGGAGTGAGATGGCGGGGAGTCCTGCTAGATTTCCGGCGGGGATGATATCGCTGAGGCCGCGGCTACCTGCTACGTTGCGGCCTTCACCGCCGCCGACTCCATCGGCTAGGCGCGGGGCTGGCGAGAGGCGGGAGGGCGTCAGCAGCATGTCGATGTCGTAATAGAGTTCACGGAAGGCGGCGCGCACCAGGGTGCGGATGCGCATGGCTTTTAAATAGTCTATCGCGGTGATGTCGAGGGCGGCTTTTAGCGTGGCGGCTTGTGAGGGGTCGGCCATTTGTTGGAGTTTGTCGCCGCGGATCAGGTCTTCGAAAATCGACGCGGCTTCGGCGCCGATTACGGTTTCGATCAATGCGCCGTAGGGGAAGTCGGGGATTTCTACTTCCTTGAATTTTGCGCCGGACGCTTTCATGACGGCCAGGGCCGCTTGCAATGCGGGTTGGGCTTCGGGGGCGGCGCGTTCGAAATCGATGGGGGCGTAGCCAATGGTGAAGTCGGTGATCTTGCGGTCGAATTGCGGGACGTAGGCGAAACCTTTTCTTGCGGAGCCGGGATCTTCGGGGTCGCCACCGGCGATGGCGTGCAGCACTAAGCCGCAGTCGTCGGCGGAGCGGCACATGGGTCCGATTTTATCCAGCGTCCAGGAGAGCGACATGGCACCGCGGCGGCTCACTAGACCGTAAGTCGGGCGCAGGCCAGTCACGCCGCAAAAGGCACTCGGCGTGATGATAGAGCCGGAGGTTTCCGAGCCTAGGGCGAAGGTGACGAGTCCAGCGGCGGTGGCGACTCCGGCGCCGCTGGACGATCCGCCGGCCCAACGGGTGCGGTCCCAGGGATTTTGGGCGGGGCCCGTCGATGATGCGGAGGCGGTTTGATAACCGACGCCGCCGGCTAGTTCGATCATAGCCAGCTTGCCGATGAGGATGGCTCCGGCGGCGTCGAGTTTCTTGATCACGAAGGCGTCTTCGTCGAATTTCTGTCCGGCGAAGGCGCGGGAGCCCCATTCGGTGGGCTGCTTCTTCACTGCCAACAGGTCTTTGGCGCCGTAGGGAATTCCTTGAAGCGGGCCGCGGGTGCGCTCGCGCTTGAGATCGCCGTCGACGTCTTTGGCTTTTTTGATGGCGCTCTTGCGGAGCGAGTGTGCGAGGGCGTTGTGAGCGCCGCCGATTTTTTCCAGGCGATCGCAGAAGGCGTTGGTCAGCTCGACGGCGGAAAATTCTTTGGCGCGGAGGCGCGTGGAGATCTCACTAATGCTTGCGAAGAAGACGTCACCGGGAGGAGCCTTCGCCATTCGACTAGGCCTCGAAACGCGATGCTGGTTCGATATTGCGCGGGAGTTTGACGGTGGAGAGCTGTTGCGCGGCGCTTTGGAATTGGCCGCGTGCTGCAGGCGCGGGTGGCGTTTGTGCCTGGACCGTCGTTCCGAGAAGAACCGGGGCTGCGTAGATTGCGAGTGCGCGGCGGGTTAAGCCGGGAAGTTTCATATCGTCATTATAAGCGCCGTCAGCCGGCGGCTTCCCTTCCAGGCGGGCTGGCGTTTCCCACTTTGAATATTTTGAACAGGTAGAAATAGGAGGGGAATAACAAAACTCCTCCGCCCGCGAGGGCCCACAGCAGCGCGCGCAGAGTGGCGTGGGGCGCGGCGCTCGAATGGAGCGTGAGTTCGGGCCGCACCAGATAGGGATACTGCGCCAGCACCCAGCCCCACAGGATCAGCGCCACTTGCGCGGCGGCGCAGACGCGCGCCCAATGAAAACGGCGCGTCCACAGGGTTGCGAGTGTGGCTAGCGCGAACAGCGCGGTTGTGAGTTGCAGAGGCAGAGTCCACCAACTGTTGGCGAGGCGTTCGCGGATGCCGGGGGCTGCTGGTCCGGCTAGTAAGAAAACCGTCAAGGCCAGCACGCCGGCCACGATTTCGGATGTGATGGCGCGTTTGCGGAAGTCGTCTTGGAGCGCGGTGTCGGTGGTTTCTAGCGTGAGATAGACGGCGGCTAGAAACGCGAAGAGCACTACGGCGAACAGGCCGACAGCGAAGGGGAACGGGGCAAACCATGTGAAAAAATACGCGATGGTGGTTCGCTCGGAGGGCGGCTGAATGTTCGTGGAGGAGACGGCTCCGACTACGACGCCTAATAAAACGGGAGTGAGAAGACTGGCGGTGGCGAAGATGCGGCCCCAGCGGGACTGCGCCGCGGGATGGTAGGTTCCGCTGGTGTGCTCGCTGTCGGAGCGGTGGGTGCGGTCATGGTCGCGGAAGATAAACGCTGAGCCGCGCAGGATGATGCCGAGGAGGATGAGCAGCAGAGGAACATGCAAGGCGGTGAAGATCAGGGCGAAGGCGGGCGGGAACGCGGTGAACAGAACTACTACCACTAGAATGAGCCAGACGTGGTTGGCTTCCCAGATGGGCGCCAGGGCTTTCGCAATTACGCCGCGTTGCTCGGCGGCGCGGGGGCCGCGGGCTAGCAGGTCCCACACGCCGCCGCCATAGTCGGCGCCTCCTAGTAATACATAAAAAGTTAGCGCCGCTAGCATCACCAGGGCGAGAAGGAATTCGAGGGACGGCATCAGGTTTCCCGTACCTCCTGCACTAATACTTTGCCGACGACGATGGACAAAACTAAATAGACAATGGTCATTCCTAGAAATGGGATGACCAATGCGGGCATGGGGGTAACGGCGTCGGCGGTGCGCATGATGCCTTGGACGATCCACGGTTGGCGGCCTAATTCGGTGACCATCCAGCCGGTTTCCACGGCTATGAATCCGAAGGGGGCAGCGATCACCAGGGTCCACAGGAAAAGGCGGGAGGCGATGAGCGATGGCGATCTCCACTGGCGCCAGGCGGCCCACAGCGCTATGGCCATCATCGCGAAACCTAAGCCGACCATGATTTGAAAAGACAGGTGCACTGGGAGGACGGGCGGCCAGATGTCTTGGTGGAAATCGTTGAGGCCGCGCACTTCGGCATTCACGTCGCGATAAGCCAGGAAGCTGAACATGGCAGGGATCTCTATCGCGAAGGGCGTTTGGCGGCGGGCCACGTCGGGCCATCCGCCGATGCGCAGGGGGGCGGCGCGTTGTGTCGGGAACTGTCCTTCCATCGAAGCTAGCTTGACGGGCTGGGTGCGGGCGACTGACTTGGCTAGAGAATCTCCGCTGATGGGTTGGAGCACGGCGCCGATGCCACCTACGAGGAGCGCTAGCTCCAGCGCGCGCCGGTGGAACAGATGGGTGTCATCGCGAAGCAGCGCGTAGGCGTGTATGCCGGCTACCGAAAAACCAACGGCGGTGTAGGCAGCAAGAATCATGTGAATGGATTGCGGCCACGAGGAGGGATTGAACATCGCGGCTAGGGGATCGATGTCGATGGGTTGGCCGTTCAAGAGTCGGAAGCCGGCGGGGGTGTTCATCCAGGCGTTGGCGAAGACTACGAACATTCCGGAGGCGGCTCCGGATACGGCGACTACGATGCCGGCGGCCAGGTGGGCGCGGGGGGGGACACGGTCCCAGCCGTAGAGGTAGACGCCGAGGAAAATTCCTTCGGCGAAGAATGCGAAGCCTTCGAGCGAGAAGGGCATGCCGATGATGGCGCCGGCCCAAGCCATGAATTTGGGCCATAGCAAGCCGAGTTCGAAGGAGAGGACGGTGCCGGAGACGGCTCCTACGGCGAAGAGTACGGCGGTGCCTTTGGCCCAGCGTTTCGCTAGCTGCAGATCGACGGAGCGGCCGCCGCGCAGCCAGCGCCATTCGGAGAGGACCATCAAGAGCGGCATGCCCATGCCGACTACGGCGAAGATGATGTGGAACGCTAGCGAGAAGGCCATTTGGGAGCGGGCGGCTAGCAGATCGCTCATGCACTTCGATGATACTGGACGGAGTTGGCTCGCAGATGGACACGGATGGACGCAGATAGCGAACGGAGGCGGGGTCTGTCCTATTTGCCGGGACGGTAGATCCAGTAGAGGCCGGCGGGGAACGAGGCTAGGCGGACGGAGTTGTGGTTTTCGCCGTGATAGAGCGTGAAGCGATAGTCGAGTTTGTGGGGCTTCAATTCGTCGAGGAGTTTGGCGAAGGCTGTGGTGACTTCGGTGTTGTCGTGGTCGTCTCCGACTGAGAGATCGAGACGAACGGGCCCGGGCAGGTCGTGCAAGCGGGTGCGGGCGGCGGTGACGAGCAAACCGTTATCCCAATCCAAGGAGGGGCTCGCGGCGACGATGCGCTGGAAGAGCGCAGGGCGGTTCTCTAGCGCATAGATCGCGAACAGTCCGCCGTAGGAGTGACCTAGCAGGCCGCGGTCGGACGGAATGGTGCGATAGGTGCGATCGATGAAGGGGATCAGCTCATGTTCGAGGAAATCGAGAAATAATGGGGCGCCGCCGGACATGGCTTCCCTGGGGGTTTTGGTGGGGGTGAAGTCACGAGCGCGGAGAGCTATCGCCGCCGGCGTTGGAACGTGGCTTACGTTGACCATGATGACAGGGCGCATGCGCTGCGAATAAATATTGTTGTTTTGCAGAAACACGAGGAGCGGGAAGTGCCAGCCGTCGAGAACGTAGAGCACGGGATAGGACTGGGTCGACTTGGCGTAACCGTCGGGAAGCGAAACGAGCAGATCGTAGCGCTGTCCGATTTTTTTCGAGGTCAGGGTGCGCGTTTCGGTGTCGGGGAGATTCACTGGGGGCGCTGAGGTTTTCGCCAGGGAAACGGCTACGGTCAGGAAAAACGCGGCGAGAGTGCGACGCTGGGACATTGATTGAATCCTCATTATGCCTAAGAGAATTGGCTCACGGATGGGAACCGATGGACGCAGAGAGCGAACGAAGGCGGATTTAGAGGACGGAAAATGGTCTTGCTTCTTTTGGATGCTTGATGTTCATTCGTCCGAAGCTGACGTCGATCATGATGTTTCCACACGTACAGTGTGTGTCAACATCTGGTCGGGATGGTAATGCAGCTCCGCATATTTGGCATTCGTAGAAGAGATCATCCGCTGCTCCTCTCGGTGTTCGCGTTGCTCATGATACGCGTCCTATTAGCGGGCGGCGGCGGAGTTTAGGGATTTGCCGTTTTGCTGGTCGTGCATTTGGGTGAGGGCTTCCAGGGCGGCGCGTTCCATTACGGCGCGGGGGGCGCTGTCGCCGGTGAAGATTTCGAACTGGCGGACGGCTTGTTCGATGAACATTTCGAGGCCGTTGATGCATTCGGCTCCCTGGCTCTTGGCTCTGCGCAGCAACAAAGTTTCTAGCGGGTTGTACACCATGTCGAAGACTAGTTTCGCGGGGATGCGGCCGCTGAAGAAGCATTCGCCGGCGCGCGGGGTCATGCCTAGGGGCGTGGCGTGGACTAGCACGTCGAACATTCTTGTGTCGGCTTGTTCGCGGGTTAGGAGTTCGGCCCCTACGGCGCGGGCTAGGACTCTTACACGATCTAGGTTGCGGCCGGTGATGGCTAGTTTGACTCCGGCTTCGGCTAGCGCGTAGAGGGCGCCACGGGCGGCGCCGCCGTTGCCAACGATTAACGCTGTGGATTTTCCCAGGCGCAGGCGTTTGGCTAGGGGGCGGGTTACGCCGTCGGTATCCGTATTCGTTCCGCGCCATTTGCCGGACTTGCGCCAGACTGTATTCACTGCGCCGATGCGGCGGGCTAGGGGTTCGACCACATCTAAATAGCGGATGATTTTTTGTTTGTGGGGGATGGTCACGCTGAAGCCGGAGAGCGGGAGCTTGGCGGCGAGGTGGAAGAAGTCTTTCAGTTGGACGGGGTGGACTAGGAACGGCAGATACACGGCGTCGACGCGGCGGGCTTGGAAGGCGCGGTTGTGGACTGCCGGGGAGATGGAGTGACGGACGGGGTCGGCGATGACTCCGAAGATTTTGGCGTCGCGGGAGATTTTTTCTACGCGGTAGAGGTTGCGTAACTGGCGGGCGGAGACTTGGCCGGATGCCGTTCCGCTGGAGGCGTTGGGCGCGGCATAGGTATAGATGCCGCCGAAGCCGGGGGAGAGGACGCGCGTGGGGAATCCGGTTTCTCCCATCGCCAGGAGCACGGTGTCCAATTTCGGATAGGAGCGGGCGACTTCGAGAACCTTGTAATTGTCGGAGGGCTTCTTGGCGGTGGTCACCACCTTATAGCCGTCGGCGGGGACGCGTTGCATGCGGCGCATCACGGCGTCGACGGGCGGGGTGCCTCCGTAGTTGTGATAGGAGAGCAGGACATAGGCGTGGGAGCGGAGGGCTTCTAGGCGCGGTCCGCAATCTTCGGCGCTTTCGATTTCGATGTCGACGGCTTTGGCGCCGGCGGTGATGGCGGCTTCAAGGACGCGGAGTTGCTCTTCGATGCTGCCGTTGAAGCGGCCCATGTTCTGGTGGCGGCGGCAGGTGGCTAGGATGGCGCAGTCGGCGTGGCGCGCGAGGAATTTGCGGATGGCGGCGACGCCTTGCTCGGGTTTGGGCAGGTAGTCCAGGCGGAATTCGAAGAAGCGTTCGCCGGCTTCGTATTCACTGCGGGCGTGCGCCAGCAGCGTCTCGGCGTCGGTAAAGCCGAGGGCGATGCAGATGCGCGGGAATGGAGTTCGTGGCGGCATCGAAGACAGAACAGCATATCACGTGGAGGGGGGAGG
>Ga0068857_100004591_pt1 | contig 11694 bp, 10 predicted proteins | sample KBSCornC72_FD_66591 | JGI IMG/M metagenome (GOLD analysis project Ga0068857, IMG submission 66591) | Corn rhizosphere microbial communities from Kellogg Biological Station, Michigan, USA - KBS Corn C7-2 | ecosystem: Host-associated > Plants > Roots > Rhizosphere > Soil ...
TCCTGGATGTGCCGCTCGATGTTCTCGATCACCACGATCGCGTCGTCCACGACGATGCCGGTGGCGAGGATGAGGCCGAACAGCGTCAACGTGTTGATGGAAAAATCCATCAGCTTGATGAAACCGAACGTGCCGACGAGCGACACCGGAATCGTGATCGTCGGGATCAGCGTGCTGCGCCAGGTCTGCAGGAAGATGAAGATGACGAGCACGACCAGCACGATTGCCTCGGCGAGCGTCTTCAGCACTTCGCGAATCGATTCCTCGACGACGTCGGTCGTGTTGAACGCGACCTGGTACTTGACGCCGGGCGGAAACTGCTTCGACAGGCGATCGAGCTCGGCGACGGCGGCCCGTTCGACGTCGAGCGCGTTTGCGGTGGGGAGCTGAATCACGCCGAAGCCCACCGCCTCCACGCCCTGGAACTTCAGCATCGCACTGTACGTTTCGGCGCCAAGCTCCGCCCGTCCAACATCCTTCAGCCTGACCAGCGATCCGTCCGCGCCGCTCTTGAGAATGATGTTGTCGAACTCGGCCGCTTCGCGGAGACGCCCGAGCGCGCGCACGCTGAGCTGGTACATCTGACCCGAAGGCGCGGGCGCCTGGCCGAGACTGCCGGCCGCGACCTGCACGTTCTGCTCGCGCAGCGCGTTGACGACGTCCCCAGCAGTCAGGCGTCGTGCCGCGAGCCGGTCGGGCTCGAGCCACAGCCGCATCGAATACTTCCGTTCGCCGAAGATGGTGACGTCGCTGACACCCGGAACGCGCTTCAACGCGTCCTTCACGTAGACGTCGACGTAGTTGCTGAGGAACAGTGAATCGTAGGCGTTGTTCTCCGCGTACACGCCGACCGCCATCACGAATCCGGTGGACTGCTTCTGGACCGTGATGCCGGTCGTGCGCACTTCGGTCGGCATCCGCCCGAGCGCCTGGTTCACTCGATTCTGGACGTCGACCTGCGCGACGTCCTGATTCCGCGTCACGTCGAAGGTCACGCTGATCGTCGAGAACCCGCTGTTGGTGCTCGACGACGTCATGTACAGCATCCCTTCGACGCCGTTGATCGCCTGCTCGAGCGGCGTCGTCACGGCCGTCTCGACTTCCTGCGCGTTCGCTCCCGTGTAGACCGCCGTGACGGTGACGACGGGCGGGGCGAGCGACGGATACTGCGCGATCGGCATCGTCGGAATGGCGATGGCGCCCGCCAGGATGAGAACCAGCGAGCAGACCGAGGCGAGGATTGGTCTTCGGATGAAAGTTTCGGCGAACATTACTCTGGCTTCACCGGGGCGCCATCGCCGATCTTCTGGATGCCGGACACGATTAATCGATCGCCGGCCGCCAGGCCGCTCTTGACCACGTAGTCGTTTCCAACCAGGTCGCCGACTTCAATGGGACGCTGTCGCGCTACCGTCCCGTTCGGCGAACTCTCGACGACGAAGCAGAAGTATTTGCCGTTGATGCGGGTAACTGCGGTGATCGGGATCGTCAGGCCCGGAGCGGATCGCCAGATGATCCGCGAACGCACGAACTGCTGCGTCCGGATCGACGGCGGTCGTTCGCGCAGCGCGCTCTTGGCGAGGACCGTCTGCGTCGCATCGTCGACGCGCGGCGCCACGAACGAGACGGGGTTGGTGGCGGTCACCTTACCCTCCCCGTCGAGCAGCTGCACCGGCAGACCGATGCGCAGATCCGGGGCGCGATCGAGCGGCACCTGGACGTACGCCTCGAGCGAGTCGTTGTCGTCGATCGTGGTGATTGCCGTCGACTTGGTGATCCGATCGCCTTCGCGAATGGGAATGTCTCCGACGACGCCGGCCTGAGGTGCGGAGACGCGGTAGTACTGCAGCTCGACCTGCTGCTCGTGCACCTGGGCGTTCAACGTGTCGAGCCGCGCCTCGGCGGTATGCAGCTGATTCTGCGCCTGCTCGAATTCCTGGCGGCTGATCGCCCCGGCGGCAACGAGCGCCTCGAGCCGCTTCACCTGGCCGCGCCAGTACTGCACGTCGGCTTCGACCCCCGCACGATTCGCCTGCGTGCTCTGGACCGAGGCCTGCTGCTTGTCGGGCTTGATCTGCACGATCGGTGCGCCGCTGGACACGCGATCGCCGGACTTTACGAAGATGCGGGTGACGACCCCCTCCACATCCGGCTGCACCGTCGAGGAATGCAACGATCGCACGGTGGCGATGAAGTCAGAGCTTTCCTGGAGCGGTTTGGTCTGGAGGACGAGCGTGCCGACGCCCATCGGCGGCGGCGCCTGCGCCCCGGCGCTGGGAGTCGCATTTCCCCGGCATCCCGTCGAGAACGCGGATGCAAAGACGACGAAACTCAGAAGAGATGTACGTAGGTAAGGCATCTGCATGCGGATGGACGCGCCCACCTAGAGTGGACGCCACAGGGTCAGAACAATAGTAATGAGACGCAGCCAGGAATTGCCACGGTTCCGGCAAAAAAAAGGCCACGCGCGCGCGTGGCCTTCTCCAAAGCGCAAAAGGCGAGGATTACACGCCGCCGGCGCCCGCGAACTTGCGGGACTGGAAGCACTCGCGGCAGAAGACGGGCCGACCCTGCGTCGGCCGGAACGGCACGGTCGTTTCTTTGCCGCAGGCCGAACAGTTGGTCGTCGTCTCGACTCGCTCGCGTGCGATACCTCCGCCGCCGGACGGCCGGGAGGCACGCTTCGCTTTGCACGATTTGCACCGCTTCGGCTCGTTCTTGAAATTTTTGTCCGCGAAGAAGAGCTGCTCGCCGGCCGTCCAGATGAACTCGGTGCCGCAGTCCACGCAGTTGAGGGACTTGTCCTGGAACTCCATCGATCGTACCTCTCGGAAACCCGCCCGCGCCCGGTGGCGTGAGCCGAAGCCGCCCGATCCGTGAACCGGGCGGCTTCAAACCTGACTTCGCTTACTCGACCTCTCTGCGCTGCTTCTTCCTCGTCCGCTTGCGTGCGAGCGCCTGCTTAGCGCGCCGGCGATCGCCCGGCTTCAGATAGAAGGAATGCTTCTTGATATCCTTGATGATATCTTCCTGCTGCACCTTGCGTTTGAAACGGCGCAGCGCGCTCTCGATCGATTCGCCTTCCTGAACCTTGACTTCAGCCAAGCTTGAAAAACACCCCCTTCGCGGCCACCGTGCGCGAACCTTGCCGCCGCGAACCGTCCGTGTAGGACGATTCGCGCCGGGTGGTGCTTTGTGGGGCCCGTAGAGTCCGACGGAATATGCTAGGCTATCACAGGCAAACGCGGATTCTAGGCGGAAAGCTCTTCCGGCGTCAATCACACAATTGGTGATGGAAGTCCGTCACCCTCCCTCTCGCAACACACTGATACTCTTGCAGTTACGGCAACCGACATGAAAGTGCTCGTGGTCGGCGGCGGCGGCCGCGAGCATGCACTCGCATGGAAGTTCGCCCGCGAGGCGTCCGTTTCAGAAGTGATCTGTGCGCCCGGCAACCCTGGGATCGGCGCCTCCGCGCGTCTCGTGGATGCACCGGCGAGCGACCTGGCGGCGTTGATCGCCCTCGCGGAGCGTGAAGTCATCGATCTCACCGTCGTTGGCCCGGAGCTGCCGCTTGATCGCGGCATCGCAGATCTTTTTGCGTCGCGCGGACTAAAGATCTTTGGACCCTCGCGTGCTGCGGCGCAGCTGGAGTGCAGCAAGGTCTTCGCGAAAGCCTTCATGTCGCGGCACGGAATTCCGACCGCCAGGTATCGCACCTGCGACAATGCTGCGGACGCACACGCCGTCGTCGCGTCGGGTGAGCTGGGGTTTCCGCTCGTCGTCAAGGCCGACGGCCTGGCGGCAGGCAAGGGTGTGGTCGTCGCGCCCGATCGCGCCGCTGCGGATCTTGCGGTGACCGCGGCGATGGAAGATCGTCACTTCGGCGACGCCGGCGCCCGCGTTGTGCTCGAGGAATGTCTTGCGGGACCCGAAGTATCCTTCTTTGCGCTCTGCGATGGACGCCGCGCCGCGCCGCTGATGTCAGCGCAGGATCACAAGCGCGTGTTCGATCACGACGAGGGACCGAACACCGGTGGCATGGGTGCGTTCACGCCGAGCCCGCTGGTCGACGACGCGATGGAGCAGCGGATCCTGCGCGAGATCGTCGATCCGGTCGTGGATGGGCTGCGCCGTGACGGGCACCCGTACATCGGGTTTCTCTACGCGGGGCTGATGCTCACGTGCGACGGGCCCAAGGTGATCGAGTTCAACGTCCGATTCGGCGATCCTGAGGCACAGGTCGTGATCCCGATGATCGCGAGCGATCTCGCGCCGCGGCTCGCCGCGGCCGTCGAAGGAAAGCTCGATGACCGGGCGGTCGAGTTCCATCCGGAACCGCACGTCGGCGTTGTGCTCGCGTCAGAGGGTTATCCCGGCTCCGGTCCCGCCGGATTGCCGATTCATGGACTGGATGACGCGGCGCGTCTCGACAATGTGCTGGTGTTTCACGCGGGAACGGCGCGCCGGGGCGGCGAGATCGTAACGGCGGGAGGGCGGGTGGTCACCGTCGTCGGCCGTGGCCGCACTTTTGAAGACGCCATCGTGCGCGCCTATGCGGGCGTTGCCAAGATTTCTTTTCACGGCATGCACTATCGTCGTGACATCGGCAGGAAAGCGTTATGAATCAGATTGCCGTTCTGATCCTGATGGGCTCCGACTCGGACGCGCCGGTCATGCAGGGGGCCGTCGACGTGCTCGGCGGGTTCGGTATCGCGTGCGAGATGACGGTGGCTTCGGCGCATCGTTCGCCCGAACGTGTCATGCGGCTGGTTCGGGAAGCTCCGGGACGCGGCGTGAAGGTGTTCATCGTCGGGGCCGGGGCCGCCGCGCACCTGGCGGGCGTCGTTGCCGCGCATACGACGCTGCCCGTGATCGGGGTGCCGATCGACTCCTCGGCTCTGAAGGGGATGGACGCGCTGCTGTCGACGGTGCAGATGCCGCCGGGCGTTCCGGTTGCGACGGTCTCAATCGGCAAGCCGGGCGCCACGAACGCCGGCGTGCTCGCCGCCCAGATCCTGGCGGTCAGCGATCGGGGTATCGCGGCGAAGCTGGACGAGTACAAGAAGTCGCTGGCGGCAAAGGTGGAAGCGGCGGCAGAAAAACTGAAACTCTGATCGAACCGCGACCCGCGACCCGCGAAAGTAATGAAGTACACCATCGTGACCTTCGGTTGTCGCGTGAACCAGGCCGACTCGCTGCGGATGGAGGAGGAATTCCATGCGCGAGGCGCGGCCCCCGCCCCCGCCACCGAAGCCGACGTGATCGTCGTCAACACCTGCTCGGTGACGGCGACCGCCGATCAAGGCGCCCGACAGACCATCCGGCGGATCGCCCGCGAGAATCCCGCCTCGGAAATCGTGGTCACCGGCTGCTACGCGACTCGCTGCGCGGAGGATCTGCGCGCGCTACCCAATGTCGTGCGGGTCGTTCGCAATCACGAAAAAGAACGACTGGTCGGCGATTTCCAACAGTCGTCGGGTCGCGCTTCATGGGCGGCCCGAGGCGGGGACGGGCCCTGCGGTAGCGCGATCGAGCCGGGCGTGGCGGGACGCACCGCGTTCACGCTGCGCGTGCAGACCGGCTGCGAGGAGCGCTGCGCGTACTGCATCATCCCGTCCACCCGCGGCAGCGGGCGAAGCCTTTCTCTTGCCGGTGTGGCGCGCGAAGTTGAGCGGGTCGCGGCGGCGGGCTTCAAGGAGATTGCGCTGACCGGCGTCCACCTTGGATCGTATGGACGCGATCTCCAGCCGCGTTCTTCGCTGCTCGAGATGCTGGGGATGGTGGAGCGTCTTCCCGTGGACGCGGTATTCCGGGTCAGCTCGCTGGAGCCGATGGACTGTACTCCCGACATCGTCGCGTTGATTGCCCGGAGCGGAGGACGTTTCGCGCCGCATTTCCACCTTCCGCTGCAGCACGCCAGCGACCGCGTGCTCGAGGCGATGCGGCGCCCGTATACGCTCGAGTACTACCGTCGCCTCGTCGACCGCATCCGCGAGCGGCTGCCGCACGCGTCAATCGGATCCGACATGATCGTCGGGTTTCCCGGTGAGCGTGACGAGGACGTCGGAGCGAATATCAGCTACTTGCCGACATCCCCCCTGACCCACTTGCATGTCTTTCCGTACTCCGATCGCCCCGGCACGGCGGCGAGCGAGATGGGCGGGAAAGTCGATGGCGTGGCGATACGCGAGCGCGGGATGCAATTGCGCGCGATCGGCGGCGAGCTCACGCGCCGATTCCAGGCCTCGCAGCGCGGCACGATCCGCCCGGGTCTCACGCTCGAGGACGGAACGCTGGTCGTCACGGATAACTATTTGAAGGTCAGAATTCCGCCGGGGCTGGGAAGAAATCAGCGCGTGAGCGTGCGGATTGGAGAGAATCTGTCAGCTGCTGTCGTGTGATTTTCAAGCGCCCATCAACGTCGCGAGCTTCTTCCCTGGCGCAGCCACCCGCGAGGATTCCGTAATCAGCTGGCCGCACGCCGCCCGAATATCTCGGCCGCGGCTCTTGCGCACGGATACCGTGATGTCGTGGTCCGCCAGGATGCGGGCGAAACGGTTCACGCGATCGTCGGAAGGCCGCTCGAAGGGGATCCCGGCGGCCTCATTCAACGGCAGGAGATTCACCTTGCCGCGGATGCCGTGCAGCAGCCGCACCAGGCGTCGCGCGTCCTCGTCTGTGTCGTTCACATCCTGCAGCAGCACGTACTCGAACGTAATCCGCTCGCGCCGCTTCAACGGGAACCGCCGGCAGGTGTCCAGCAGCTCCTTCAATCCGTACTTGCGATTGATCGGCACGAGCATGTCGCGCTGGTCCTCGGTCGTCGAATGCAACGAGATTGCGAGGTTCGGCATCAACGGCTCGGTGGCCAGGCGCTCGAGCGCCGGCAGCACGCCGACCGTCGAAAGCGTCATCCGCCGTGCGGACAGCCCGAAGCCATGCTCGTCGGCCAGCATCCGAAGGGCTTTCATCGTGGCTTCGTAGTTGTGCAGCGGTTCCCCCATGCCCATGAGGACGATATTGAACCGCCCGTCGAGCATGCCAAGCTCGCCGGCGAGCACGCGGACCTGCCCGGCGATCTCGCCGGCGGTCAGGTTCCGCTCGATACCCATCTTCCCGGTCAAGCAGAACGCGCAGCGCATCGCGCAGCCGACCTGCGTGGAGATGCAGAAGGTCTGTGCCGGAGTATCGGGGATGTAGACCGATTCGATCAGCTTTCCGTCGGCGAGCCGCAGGAGGAACTTGGTCGTTCCGTCGGTCGAACGCTCCTGGCGTTCGACGTGCGGGGTCGAGGTGGTGAAGCCGGCGGCAAGCTGGACGCGCAGATCGCGTCCGAGATCACTCATCAGGGGGAAGTCGGTCACGCCACGCTTGTGCACCCACTGAAAGATCTGGCGGGCGTGGAAGCGGCGATGCCCAAGGCTCTCGAGCGCCTGTTCGAGCTCGTGCAGCTCGAGTTCCGCGATGTCGGTTCGGTTCTGGGTGATCATCGGTTTCGCGGGCACCGTCCTGTCCCGCCCAAACCCAGGAAAGCGTGTCCCGCCAAAGCTTTAGCCAGGCGGAACTTCTCATTGTACTATGTCGGTCGAGCCCGGCATTTTCCGGTGGATCGCCTTGAATAGCCGCTTTTGCCGTGGTATTATCCAGGTTTCGACAAACCAAGCTAATTCCTTTAGGAGCAACAATTTACGGTGACGGAGCACACTTCTTAGCGATGGTCGTCCGCGACGTTCTCGACAACGGCCTTCGGCTGATCACCGAAACCATGCCGCACGTCCGCTCGGTCACGATCGGCGTGTGGCTGATGCGCGGGTCGCGGCACGAGTCCGATGACCTCGGTGGCATTGCGCACTTCGTCGAGCACATGTTGTTCAAGGGAACCGACACCCGGACGGCGGAGGACATCGCGCAGGCGATTGACTCGATCGGCGGTCAGCTCGACGCGTTCACCGCCAAGGAGTATGCGAGCTACTACATCAAGGTGCTCGACGAGCACGTACCCCTCGCGGTCGACCTTCTCGCCGATATCGTGCTCCGGCCCGCGTTTTCAGCCGCCGAAATCGAGCGGGAGAAGAAGGTCATCCTCGAGGAGATCAAGATGGTCGAGGATACCCCTGACGACCTCGTTCATGAGCTCTTCACGCAGCATTTCTGGGAAGGGCACCCTCTCGGCCGCCCCATTCTCGGCTCCAAGGAGACCGTCGAAGCGTTCACCAGCGAGATCCTGCTCGATTACTTCCACGGCGCTTATGTCGCGAAGAACATGATCATCTCGGCGGCGGGAAACCTGGAACACGCGCGCGTCCGCGCGCTCGTGGAATCGGCGTTTGGCGCGGTCGCGTCGACGGGCGACCCGCTGTCGGGCCAGGCTCCCCGCGTCGTTCCCCAGGTGATCACGCGCACCAAGGAGCTCGAGCAGAGCCATCTCTGTCTTGGCACCAACAGCTATCCGCAGAATCATGAAGATCGATACGTCAGCTACATCATGAACACCGTGCTCGGCGGGTCGATGAGCTCACGGCTTTTTCAGAACGTGCGCGAGAAGCGCGGGCTGGCCTACGCGGTATTCAGCGGCCTGAGCGCCTACCGTGACGCGGGGAACATCACGATTTATGCGGGCTGTTCGAACCAGGCGGTTGGTGAGGTGATCGACCTGTGCGTCGAGGAGCTGCGCGGGATGAAGCGCGCGCCCGTTCCCGAAACCGAGCTGCGCCGCGCGAAGGATCACCTGAAGGGCAGCCTGATGCTGAGCCTCGAGAACACCGCGAGCCGCATGTCCCATCTCGCCAGGCAGGAAATCTACTTCGATCGCCATTTCGGTCTCGACGAGACACTGAGCGGTGTCGAGCGGGTAACGGAACTGGATGTGCAACGCGTGGCCAGCGATCTGTTCGCCGATGGGTCGCTCGCCGCGACGGTGCTCGGACCTGCCGTCCCGGACATCGATCGCAAGCGCATCGACCTCGGATGATGGAGAATGGCGAAATGCTGAGTGACGATTGTCGATTGCTGATTGATTGCGCCATCGACAATTTCCAATAAATCAACCATCAGCACTCGACAATCAGCAATTCGATGATTCGCCGCTACACCAATCCCGAAATGGGGGCCATCTGGAGCGAGCAGCGTCGCTACGAGACGTGGCTCGAGGTGGAGCTCGCCGCCGCCGACGCGATGGCGGAAGCAGGGCTCGTCCCCGGCGAGGCGGCGCGCGATCTTCGCGCCCGAGCGGGCTTCGACATCGGGCGCATCGAGGAGATCGAGCAGACGACGCAGCACGATGTCATCGCGTTCACCACCGCGGTGGCCGAGCAGGTCGGGCCATCGGCGCGGTGGCTGCATTTCGGGCTGACGTCATCCGACGTTGTCGATACCGCGCAAGCCATCCAGATGCGCGATGCGTGCGATCTCATCGTGAAGAACATCGCCGCGCTGATGGAGACGGTGCGCTCACGCGCCGACGAGCATCGCCGCACGCCGATGATCGGGCGCACCCATGGCGTCCACGCCGAGCCGATGACCTTCGGCCTGAAGCTCGCGCTTTGGTACGCGGAGCTGCAGCGCGACCTGGACCGCGTCCTGCGCGCCCGCGAGATCGTGTCGGTGGGCAAGGTCTCCGGCGCCGTCGGCACGTTCGCGCACCTGGACCCGTCGATTGAAGCGAGCGTGTGCCAGCGCCTCGGACTCGAACCGGCGCCGGTCTCCTCCCAGATTATCCAGCGCGATCGGCACGCCGAGCTCATGACGTCGCTCGCGATCACCGCGGCGTCGCTCGAAAAGTTCGCGCTCGAGGTCCGCGGACTGCAAAAGACCGAGATTGGCGAGGTCGAGGAGCCGTTCGGCAAAGGGCAGAAGGGCTCGTCGGCGATGCCGCACAAGCGCAACCCGGTCGGCTGCGAGCAGATTACCGGGCTGGCGCGGCTGATCCGCGCAAATGCGATGGCCGCGCTCGAAAACATCGCGCTCTGGCACGAGCGCGACATCTCGCATTCCTCGGTCGAGCGGGTCATCCTGCCCGACAGCTTCATCGGTTTGGATCACATGCTGCGCCGGTTCACGCGGATCGTGCGCGGCATGGTGGTGTATCCGGATCGGATGCAGGAAAACTTGAACCGGTCGCGTGGCGTCGTCTTCTCGGGAACCGTGCTGCTCGAGCTCGCGAAGCGCGGCATCTCGCGCGAGCAGGCTTACGAATGGGTGCAGCGCAACGCGATGCGTTCGTTCCACGAGCGGCGGGACTTCAAGCAGCTGCTGCTCGCGGATCCCGATTTGACGCAGGTCTTGACCCCGTCGGAGATCGAGAAGGCGTTCGATCTGAACGATCAGATGCGCAACGTCGACGCCATTTTCGATCGGGTGTTTACATCGGTTCCGGCGTAGCTGGAAGCTGATAGCTGGGAGCTGATAGCTGGTAGCTGGTAGCTGGTAGCTGGGAGCTGGTAGCTGGGAGCTCGTATGAAAGCGCGCGTTTTCGTCACGTTGAAACCGTCGGTGTTCGATCCCCAGGGGCAGACGATTGCCGACGCGCTGCACTCGATGGGCTACGCCGGCGTCGGGGATGTGCGCCAGGGCAAGTATTTCGAGCTGGAGCTGAAAGAGAAGTCGGCCGAGCAGGCCCGCGCCCTGGCGTCGGAGGTCGCGGACAAGCTGCTCGCGAATCCGGTGATTGAAAGCTATCGCGTTGAAGTTGAATGAGCAGGCTGTCGCGGCTAACCAGCGGCGCGAGCGATGAGCGAGCGCTGGCAGGCGCTGGGGGTGCCGCCTTCGCCAAGGCTACGGCGAGCCTCGCCGAAGCGAAGCGGAGGCGGGGGGCCCCAGCGCAAAGGAAAACATGAAGTTCTCGATCGTCGTCTTTCCCGGCTCCAACTGCGATCACGACGCCTACCATGCCGCCAAGCACGTGCTCGGCCACGACGCCGAGTTCATCTGGCACAAGGAGACCAGCCTGAAGGGCGCCGACGTCGTCGTGCTGCCCGGCGGCTTCTCGCATGGCGACTACCTGCGCACGGGCGCAATCGCGCGGTTCTCGCCGGTCATGACCGCGGTGGCAGACTTCGCGCGCCAGGGTGGACCGACGCTCGGTATCTGTAACGGCTTCCAGATCCTCTGCGAGGCGGGGCTGCTGCCCGGCGCGATGCTGCGCAACCGCGATCTCAAGTTTCACTGCGAGCACGTCTGCATCCGGGTCGAACAGGCCGACACGCCGTTCACCGCGCTCGCCAAGCGGGGGCAGGTGCTGCGGATCCCGATCGCGCATGGGGAAGGAAACTTCTACGCCGATGCCGAAACGATCGCGGAACTCGAATCCGAGCGGCGCGTGATCTTCCGCTACTGCGACGTGCGCGGCGAGATTACCGATGCCTCGAACCCGAATGGCGCGCTGAACGGCATCGCCGGCATCTGCAATCCGGGACGCAACGTCGTCGGGCTCATGCCGCATCCGGAACGGGCGTGCGAGCCGTCGCTCGGCAGCGCCGACGGTCTCGTGCTGTTTGAATCGGTTGTTTCAGTGCTCGCCGCGCACGGCGGCGCGCGCTAGTTCCTCCACATGCCCATCGATCCCGAAGTTCTCGAACGCCATGGACTCTCATCTGAGGAATACGACCGCATCGTCGGTTCGCTGAAACGCGAGCCGACGATGACCGAGCTGGGCATCTTCTCGGTCATGTGGTCGGAACACTGCAGCTACAA
>Ga0068857_100004596_pt1 | contig 11692 bp, 10 predicted proteins | sample KBSCornC72_FD_66591 | JGI IMG/M metagenome (GOLD analysis project Ga0068857, IMG submission 66591) | Corn rhizosphere microbial communities from Kellogg Biological Station, Michigan, USA - KBS Corn C7-2 | ecosystem: Host-associated > Plants > Roots > Rhizosphere > Soil ...
GGCCCCCGGTTCGTAGCCGGAGCTACTACTAAGGCGTCGGGCTCGTCGTCGGAGTGGGCGTCGAAGAGCCCGACGGGTTCGGGGACGGCGACACGGTGGGTGTCGGCGTCGGGGTGGGTGAGGCGGTTTCGGAGTTTTTGTTCGCGGCGATCAGGGCATCGGCCTTCGGATCCAGGAGCACATAGATGAATCCCGTGATCTTCGAGGTCACCTGGGGCACCGTGGCAGCCGGTGCCGTCTTGGTTGTCTTGCTTGTGGGCGAAGGGGTCACCGGGGCCGCAGCCGTGTCGGTGGTGAACCCGGCAACCAGGAACAGGCGCTTGCCACTCTGGAGCTCGTGGAAGAAGCTCAGAGTCGCGTTCCAATCGCCCACAGTCGCGATGGACACGGGAATCGCCACGAAGTTGCTGCCTGTGATCCGCGGATCACTCTTCGGGACCCAGCCCGTCGGTTTTACCGGTGCCGCCGGCGTTGGCGAAGCAGTGGGCGTCGGCGCGCCCCCGCCCTTCGATGGTGTCGCCGCCTGCGGGGGAACCGGCGCGGTGTACGCGACTCCGTCAGACACCGAGATGCTGGTCAGAGTGACTCCTGCAGACGCCGCGAGGGCATTCAGGCCCTGGATGTAGCTGGATGCGGCCGCGGTCGCCGGGATCGACGTCCGCAACGCGGCGAGCTCCTTCTCGAGCTTGGGCAGATCCTTCTGCTGGCTCCGCAGCTGCGCGATCGTTGCCTGAGTGCGAGCGATCTCGGTTTGCACGCCGGTCAATGCGGTGTTCGCGGTCGCCGCCGCAGCGAGCTGCGGTTGCGCGACCAGGAACCAGCCGGCGACGACGAGGACGATCATGAGGAGGATGGTGGCTCCACTGATCAAGCGATGAGACTGCATGTCAGTTCCCCCCTGTGGTCGTGGCCGACTTCGACCCGAATCGGTTGGCGAGCGCATCGGAGTTGATGTGCATGTCGACGTTGACGACGTATCCGGCGTCGGACAGCGTGACGCTCCCCGGCGTCGCGTCGACGAAGCCCGGAAGGGTCTTGAGTCCGTCGAGCCAGACCGGGACCGACGGCAGGGTCGCGCTCGTCGCACTGAACGTCAGTGTCGCGATGCGGTCGCCCTGCAGCGGAGTCGTCGTCTGGGCATAAGGCTTCATCGGAGTTGCGGAGTCGACCGCCACCGTGGTGATGGTGACCCCGGATGGCAGCGTCGCTTGCAGCTTCGTCAAGTAGTCCTTCCAGTCGATCTCGGTGGAGTCCCCGACGACTTGACCCGCCTTGATCAGCGCAATGGACTCCTTGATCGTGGTCACATTGCTGTATTTCGCCGCTTGCAGGATGAGCGCCTGATGCTCTGATTGAGCATTGGTGAGGCTGGTCTGAGCCAATCCACTCCACGCCCAGGTACCCCCGCATGCGGCCACCACCAGCAGGAGGACGGCAACCAGTCCCAGACGCAGCGAGCGCCGAGTCTTGAGCTGAGCACGCTTGACACGAATCTCAACCGGCATCAGGTCGACGCGCGGGGAGCCGCCGACGACGGCGGATGCGTCACCGCGGCTCGAGCCCGAACCGCGACCCGGCTTGTTCTGCTTCGACGACTCGCCATTCGGTTCGGCGTCCTTCTTGCCACCGATCGGCTTGGTCAGAAATGCGAGGCTCATGACACACTCCCCACGGCGAGGCCGATCGCGACCGGCGCTTTGCTGCGGGCGGTACGAAGACCGTCCGACGGGATGGATCGCGAGACCACGACACGACCGAACGGGTCGGCCTCGACGACGGGCAGCCGGGTCAACTCGGCGAAGGCTTCGCGGATCCCTGGCATGTCCGCCCCTCCGCCGCTCAGCACCAGCTGGGTGACCGGAAGGCCGGAGCGGCTGCCGACGAAATAGCTGATCGTGTTGCGCACGCTGCCAAGCAGTTCACTGGTGGCACCGTGGATCGTGTCGATCACGGGGCGCTGCTCCGGGGTCACCACGTGCGGCGCGACGCCGAACTGACGCTTGATGCGCTCGGCATCGTCGAAGGCGATCCCGTGCTTGGCCACGATCGCGTCGCTGATGTCGCGGGATCCCGACGGCAGAACCCGCACGAAGTGAGGGACGCCGCCGACTGCCATCACGACGTTGGTGGTCGAGGCGCCGATGTCGACCAGGGCCGTTACCCCGGTTGATGTCGACGAACTCAACAGCAGGCGGGTGAGCGCGAAGGGAATCAGGTCGACCTCGGCCACATGTAATCCGGCCGCTTCGACCGCCTCCACGTTGCCCAGCACCGCCTCCTTGATCGCCGCGACCAGCAAGCCATTGATCATCGGCCCCTGGTCGGTCATCTCCCGAGAGATCGGGTAGAAGTCGAGCAGGGCGTCCGCCACGGGAACCGGCAGCAGATCCTGCACCTGGAAAGGCAGCGCCTCACGGATGCGATTCAGCGGCTGCTCGCGCACGCTGTAGTCGCGTGACAGCACACGCTGGTTGCCCATGCCGAGCACCACATCCTTGGTGCCGAACTTGGCGCGCGACCACATGACCTTCAGTGCTTGCGCGACGAGCGCGGGGTCGGTGACCTCGCCTCGGTTGACTGCATCGATGGGCACCGACATCTCGTGATAGCGCAGCAACGTCGGTCGGGGCTTGGCCGGATTGGCCACCTCCGCCGCACGCAGCACGCCATGCCCGATATCGAGCCCGACCACTGATCTAGCCATACCTTTCTTCTCCCCCACTCAGAGCAGGCCGACCATCGCGAGGTAGCCCCCCGCGATCACCGGTCCCGCGAATACGCCAACCCATGCGCCAAGCAGCATCCACGGCCCGAACGGAATACCGCTCGTGCGAGTGGCTCGATGCCTGGCGAGTTGGATAACGCCGTAGATACCGCCAAGAATGAATGCCGCGAAGCCGCCCACGATCAGGTGCTCCCAGCCCAGAAAACCCAAGAAGAGCCCGAGAACGCCTGCGAGCTTCACGTCGCCGAAGCCCATCCCGCCCGGGCGGACCACGGCGAGAATCCCGTACAACAGGAACAAGGCCGCTCCCCCGATCGCCGCGCTGGCGAGCGAGCTCCAGCGGCCGTCGATCACCGATGCTGTGCCGAGAAGGGCGACGGCAACCAGATAGCTGGGCAGAACCACCCGGTTCGGCAGCGTGTGGGTGTCGAGGTCGATCAGCGACAGCACCACGCTGATCGCGGCGAGGTAGAGGAAGGCCAACAGCACCAGGGACCCGGCGACCGCGGAATACTTCAGCGGGCCGGTGGCGGCAGCCGTGGGAATGAACGTGGGAATGAACACCAGCGCGACTGCCAAGAACAGCAACCCGGTGCCGAGTTCGACGAGCGGATAGCGCACCGAGATGGGCGCTGCACAGTCGCGGCACTTACCGCGAAGTACCAACCACGACAGGATCGGGATGTTGTCATAGCCCCGCACATGCGACCCGCAGTTGGGGCAGGCGCTCGGCGGTGACACGATCGAGCGTCGCGCCGGAAGGCGGTAGACGACGACGTTGAGGAACGAGCCGATCACCGACCCGAACACCGCTGCGAACGCGACCACGACCACGACCGTCACCCCTAGCCCGTGATGTTCCGGCTGGAGAAGATGCTGCTGAGATGGCCGGGCACGTAGGACGTGCTGTTGTGCACGCCGATGCCGAGATCCCAGCCCGGCAGGCCCACCGCGACGAAGTTCAGCACGAAGTTGTTGTCGAACTTGACGTCGCTCGCGTAGATCTGACCCCAGATCGAGCTTCCGGTGCTGCCCAACCCGCATGGCGTGTACAGCATGATGTCGACCGACGAGTCGTTCACCACCTGGTTGTCGAGCTGCGACTGGCTTCCCCCCGTCGGGCAGTCGGGCGCGCTGTTCGTGAGGTTGGCATCCGGCGTAATCATCCACAGACGCTCGGCGCCCTTGATGGTCGGGGTGCTGGAGGTGATGGTCTGCGACTTGAGTTCGTAGCCGTTCGCGAATAGAGCGACGTCCGCCTTGAGCGTGAGGTTCCGGCCGGTGAGGTTCACGAAGCCACCGTTGCACCCGCTCCCGGAGAGGGCATTGACGATGGTCGGACCCGTCGCGGCGTTGATCTTCGCCGCGACATCGGCGGCGCAGTTGGTGGCGTTCACCACGGTGTAGGGGTTACCGCTCGGGTCCACCCAGTCGCCGGGAACGTAGCCGAAGTCGGCCCAGGGCGGCGCGGTGACCGGGAGCACCGGCGTGGGGATCCCGCTCTTGTTCTTGGTGATGCTCCCCGCGACACTCCCCTTCGACCCCACGGAGACCGAGCCCGCAGAGACGACCGATCCACCGACTGCCCCGTTGATGGCCGTCGTGCCGGTGAGCGGGCCCGCGGTGATGCTGCCGCCGACCTTGTCGCCGATCGAATCCGGCCCCTCAGAGACGATGTTGCCGTTGATTGTCGAACCCTTCGCCAGGGTCACCGAGTAACCGCCGACGACGCCGGTCGCGACGACGTTGCCCAGGATCGAACTGTTGTTGCTGATGCTGACCGAGTTGCTGGCATACACGTCACCGTTGACCGTGCAAGCGCTGGTCGTCGAGTACGACCCGCCACCGAGGATCACATCCCCCTGGAGGTAGCCGCCCGATTGGCAGGTCATGCTGCCGTTCGCGAACACGAGGCTCGGTCTCGTTGTTCCCTGCTGATTGATGGTGAGGTTCGTGATCGACGAGTCGGCGACGGCGTAGCCGAAGACGCCTGGCCCGGTACCCTGAACCGGTTGCGGCAGTACCGCGGGAATGTAGTTGAAAATCGTTTCGACGATCTTCTTGGTCGTGGAGCCGGTTCCGGAGCCGGTCGAGACGATCTTCACCATCTTGACATCGGGGTTGTTGCTCGGGCAGCCCGCGTGCCAGGTCGTGCCCGAGATATCGGGGAGTTGGTACGACACCTTCACGCTGTAGACCGGTGCCACGCTGCTGGAATACGGCGCGTTGCAGACACCCTTGGTGAGATCGGCCTCAGCCACCACCACGCCCGCTTCGGCGGCCGACTGCGCCTGGACGCCGGCGCGGGTGCTACTGCTGAAATGCATGGCCCCCACCAGGAGGTTCCCCGAGACAGTGACGAAAATCAGGATCACGGCCGCGATGCCGATCACGGCGATGATCGCGGAACCCTGCTCGGGTGATCCGGAATGGCGGAGCCGCCGCGCGATCCTTAGAAACATGGCGCACTCACTGTCGCGAGGTTCGGGATCGTGGCAGTCGTCTCGATATGCACAGGGTTTCCTTCCCCATTGAGGACGTCGAATTTCAGGTCAACTCGATTGCCGTCAGGCGTGGAGAAGATCGCTGCCGACGGGGCCGCGCCCACCTGCACCTCCAGGCCGGCACCGATGAGGGACCACGAAGAATCCGGGGTCCCGGACGGCATCGCGATCGCCGCCGCCGGCGAGGTTCGCTTGGTATAGACCGCACCCCCCGAGGCAGGCGAGTAGAACCAGGCCTGACAGGACGTGCCGCTGGAACTGCCCTGGGTCGGATCGACGGCCGGGTTCATCCCGTAGGTTCGCGCGACCATCAGTTGGCTGCCCGTTGCGGAGTCGGTCTGCACCTTGAGCGCCGTCGCGTTGTCGACGCCCTGCACGACGGAGCGAGCGATCAGCTGCCCGAGATCGGCCGCCTGCGTGCGGGTGCGGACGGACGTCTGCGTATTCGAGCTGCTCACGAACAGCCCGAAGACCACGCTGAGGACGAGCAGCGACAGCGCCGACGCGATGATGACTTCGACGAGCGACACCCCGGCCTCAGCGGAGACAGCGGCCTTGAGACGACGAGTCTCCCGAGAAGGACGCGCAACCTGGATGCTCATGAGGTGGCGTAGACGTAGGTGATGGCGGAAGCGAGAGTTTGCGCGTGACCGGTCAACTTCACGGAGACGCTCACCCTGACGACCGCTGCAGTACCAACCGTGCAGGTGACGGCGCTTCGAATGGGCTGGAACGAGACGCCGCGCGCATCGACGACCGGAGGGAGCACCGCGTTCGAGTAACTCTTCAGCGCGGCACAGGTGGCCGCTCCGGAGCGCGCCACGTCGATCTGCTGCCCCACGAGCTGACTCGCGGTCGCGATATTGGTGTTCTGGTTGCTGGTCGTGAGGAAGCCAATCAGCGCGGGGATCAACCCCACCGCAACGATCGCGAGCAGCAACATCGACACGACGACCTCGATCAGGGTGAAGCCGCCGCGTTCTACCGCGGCGATCCTGGTTCGAACGAAGTTCATCGCCGAACGGTCGGCCCGCGGTTCTTCGCCGATGCGTGCTGCGGACAGTCGCCGCGCGATCTTCTGCATGATGTGATCCGTCCCCCCACGGATTGAAAAGCGGGAAGACTGCCGGGGTCGATTCGATCGACCCCGGCAGTCCACGTGTCAGTGCTTAGCAGCCACCAGTAGAGACTCCACTGGACTCGTCAGCGTGGAAGACGGCCGTCGCGCTGGTCGGGCTGTCTCCCTCGATGCAGAATCCCGTCGCCGTGGTCGTCAGGGTCACGGTCTCGGACGTGCCAGTCAAGCTAATACCCGGGTAGCCGTACGAGCTGAGGCCGGTCAGGTCGGCCGGGTAGGTGCCGTTGTTGTCGGTCGACCAAGCAACTACTGCGGTCTTGGCGTTCTCGATGTCCGACTTGGTGGCGGAGTCCTTCGCGTTGTTCTGAACCCCGATGTAGACCGGGATGGCGATCGCGGCGAGGATGCCAATGATGATGACGACGACGAGCAGCTCAATGAGCGTGAAGCCCTTCTCGTCGCTGTTCTTGATGGCCAGGCGGCGCTCCGCCAGAGCCTTCTCGATGCGGGTGATCATATTGATTCCGTTCTTTGCATGTGAATGGGAATCGAGCCCGTCCCCCCTACGGTGGTGACCCGACAGGCCCAACCTAGGGTCTGCCACGCGGGCCGTGAATCCCGCATCTGGGGGTCAAAACCCCAGATCAGGGCCCCAATGCGGGGGTGGACCATATGGAGGACACTTGCTGCTTTTCGGCGCGACAATGAGCGGCGTGGCGTGACGCCCCTCGGAGCCCGGACGGCGACTACTTGCTGCCGTTGACCGCCGTGGCGATGCTGAAGATAGGCATGTAGAGGGCGACGACCATGCCGCCGATGACGACGCCCAAGAAGGCGATAAGCAGTGGTTCGATAAGCGAAGTCAGCGCTTCGGTCATCGCCTGCACCTCGGCGTCGTAGAAGTCGGCGATCTTGATGAGCATCGTCTCGAGAGAGCCCGAATCCTCACCCACCGCCATCATCTGAACGACCATCGGCGGGAACACCGGCTCGTCGGCCAACGGCTTGGAGAGTGACTGCCCGTTGCGCACCGACTCGGAGACCCGCTTGGTCGCGGATTCGATCACGTAATTACCGGAGGTGGCGCCGATCACGTTCAGCGCTTGCAAGATGGGCACGCCCGCACCGATCATGTTCGAGAAGTTGCGGGTGAATCGGGCGACCGCGATCTTCCTGACGAGACCGCCGAAGACGGGCATCTTGAGCTTCAGGGGGTCGACGACTTTACGCACCGACTCGGTGTTCTTCTTCTGCTTCCACCACACGGCCCCGACGACGATCAGGACGATAAGAGTGGGGGCGATCCAGAACATGTTCTGCGAGACGTTCACCAGGATCTGGGTCGGCACAGGCAGCGAGCCGCCGAGGCCCTCGAACATCGTCTTGAAGATCGGAACAATGAAGGTCAGCATGATGACAACCGCGATGAGAGAGATCACCAGCACTGCGACCGGGTAGGTCATCGCCGACTTGATGGTGGCCCTGAGCTTGGCATCCTTTTCGAAGTTGATGGCCAACGCGTCGAGAGCGCCCTCCAGGAAGCCGCCCACCTCGCCAGCACGGATCATGCTGATCATCAGCGGAGGGAAGTCGCGCGGGTGCTTGGCAAGTGCGTCAGAGAACGAACCACCGATCTCGACGTCGTTCGACACCTGCCTCATGATCTGCTTGAGTTTCTTGTTATCGGTCTGGTCGCTCAGGATGTTCAACGCGCGCAGCAACGGCAGACCGGAGCTGATCATCGTCGCAAGCTGTCGGCTTGCAACAGCCAGCGACTTGAGGTCGACGCCCTTCTCGAAGCCTTTGAGATTGATCTCCATGCTCAGACCGGTGCCGGAACCGCCCTCTGTCACGGAGAGAGGCGACAGGCCCATGCTCTGCAGCTTGCCGAGCACCGCCGACTCGCTGGGAGCTTCGAGCCGGCCCTTCACGACCTTGCCGGACTTGTTTCGGCTGGTGTAGTTCCAGCTCTTGACCGCCATCGACATCAGTAACGCCCTCCGTCTGCTGAGGCGAACTTGGCCTCGTCGTTGAATGTGATCGCGGGCGGTGCCGTCGCGGTCGAACGCTGGATCAGCCGGGTCAGCGTCTCGGGGTCGTGCGCTTTCTCGAATGCCGAGTCGCGCGAAATGACACCCTCATCGACCAACTCCGCCAGGTGCTGGTCCATAGTGTGCATGCCCAGCTCACGGCCGGCCTGCATCGACGAGGTGATCTGGTAGCTCTTTCCCTCGCGCACCAGGTTCGCGACCGCGGGAGTGGTGACCAGTACCTCGGTGGCGACCACGCGTCCGTTGCCTTGCGCTTTCTTCACCAGGGTCTGGCTGACTACACCCTGCAGGGTCGCGCTGAGCTGGGTGCGCACCTGGTCCTGCTGGTGCGGCGGGTAGACGTCGATGACACGGTCGATGGTGGATGCCGCGCTCTGCGTGTGCAGCGTGGCGAACACCAGGTGGCCGGTCTCAGCCGCGGTGAGCGCGACCGAGATGGTTTCGAGGTCTCGCATTTCGCCGACCAGGATGACGTCGGGGTCTTGCCGCAGCACATGCTTGAGTGCAGCCGCGAAGCTGTGCGTGTCGTGGCCGACCTCGCGCTGGTTGACCAGCGACCGCTTGTTGCCGTGCATGAACTCGATCGGGTCTTCGACCGTGACGATGTGGTCGGCGCGCGTGCGGTTGACCAGGTCGATCAGGGCGGCGAGGGTGGTCGACTTGCCGGAACCGGTCGGTCCTGTGACCAGCACCAGGCCACGCGGCAGGGTGGCGAAGCGGCCGACCGAGTCGGGGACTCCCAACTGCTCGAGCGTCTTGATGGTGGTCGGGATGAGACGGAACGCCGCACCGATCGCACCGCGCTGCTGATACATGTTCACGCGGAATCGGGCGCTTGCCGACAGGGTGTACGCGAGGTCGAGCTCGAGATGCTCTTCGAAGCGGGCGAGTTGGTCGGCGCTGAGGAGCGAAACCAGCCCGGAGCGCACCTTGTCTGCACTCCAGATCGAGGCGCCGGCGACCGGGCTGAGTCCGCCGTCGACGCGCAGCATGGGCGCCGCGTTCGCGGTGATGTGGAGGTCGGAGGCCCCGGTGAACAGCACCTGCTGCAGTGCCGCAATGACATCGGGATCCGCGTTTCGGTACTCGGCAGCGAGCGGGCCGAGGTCGGTGGCGTCGACAACCGGGGCGGGAGGCACCGCGCTGCCGGGCTGCGGCACGGCGTCGAGGGCAGGAAGCGCGGGTGCGATGGGAGCCGCCGCGGGCGCCGGGGCCGGTGCGGGCGCGACCTGTGGCGCGGCCGGCTGCGAGACGGCGGTCACCTCGACCACAGGGGGCGCCGGCGGCGCGGCAGCGACCGGCACCGAGGCCTGTGCGGGCGGCACGGGAGGCTGCCCGGGCGGCGGCCACGCTTCGTGGCTGGCGCGCGGTGCCGGCGCACCGTTCGCCTCCACTGGCAGTTCGTAGGCCGGGATGGGTGCCTCGGACGGCAGCTCGTAGGTGGTTGTCGTCGGTGCAGCGGCCGGCGGAGCGACGGGTGCGCCGGCGGCCGCCGCAGCGGCCAGGTTCGCAAGATTGTCGTCGGCGGAGATGGGGATCTCCCAGATCGGTTTGTTGGCGCTCATCGTTCCCCCTGGTGCTTTCTGTCCGTTGGTCAGCGCGTCATGCGACGACGCGCAAGACTTCTTCGATCGAGGTGTAGCCCAGGGCGACCTTCGCCCATCCGTCCTGCCGCAGAGTGAGCATTCCCGCCGAGATGGCGGCCCGGGTCAGCTCCGCGTTCGAAGCGCGCGCGACGGCCAGCCGCTCGATCTCCTCATTGACGACCATCACCTCGTGCAGGGCGATACGGCCGCGGTATCCGGTGTTGCTGCACGCGACGCACCCGACCGGGCGGAAGAGCAGCGGAACGCCACCGTCTGGAGCCATCGGGAAGCCCAGGCGCACGAGGTCGTTGCCGTCGTGCTGGTAGCCCTCCTTGCATCGCTCGCACAGGCGCCTCGCGAGACGCTGGGCGACCACCGACTCGAGCGACGAGCCGACGAGGAAGGGTTCGATGTCCATCTCGGTGAGACGGGTGATAGCAGCGGGTGCCGAGTTGGTGTGCAGGGTCGACAGCACGAGGTGGCCGGTCAGCGAGGCCTCGATGGCGATCTGCGCGGTCTCTTGGTCTCGGATCTCACCGATGAGCACGACATCCGGGTCGGATCGCAGGATGGATCGCAGAGCGCTGGCGAAGGTGAGCCCCGCCTTCGGGTTGACCTGCACCTGATTGATGCCGGGCATCCGGGTCTCAACCGGGTCTTCGACCGTGATGACGTTGATCTCGCGCTTGGCGACGGTCTGCAACGTCGTGTACAGCGTGGTCGACTTGCCGGAACCGGTCGGGCCGGTCACCAGGATCATGCCGTGCGGCTTCTTGTACGAGTGCTCGAACATCTTCATGTTGTGCTCGAGCATGTTGAGGTCGCTAATGTTGCGAGCCGACGACGTGTTGTCGAGGATTCGCATGACGACCTTCTCGCCGTGCACCGTCGGCAGGGTCGCGACGCGGAGATCGATCTTGTTACCGCCGTGCACGACCGACATGCGGCCGTCCTGCGGCTTGCGACGTTCGGCGATGTCGATATCGCTCATGATCTTGAGGCGCGAGATGACGCCGTTCTGAATGCTCTTGGGTGCGGCCTGCATCTCGTGCAGTACGCCGTCGATGCGGTAGCGCACGTCGAGTTGGCGTTCGCCGGGCTCGATGTGGATGTCGGAGGCGTGGTCCTGGATGGCCTGGCTGATGAGCAGGTTGACGAAGCGCACGATCGGCGCGTCATCCTCCGCCTGATCGGCGACCGGGACCAGGTCGCTCGACGAGGTGGTCTCCTCGACCATCGCGACGGTCAGTTCGCTGAGCTCGCTGTCGGAGCGGACGAACCGGTCGAGTGCGGCCAGGAGGTCGCTGCGCTCAGCGACCACGGGCCGTGCCTGCATCTTGACGGCGGCACGGATGTCGTCCAGCGCGAGCACGTCGCGCGGGTCGGCCATGGCCAGCAGCAGTCGATCACCGTCGCGGCCGATCGGCAGCACTTCGTGGCGGCGCAGCAATGCGACGGGCACCAGCGAGACCGCCGACTGGTCGATGGGGTAGTCGGCGAGATCCACGAAGGGCAGTCCGAGTTGCGCCGCGCGAGCCGATGCGACCTGGCTCTCGGTGACGACGCCGCCCTGGACCAGCTCGGCGACATGCGCGTCGTCGCGCGCAGGGTCGCCGGTGACCTGGTCCATGCTCGTGATGGGCATGAGGCCGCGAATGATCAGGATCTCAGACAGGGAGGCCACGGGCACCCCCCTCGGTGTCGCCGGACGCGCTGAGTTCCCCCCGGTTCTCAGCACGGTCTCGGGT
>Ga0068857_100004597_pt1 | contig 11691 bp, 13 predicted proteins | sample KBSCornC72_FD_66591 | JGI IMG/M metagenome (GOLD analysis project Ga0068857, IMG submission 66591) | Corn rhizosphere microbial communities from Kellogg Biological Station, Michigan, USA - KBS Corn C7-2 | ecosystem: Host-associated > Plants > Roots > Rhizosphere > Soil ...
CCGGCCCGCCGCAGCCCCACGCGGTTCAGGCCCGTGGGCTTCACATACAGGCCCGCATACAGAAAATACGGCGGCACATCCACATTCACGCGCGTCCCGCCGCCCACCATCGCCAGGCGCCCGACTTTGCAGTACTGATGCACCGCCACGTTGCCGGAAATGAACGCTTGGTCTTCCACCTCGACATACCCCGCGATCAGCGAACAACTGGCGATCACGGTCTGGTTGCCGATCTTGCAATTGTGCGCGATGTGGCCGGAGGTCATGATGTAGTTGCCATCGCCGATCACTGTCTCGGACTCCGGCGCCGTCCCGCGCGAAATGGTGTAGTGCTCGCGAATCTGGTTGTGGTTGCCGATCTTCAGATAGCTGCGCTCACCCTTAAAATTTTTGTCCAGCGGATCGGTGCCGAGCACGGTACCGGCCGAAATCTGGTTGAAGGTCCCCAGCGTGGTCCAGCGCTTCACGTAGACGTGGGGCTCGAGCACGCAACCCTTGCCGATCACCACGTCCTGTTCGATCACACAAAAGTCGCCGATAACCGTGCCCGCGCCGATCACCGCGTCGCGATGTACGCGCGCGGTGGGTGCGATCTGTAGATTGGTCGCCGGCGACACGGATTAGGTAACCGTCCTCAACACCTCGAACAGCACCAGCCACAGCACTGTCAGGAAATGCCAGTAGTAAGCGACCACGTCCACCAACTCGCGGCGCTTGCGGCGCGCGAAGACCACTACGAACAGCGCAATTAATCCTCCCAGCAAGTGTACTGCGTGTAAGCCTGTGAACAAATAGAAGAAGGCGCCGTGCGGGTTCTCCATCAAGTACGCGCCTTGCGACAACAAATCGCGCCAAGCCACCAACTGCGCTACGAGAAACGCAACGCCGATCGTCGCAGTCGCCAGCAGCAGGCGGTCCGCCACGCGCCAATCGCCCTTGCGAAACACGCGGCGTGCGATTTCGAGCGTGACGCTGCTCGCCAGGATCAGCGCCGTGCTCAGCCATAACACTGGCGGCAGCCGGAACTGCTGCCAGTAGGACATCATGCCGGAGCGCCAGATGTAGGCGATCACCAGCGCCGCGAAAAATGCCGATATGGATCCGCACGCCGTCCAAATCAGAATGCGATAAGCGCCCGGCGGCGCCTTGGTAGGGTCTTCGAGAGAAGACGGCAGCAGCACTACCTGATCGGTCTTGTTCGCCCGGTCGCTGACAATGCGCGCCATGATTGGAAGTTCGCCCGCTTTCTATTTTACGCCCGGACGCCGGTAGCGGCGCCCCAGGATTGCCGAAATTCGCCGCAGCAGCGCGCCCGGCATCGCTCGCATGAACGCCACGATGAGTTTGTAGCGCCATCCCGGCACGACGATCACTTGTCCGCGATCGAACCCCCGTAGGGATTCCGCCGCCACAAACTCCGCCGTCAGCCACAACGATTTCGGAATTGAGCCGCGGTTCATGCCAATGCGGTCGTGAAATTCCGAATAAGTGAACCCCGGGCACAGTGCCTGCACCTTTACTGGCGACCCCTGCACCACCAATTCGATCGCCAGCCCGTTGGTAAAACTAGTCATCCAGGCCTTGGTAGCGTTGTAGCTGACGCTGCTAGGCGCCTGCTCGAACCCGGCCACCGAAGACACGTTGATAATGCCGCAGCGCCCGTCCGCATCCGGCCGTGCCGCCAGATTCTCCAGCGCCGCGTGCGATAGCGCGAGCGTCGTCAGCACATGCAGCCGATGCATGTCATCCTGCACTTGCAAGTTGCCCTTGTGAAACATCCCCGGCGTCATGCCGACCCCGGCGTTGTTGACCAGCAGTCCAAAGTTAGCCGCGCGCCGAATCCGCTCGACCGCCTCCGCACGACCCTGATCGGTGACCAAGTCGGCCTGCATCACGTCCACCGCGACCCGCTGCGCCGCCATGATCTCCGCCGCCAGCGCGCGCAGCCGGTCCTCGCGGCGCGCGATCAGCAAAAGGTCGTACCCCCGCGCCGCCAGTTGCCGCGCAAACGCCTCGCCGATCCCGCTCGACGCTCCCGTGATCACCACCAACATTATTCGTAAACCTCGCGGCGATGGGCGATCCTCGTCATACTGACAACCTTGGCCACGTTGTCGTTGATATACACCACCCGCCAGTCACCGGCACGAACGCGCCATTGATCTTTGTGGCCTTTTAGTTTTTTTGCATCCCGCCAGCCGCGGAGTCTCGGCGAGCGCCAAAATCTTCCGGTCTATGCGATTGAACAGCGCATCGTCCAGCGCATCCAATTCCCTTTGCGCCGACTGCTTGATTTGAAGCGCGGCTGCGCTTCAGCCGGCTGGCCCGGTATTGCTCGTAAGGAATGCCTTTTTCCTTGCGGCGCGATTCAGAGACGAGGCCGTCCCAGAAGTCCTCCCAGATGGCTCCGTGTTTTTTCAGGTCGATCAGAACACCGACCTTGCGGCCTTTCTCATCGGTCACAAATTGGCTTCCGGTCATGGCCCTATTTTCCTTCAACTGGCACCTAAACAGTTAGTTGTGGGGAGTCATTTCCACCTGTTCATCCAACCGATGCCCCCGCGCTGCCCACTCCGCCCCCGCCAGCACCAGCATCGACGCCAAGAATCCCAAAAATATCAGCGTGACCGAATACTGAAACACCCCGTACTCCCGCGCCAGCTTGTGCTGAAATCCCGGCCACGCCAGCGTGTTGACGTACTTCAGCACTTCCATCAGCAGCCCCACGAAAATCGCCGCGGGGATCACGCGGTTGAGCGGCGTCGGCCCGTTGGGCAGGTAGCGGTAAATCAGGAACAGCACCAGCACCGCCAGCGGTACCGCCGCCAGCTTGAAGAACACTACCGATACCCACGCCGCGCCCCCACCTCCCATGGCCTGAATCCAGCCCTTAGGCAGTCCGTTCGCCCGGAAAGACGACTGATTCAGCGCCGTCATCATCATCGACCCCAGCGCCAAACCGCCGCAAATAAAGATCAAGCCCAAACTGACGATCTGGTTCCGGAAGAAGCTGCGATTCTTGCGGATGCCCCAAACGCGGTTGAGACCGACTTCGAGCGGCTCGAAAATCCCGTTAGCGGTGAACAGGAGCAGCAAGATCGAAACGACTTGCACCGAGCCAGTCGTCGGCAAATTGCGTTCCAGGAATTGCCCCAGGGCATCGGGAAAGTAATCCCGCAGGGCCAGGTCGATCGCGGCCACCGCCGCCTGCTCGCCGAACACCCGCCGCGACAGCGATAACATGACGATCAGGAAGGGAAAGAACGATAGAAGAACGTTAGCGGCCACCGAGAATGCGTAGACATGCACTTCCGTCTGCATCCAGTAACGCAGGGTGAGCCCCAAGCCGGTGGCGACGCGCCGCATTTGTTCAGGTTAGTCGATGCGGACAGCGCAACGGAATCGTTAATATGGGGAATCGGAGAATTTCATGAACGTTTCAATCATCGGAACCGGCTATGTGGGGTTGACCACGGGAGCGTGCCTGGCTTTTCTCGGCCACAAGGTAACCTGCATCGACGCCGATGAGCGCAAGGTCAAGGCGCTGCAGGCGGGCAAGATTCCCTTCTACGAGCCGTATCTTCCGGAACTAGTGACCGGCGCGCGGCACAATCTGTCATTCACTACGGAGTACAAAGACGCCATCCCGCAGTCGCAGGTGATTTTTATTGCGGTGGGTACGCCCCCCGGACAAAACGGCGCGCCGGACCTGAAATATCTGGAAGCCGCCGCCCGCAGTATCGGCGAATATCTGGCGGGCGACTTCGTGGTGGTTGTCAACAAATCCACGGTGCCCATCGGCAGCGGCAATTGGGTGGAATCGATCGTGCGCGATGCCTACGAAAAACGCACCCACTCCAAGGCCAAGGGTGTGTTCGCGGTGGCATCGAATCCCGAATTCCTGCGCGAAGGCTCGGCCATTTTCGACAGTCTTTATCCGGACCGCGTGGTGGTCGGCTCTGACAACCAGCGCACCGCAGAGGTGCTGTACTCGCTGTACCGTCCTCTGCTCGAACAAACTTTTACCGCGCCCTCTTATCTGCCGCGTCCCGACCGCATGGGCGCCGTGCCCCTGATTTCCGCGGACCTGGCTTCGGCCGAACTCATCAAGTACGCCGCCAACGCTTTCCTGGCGCTCAAGATCAGTTACATCAATGAAATCGGCCAGCTCGCGGAAAAAGTCGGCGCGGACATCACGCAGGTGGCGAAAGGCATCGGCCTCGACGCCCGCATCGGTACGCGTTTCCTGCAAGCCGGCATCGGCTGGGGCGGATCGTGTTTCGGCAAGGACACGGCAGCTTTGGTCGCCACCGCCAGCGAATACGGCCTGGACGCGCAGATCGTCAAAGCCGCGCGCGAGATGAACCGCAGGCAGCGCGAGCGCGTAGTCGATAAGCTGCTCGACGAATTGAAAATCCTGAAAGGCCGCACCGTCGCCTTGCTGGGCTTGGCGTTCAAGCCCGATACCGACGATCTGCGCGAGGCGCCGGCCCTCGACATCGCCCGTAAACTAATCGAGCGCGGCGCGCGCGTCAAAGCGCACGACCCTGTAGCCATGTCGCGTTTCCTGCAGGAGCACCCCGATCTCGACGTCACTCTGTGCGCCAGCGCGGCGGAAGCCGCCCAGGATGCCGACGCCATCGTCCTGGTCACCGAGTGGCAGGAGTATCGCGAGCTCGACTGGGAATCCATCAAGAACACCATGCGCGGCCAGGTGGTGCTCGATGGCCGCAATTTGCTAGACCGCGCCCGCCTGGCCCGCGCCGGCTACCGGTACCTGAGCCTCGCCGGGTAGAGAAACGAGCGCGGTTCTACAATAAAAGTGCGTGCCGCCAGCGAACCACCTCCGCTATCTGCTAGAAGAAGACCCCCCCAAAGGCCGCCTGGACCACGCCGCCCTAGAACTTGCCGCCATCGACACCCCCGGCCTGGAACCCGAACCCTGGCTCGACCGCCTGAACGAACTAGCCTCCCAACTAGGCGACCGCCTGCGCAATTTTAACGACGGCCGCGACTTCGTCGAGACAGCGCAGCGCTACCTGTTCGGCGAGCTCGGCTTCCACGGCAATGAAGACGACTTCTTCGATCCCCGCAACAGTTGCTTGGATCAAGTGCTCGAACGCCGCGTAGGCATCCCCATCACGCTCTCCGTGATGTACATGGAAATCGCCCGCCGCTTGGCTATGCCAGTCTTCGGCATCAGTCTTCCGCGGCATTTCGTCATCCAGTTCGACGACGGCAACTATTCCACCTACATCGATCCCTTCAACGGCGGCCGCCCCATCACCGCCGAAGAATGCTTCGCGCTGGCCGGTGCGAAAGTAGCCGACCCCGTCCTCCTCCGCCGCGCCACGAAAAAGGAAATCGCCATCCGCATGCTCCAGAATTTGCGCGGCGTCTATCTGCGCCGCAAGGACTGGGCGCGGGCCGTCGATACCCTGGATCTGCTGCTGGTGGGCGTGCCCGGACTATCCGCCTGGTACAAACAGCGCGGCCTGCTGGAGCTGGAACTCAAACGTTTCCAAGCCGCCCGCCGTGACCTGGAAAAGTACCTGGCCCTGGAACCGGAGGCCGCCGACCGGCCCGAGATCCTGAAACAAATGCAAGCCATTCATACCTGGCTGGCCAGAGTAAACTAGTTGCAGAACCGATGGCTTACGAATCCCTCCCCGACAGCGAGACCGTACTGGCGCAGTTCAACCGTCTAATTCAGGAATTGCTGCGCGGAAATATGCAGCGCAACACTTTCCGGCCGTGGGAGATTGAGATCCTCCTCGATATCGAAGGCTGCAACCTGCGCGAGGTCAACAAACGCGACACGCTGCGGCGCTATCAAAAAGCGGTGCAGCGCCACATGGAAAAGGGAGCTCGCCTGCCCCTGAAGCTCTCCGAATATTTGGACGCCGTCAAAAACAAGCGCGCTGGCGGCACGGAACGCGCGGCCTCGTAACCGGGTAATGCGACTGGCGATCTCGCGGCGGCTATTCCTAGCGATGGCAGGCGCGGCCGCTGCCGAAATTCCGCGCATTGCCAGATTGAACGACCTCCACATCCACTATGAAAACTACGGCGCCGGACCCGAAGCCCTGGTCTTCATCCACGGCTGGACCTGCGATCTCACCTTTTGGCGCGGCCAGGAACCGCTCTACAACAATCCCGATCGCCGCGCGTTACTGATCGATCTACCCGGCCATGGTCTGAGCGACAAACCGCATCGCGCCTATCCGATCGAGTTCTTCGCCCGCGCCATCGAAGCCGTCATGCGCGATGCCGGAGTCGAGCGCGCGACCTTGATCGGACACAGCCTGGGCGGCCCCATCGCCTACGCCTTCCTGCGCCTGTTCCCGGAAAAAGCCAAAGCGCTGGTGCTGGTCGATGCCTTCGTCTCACGCCACATGGCCGGACCGCCCGACCGCGCAGCCACCGCTGCCTATTTCGCTAAAATCGCCCGCAGTTTCCAAGGTCCGGCCGGCGAGAAAACCTTCGCCCAGCGCGTCGAATCGTGCTTCACGGAGCAAACGCCCGCAGCTCTCCGCGCCGAAATCCGCGCCAAAATGTACGCCACGCCGAAATATGTGCGCATCGCCGCGCTCAGCAGTATTTCCTCGCTCCACCCACCTCCGGCGGACGAAATCTTCGATCTCCCCGCCATCGCCATCCAGGCCGCCGAACTCCACACGCAGGAAAGATTTGAGCTCATGCGCACGATTTTTACGCGTATGCAGCTAGACAGGTGGGAAGGCGCGGGTCACTTCCTTATGCTGGAGGACCCCGCGCGCTTTAATCGCGAAGTAGAACAATTTCTCGCACCCATTTAACGCGTTCGTGCATGATGGTAGGAGTGCGGTCTCTCAAATTCAGTTTCTTGCTCGCGAGCGTGTCCCTGCTCACGCCGGCAGCCGACACTGTTCCCGCGCCTGCCTGTACCGTGCAAGGCCCCATCGCCAACTGGGACGCCGCCGCGCAGCTCATCGCCGGCATCGGCGACAACTCCTACGCCGCGTCGATGACCGACGAACAGAAGACCGCCTGGGCGGATTATTCCAAAACCGCTGCGTCAGATTGGAACCGCCTCAAGCGCCGTTACGTAGACCGCATCACCGCCTGGCGCGGCAAGTATCTGCAGAAGACCCCGCCCACCGATGTGGTCTTTTACCCCTTTAGCGGCCCCGACGCCACCAATCCGCTAGCCTTCTTCCCCGACGCGCGCGAGTACGTTCTGGTCGGCCTCGAACCCGCCGGCTGCATTCCGTCCAAGACCGAAGACTTTGCCCCCGAATACTGGACCGCCCTCCGCCGCGGCTGGCAATCTGCCGCCGCCATGGGCTTTTTCAAGACCGAAGACATGCAGCGCGACCTAGCTGAAGGAGCCCCCAGCGGAGTCCTGCCCGTGCTGCTGTTCCTGTTAGCCCGCGCCGGCAACACGATTGTCGATGTGACGCCGGTCGGCATCACCCCCACCGGCGCCCTGATCCCATCCGCCGACAAAGCGTCCACCGAAACCCGCGGCCTGACCATACAGTTCAAAGACCAACACCAGCACACCCGCACCATGCGCTACTTCGCGCTGAACCTGCAAAATCCCCGCCTGGCAAGAAAGCCCGGCACGGTGCGCTATCTAGAAACCCTACCCCCCGGCGCGACGCTAGTGAAATCCGCATCCTACCTGATGCACAAACGGTACTTCTCCACCATCCGCGGCGTCATCCTGGCGCACAGCAACGTAGTGATCGAAGACGATTCCGGCATCCCCTATCACTACTTCTTCGAACCGCCGGTCTGGGACGTTCATCTGTTCGGCGCCTACGACCAACCCATCGGCCTGTTCAAGAGCGGCGTGCAAGACGATCTGAAAGCCGCCTACGACGCCCGCACCGGTGTCGACCCGCTAGACTTCGGCATCGGCTACAAATGGCGCCCCAACGAATCCAACCTGCTGCTAGCCGTGCGCAAGAACTAACGCCCCCGCGCGCTAAACTGGTTGCATGGCAGATCCCACCACTCCCGCCGCCGGCCGTACCGTCTTTTGCGTCAAGTTGCAGAAGGAAGCTCCCGGCCTCGATGAAGTCCCCTTCGACGGACACCCGCTCGGCCAACGCATTTACGAAAACGTGTCCAAAGAAGCCTGGAAGGGTTGGGTGGAACACATGAAAATGATCATGAACGAATACCGCCTCAACCTGGGCCAGCCCGAAGCGCAGGAATTCCTGCTCAAACAAATGGAAGAATACTTCTTCGGCAAGGGTTCCGAATTACCTCCCGAATTCAAACCGGAGTAAAATCAGGCCTGAGAGGGAGAGCCGTTGCGCAAAGCCACCGTGCGGCTGCAGCCCAACGGCGGCTCGCGCCAGAACGCCGTCGCCTACTCCGACACTAGCGACGCCAACGGTAATTTCGTATTTGAAGCCGTCAGCCCCGGCCGCTACAACCTTTCCGCGCAGCGAAGCGGTTTCATATCGCAAAATTATGGAGCCCGCAGCGCTTTCAATACGGGTCCTGGTGCCGTGCTCACGCTGGCCCCCGGCCAAGCCATGAAGGGTCTCAACTTCAAATTGATCCCGCAAGGCGTGATCACGGGGCGCGTCGTCGATAGCGATGGCGATCCCGTGCAGGGCGCGCAAATTCGCGTCATGCGAGTGTTTCGTGTGCGTGGACAGCGCCGCCTGTCGCCCACGGGAGGTAGCGGAACTGACGACCAAGGTGACTACCGCGTCGCCAACCTTTCCCCGGGGACTTACTTTGTGGTCGCGGATAATATAAACCCGCGCATGTTCGCACAGTACGAGACTGTGCGGCCCGGCCGCACTCCCAACCACCAGAGCAACGTAGCCACGTATTATCCCAATGGACTCGATGCCGCCAGCGCCACCCCCGTGGAGATTACACCAGGCTCCGAACTTCGTGGAATCGAAATTCAAATGCGCCGCGAAGCAGTGTACTCGATTCGCGGTCTTCTGATCGACGGCGCCACCGGGAAACCCGTCGCCGCCAATGTGAACGCGCGGCCCAAGGATAGCTTGGGATTCGGGATCGGAATGGGAGGCACTAATAGCAGAGAGGATGGAACCTTTGAGCTGCGCAATCTGCTTCCCGGCGTGTACCTACTTTTCGCAGCCTCTAACAATGGGGCGCAAGGAACCGCCACCGAAGAGATCACCATCATGGATTCCGATCTCACCGGCGTGAAGTTAGCGCTGACGCAGGGCGCCACGATGACCGGAACCATCAAGCTCGAAGGCGCCAGCCCCGAAGCTCGCACGAACGTCAATGTTCGTCCGAACATCCTGCTGCGAGGAGCCGAAGTTTCGAACCGATCATCCGGAGCGCAATCGAAACCGGATGGCACATTTGAGTTGCAGGGCATCGCTCCGGCTAAATATTTCGTTTACGTGGACAATCTGCCCGACGGAATGTACGTGAAGTCGGTTCGCTCTGGCGGACAGGGTGTGACGCACACGCCGCTCGACCTGACCTCCGGCGTGAGCGGCACGCTCGACATCCTATTTTCCCCGCATGCCGCCGAAGTCACAGGCACGGTGAGAAACAGCGACGGCGAAACCCTGCCCGGCGTCCAAGTCACGCTGTGGCCCAAGGAAGTCCAGCCTAACAAGATGTTGGGTGGAACCATAACGTCCGCAACCGACCAGCATGGCGATTTTCGCATTGCCAGCCTGGCGCCCGGCGATTATTTCGTGGCCTCCTGGGAAGAGCTGGAGCAAGGTTTCAGCAACGACATCGACTTTCTCCGCCGCTTTACAGCGCAGGCGGTCGCCGTCACTCTCGCGGAGGGCGCGCACCAAAGCGCGCAACCGAAATTGATTTCACGCGAGGCCGCCGCCGCCGAGGCAGCCAAGCTTCCCTAGACCCGCTTGCGTTTAGTGTACTAGCTGCCATACTACAGCTGTGATCCCGTTCCGCCTGGTCTTCCAACCCGGCATCTCGCTCTACGAACAGGCCGCCTATGCCGCCAAGAAAGCCATGGTGTCCGGCCAGATGCGTCCCGGCGACCCCTTTCCTTCGGTGCGCGCGCTCAGCAAGGCCCTCAAGATCAACCCCAACACCGCCCACAAAGTAGTCACCCACTTGATCGCCGAAGGATTGCTCGAAGTCCGCCCCGGCACCGGTACCGTGGTCGCATCGCGTGCCTCCACACCCGCCGAGCGCAGCCATCTGCTCAAGAAAGAACTGGAACAACTGGTGGTCGAAGCCAAGCGCCTCGGTCTCGAACTGGATCACGTAACCGCCGCCATGGAGCAACATTGGAAGCGGCTCGAAGGAGGAAAGCCATGAGCGATGCCTTGCGGACTAGCGATCTTTCGAAACGCTTCCGCGCCACTCCGGTGCTCAGCCGCCTCAACCTGGCGGTCCCCGAAGGCAGCGTCTACGCCCTCGTGGGACCCAACGGAGCCGGCAAAACCACCTGCATCCAGATCCTGATGAACCTGCTCCGCGCCACCTCCGGCAGCGCCGAAGTTCTCGGCCAGGATTCGCGCCGCCTCGCCCCGTGCGACTTCGCGCAGATCGGCTACGTGTCGGAAAATCAGGAGCTGCCCGAGTGGATGACGCTCGAATATTTCCTGGGCTACCTGAAACCGTTCTATCCCACCTGGGACGACGCCCGCGCCGCCGAGCTGCTGCGCCAGTTCGATCTGCCGCCTGCCCGCAAGCTCAAGGAACTGTCACGCGGCATGAAGATGAAAGCCGCGCTGGCCTCGGCCCTCGCCTACCGTCCACGCTTGATCGTGCTCGACGAGCCATTCACCGGCCTCGACCCGCTGGTCCGCGATGAGCTGATCGAGAGCCTGCTCGAAACCGCCGAAGGCGCCACCATTTTCCTCTCCTCGCACCACCAGCCACAAAACGACGCCGGTAAAGCGAGCCATGCCGGTTCTGCGCAGCGAGTATTGCAGGATGACGATTACGGCGGCGGCGAGGGCCAGCGCGGCGGCGGTGTAGGAATGCATGACCCAGTCCATGGGGCCAAAAGCGAAACCCGAACCAAAGAACAGCACCAGCAAAAGAAACAAGGTCGAGAAGACCAATTGCGCCGTGCTGGAGGTTAAGGTGGCCAGCGCAGCCAGGGGCAGGATGAATAGGCCGAACAATAACACTTGACTCCACAGTAGTCCCGGGAGCGCGGTGCTCAGCGAGTATCCGAATCGGTGAATAATGATCGCGTCGGCGACGAACTTCGGCAGGTTGATGAAGGTCAGCAGAAAAAGCATTTTCGCGGCGAGCAGGCTCCTGCGCGAATAGGGGCGCGTGAGCCAGAACTGGCGCGTGCCGGGCAGCGACTCGGCGTGAATCAACCGTGCGATCAAAATCCATCCGGCGATGGGCAGCATCAGTGCAACGCCGAAGTCATTTGAAAAAGGGAAAAAGGATGTTTGAGCAAGGTTGAAATAGACGTAGGCTGCCACCAGCGCCAGGGTCACCACGATCTCGTAGGTCAGGCAGCGGACGTCCTTTTGGAATATATGCAGAGCTTGCCGCATGTTAAGCTGCCTTTCTCCCGGTTTTGGCGAGAGCCACGAAAATTGCGCGCAGGGGCATGGGGCGCGCGGAGATGTCTTCGACACCGCTCCACAAGCGCCTGATTTCGGCGTGGGTGCGCTCCGCGTTGAATTCGGTGTCGACGAAACGGACCAGCGCGGCCGACGATTCCGCGGGCAGCCAGGCGGAGGGCCAGGG
>Ga0068857_100004608_pt1 | contig 11675 bp, 8 predicted proteins | sample KBSCornC72_FD_66591 | JGI IMG/M metagenome (GOLD analysis project Ga0068857, IMG submission 66591) | Corn rhizosphere microbial communities from Kellogg Biological Station, Michigan, USA - KBS Corn C7-2 | ecosystem: Host-associated > Plants > Roots > Rhizosphere > Soil ...
GCTCGCAGCTGATTAACCTGATGCTGGAATTGCAGGAAAAACAGGGGATCTCGTATATCTACGTCACCCAGCATCTGGGAATGATGAAGCACATCAGCGATCAGGTGATGGTCATGCACCAGGGCGAAGTGGTCGAGCGCGGCAGCACGGCGGATGTGATGGCCTCCCCGCTTCATGAGCTGACAAAACGACTGATTGCCGGTCATTTTGGTGAAGCATTGACCGCCGATGCTTGGCGCAAAGACCGTTAAACAAACGTTGCACTGTTCAATAAGGATTAAATAGCCTGCGTGCGCTATTTAATCCTTTAATTTTTCGTCTCCATCCCTGCTCCATATTTTAAGCAATATCAATCAACAGTTCTTCTCCAGAATATCCGGACATTACGGAGGAGAAGAAATGAACACCGCCACTTACATTTTAAAATACACAGAGTATCTCATCAGAAAATGCCGCTCATTTTTAATGACGGACCTGCATTTTCATACCGTGAGGCTTAAGAAAACAACCGGGGAAACCCCTGATATTAACTCGCCCACGACGTTGAGTGAAAAAATATGTCATCGTCTGGTCTATGACCATAATAACTTCTACACGATGCTTGCCGATAAACTCGCCGTTCGGGCATACGTTTCCTCCAGAACAACGCGCGTGAAAACGGTGCCATTAATCGGCGTTTATACCCGGCCGTCGCAGATTGATTTTTCAGTTCTTCCTGACAAATTCGTCCTTAAGTGCAACCATGACAGCGGCAGCACAATAATATGTACAAACAAAGCGCAATTTAATGAAAAAGAAGCGTGTAAAAAGCTGAGCCTCGCGTTAAAGAAAAATCTTTACTACACCACGCGCGAATGGCAGTACAAAAACATTACGCCGAGTATACTTTGCGAGCCGTTTGTCGGTCTCTTCGACGACGCTGACAGGAACACAACGCCCGAAATGCTGAGGATCCATTGTTTTCACGGCGTTGCCCACTATGTAGAAGCGGATTTTACGGATGATAACGGCAAAGGGTTTATCAACGTTTATGACAGGTACTGGAACTTACAACCCTTCCGGATGGAATATCCAAATACTTCAGCAGAACCAGGCGAACCGCTCTTATTCCGCAAGGCTTTGTTGGCCTCCCAGGAGCTGGCGGATGGAATTGACTACTGCCGCGTTGACCTTATGCTAAAAAAAGATGAAATCTATTTCAGCGAAATAACCTTAAGCCCGAGACGCGGTAAGCTGACGATTACCCCGCAGGAGTGGGATGCTAAGTTAGGAAAAATATGGCATTTATCGCCGGCAGGCACATTTGACCTGCCGCTGAAGCTCACGAGTCGGGCCAGGTGAGTTTAAATATCGAGTGGTTTTGCGTCGATAAGGTATAGGTAACATCGCCACCATGAGCCAGCATGATGGCTTTTACCACCGACAAGCCCAAACCACAGCCTTCCGGGTTCACATGTCTGGCGCCATTATCGCGCTGAAAGGGCTGAAACAGGAAATCATGAAACTCTCTGGGGATGCCCGGTCCCCCGTCCTGAATAAGGATAAAATTGCCTTTATCAGAAACGCCATTTTTCACGATGAGCGTGCGCGAGGTTGAATAGTGTAAGGCATTATCAAATAAAACGGTCAAACACTGATTGATGCGCAATGGATCGAATACGCACTGCTGCTCCCTCAGGTCTGTATTGACGGTAAAAGCCTTACGGCTGAACTCGGGCATGAACGTATCGAGTGCGTTCTGTATTGTCCCTTTTAGATCCGTTCTTGACTGGCATAACGTGTATCCCGCCCCGCCATCCGAACTGATAACCCGGAGATCTTCAATCAGGCGGGTTAACCCTTCCGTCTGTTTGAGAAGATTATTAAACAGCACCGGATCCGGGGTAAAAACGCCGTCAACCAACCCCTGAAGCCGTCCGCGTAAGATCGTGACAGGGGTTCTCAGCTCATGCGCAATAGCGGCATTCCAGGATTTCCTCTGAATATCCAGCGTCTGTAGTTTTTCCGCCATTTCATTGAAATCCGTCACCAGGTGATTGATCTCACCCAGCCGGGAACTGGCGCAGAATGCCCGGGCGTCCAGATCGCCCTGAGAAATCTTTTTCAGGCTGGACGCTACCGCGTTTAGCGGGGTGAGGATCCGCGATGACAGTTTGACCGTGAAAAAGAGGGCAATAATCATACTGATCGTAGTCGCGGTCCCAATCCATACCCAGTCCCACATCGTCATCTGCTCGTCATCGCCCGCAGCAGGGCCGCCCGGGAGGTGATCCAGAATAAAGGAGTAAAAAAACCAGGAGCCGAGTATGGCGATGGCAATGATCGTAAACGTCAGCAACAGCATATACGTTAAGATCTGACGGCTCAGAACAGACTCTTTGTTCATTTCTTTTCCCCAAGCCGGTAGCCCATGCCTCTGATGCTCTCGGGAACACCATAGAGGCCGGCAAGCTCCAGTTTTTTACGCAACTTGCTCATATGGCTGTCGACCGTTCTGTCGAGCGTATCCCCTTCCGGCAGACACGCGTTGAGCAGCTCTTCGCGGGAGCAGACCTTTCGCGGATATCTCACCAGGTATGTGAGCAATTTAAATTCGGTCGTCGTTAATACCGGGGAGACAACCTCTGCGCCCACGGTGACTTCCACGTAGAAGTCATCCGGATAGACCGTAATAAATGGCGTTCTGAGCGGCTGGGAACCCGCCTGCTGAAGCGCGGGTTTTGTCCTGCGCAGCACCGCCTCAACCCGGGCGACAACTTCAGAAGGGTTGAAGGGTTTGATCACGTAATCATCCGCGCCCAGCCTCAGCCCCATGAGCTTATCGACATCCTGATCGAGAGCGGAAACCATGATGACGGGGACAGCGCTTTCCTGACGAAGCGTGGTAAGTACGCTCCAGCCGTCACATACGGGCAGGTGAATGTCCAGCAATATGAGATCCGGTTTATGGAGGCGATTGAGCGCTATGGCCTGTTCGCCCTGCCTGGCTCGGAGCGTTTTCATTCCCGAACGCTCCAGGTAGCTCATCAGTATATCGGCGATTTCGTCTTCATCTTCAACAACAAGGATCAGCGTATTTTTGTGCATTTTATCTCCGCGGGTGAAATCCCTTTGAGCTCGCTATCAGATATCTTTAGCACAATAAGACACAGCCTCCGGGAAAAAGTGCCGTAGCTAAGAAAATTTCCCGGCTGATTTACCTGCCCGGTTATTTCTCCATACAGCCTACACATTCCGTCAATAATGACTCGACAATGCCCGTTCAAAATCGCTATTGAGACAAAACTCTTTTTACATTTAGCGTTGCACATTATCCCTGTTACTTAAAGATTTTATGAAGTTGGCTGAAATAATGAACATGGAACTTTCTAAATATTTCTCTCCTAAAAAACTGGGCTTATATTCCCTGTTCCTGCTGCTGTCCTGGGGATTACTTTATATCTGGCTGATGCTGGTACACAAAATGGATGAAAAAGTCGCCTCAACGCTGCTCTCTTCACCCATTATCTATGGCTGCATCGCATTGTCGGTTGTCTCTCTGATAATCCAGAATAAAGCCGGCGCGTTGACTGAGCTACTCGTCGTCGCCTTCTGGCTGTTGGTGATTTTTGTTTATCTCATTATTACGTTCACCGTGCTGTTAAACGCGATGCCCGACATCGAGGATCTGATCTTTTACTACGAATGTTATTTGATCATTTTTTTTGGTGGAGCCCCGCTGTACCTTATTATGAGAATGATTTGAGCCGTTGCTCCACATAGCCTCCACAAACCGCCCATTTCCGCTAAACAGGCGCGCGGTAGACTCTCCCTCACGCTATTTTGCACAAAAATAACTCACCTAAGAATCTGATAAAACTTATCCATAATGATGAACCGTAATAATCTTCGTTCTTCTGAACCTGCCGGAGTGATGCACTCGCTAAAAAAACTCGCGATACGGCACCGGAAAAAACTGGTTGTCACTTTTTTCCTGGTGGTGGCCGAAAACGTGACGTTTTTACTTTATCCCGTTCTGGCTGGCATCGCGATAAATGCCATCCTCGCCGGTGAAACGCTTAACGCCGCGCTGTATGGCCTGATGGTGCTTTGCATGTGGTTCATCGGTGCGGCCAGACGAAGCGTAGACACGCGCACGTTTGCACGCATTTATGCCGGACTCGCGGTTTCCGTCGTCCTGGCACAGCGCAAATATCAGCTTAACCATTCGGCGATCGCCGCCAGGGTAACGCTCTCGCGCGAATATGTGGATTTCTTTGAAATGCACCTTCCCCTGCTTATTACCTCGCTGAGCTCACTTTTTGGTGCCGCAATCATGTTGCTGTTTATTGAATTTTGGGCCGGCGTCATGTGCTTTGCGATTGTATTTATCCTGCTCGGATTTGTCTCAGGATATGCCCGTAAAAATGAATGGCTGTTCATGCGCCTGAATAATCGACTGGAAAAAGAAGTGGATTATGTTCATAAGGCGGGCACGGCTACCCTTCACCGCCATTACTCCACGCTGGCGCGTTTGCGTATCGCATTATCTGACCGCGAGGCGTGGGGTTATTTGTGGGTCGGCGTGCTTGTTGCCGCGCTTTTTACGCTGACCATCGTCTGGATGACGCGCTCAACCGGCATCACCGCCGGACATATTTACTCGGTGATGACCTACATGTGGATGTTCGCGACGAGCCTCGATGACGCGCCGCAGCTTCTTGAGAAATTTTCGCAGCTCAGGGATATCGGCAAGCGCGTATCCACTGATGATGAAATTCACGTAACCGGACGTTAATTTAATGCCGCATTTTTTTATTGAACGCCCCGTTTTCGCCTGGGTTGTAGCGCTTTTTATCGTCCTGGCAGGGCTCCTGTCTATTCCCCGTTTGCCGGTTGCGCAGTATCCGGCGGTGGCGCCGCCTGGAATCATTATTTCCGTCAGTTACCCGGGGGCCAGCCCCGATATCATGAACACGTCGGTGGTATCGTTAATCGAGCGCGAAATCTCCGGCGTAGATAATTTGCTCTACTTTGAATCATCCAGTGACACAACCGGTTCGGCATCGATTACCGTCGCCTTTAAACCGGGCACGGACATCAAGCTGGCGCAGATGGATCTGCAGAATCAGATTAAGATCGTCGAGCCTCGTCTGCCTCAGGCGGTAAGGCAAAACGGCATCAACGTCGAGGCCGCTAACTCTGGCTTTTTAATGATGGTGGGGCTGAAGTCGGCGACGGGTCAATTTGAGGAAGCCGATTTAAGCGACTATTTTGCCAGAAACGTCAGTGACGAGCTTCGTCGCGTGCCCGGCGTAGGGAAAGTTCAGCTGTTTGGCGGCGAAAAAGCGCTGCGCATCTGGTTGGATCCCATGAAGCTCCACGGCTACGGGCTTTCGGTAAGCGATGTTCTTACCGCCGTTGGCCAGCAAAATGCCCTGGTTTCGCCCGGCAAAACAGGAGATGAGCCAGCCTCTGCAGGACAAGGGGTGACGTATCCCATCACCGTGAAGGGACAGCTCTCCTCGGTAGAGGCGTTCAGGAATATCACCCTGAAATCTGACGCATCCGGTGCCCGCCTGAAACTGTCCGACATTGCGCGGATTGAATCTGGCCTGCAAAGCTACGCCTTTGGTATCCGTGAAAATGGCGTGCCCGCAACGGCGGCAGCAATCCAGCTCTCGCCTGGCGCGAATGCGATGAGCACGGCTTCCGGCGTACGGGCGCGCATCGACGAACTTTCCCGGGTGTTACCCGAAGGAATGGCGTTTACGATCCCCTTCGACACCGCGCCGTTCGTGAAACTTTCTATCATGAAGGTTGTTCAGACATTTGTGGAAGCGATGGTCCTCGTCTTCCTGGTTATGCTGCTGTTTCTGCACAAGATACGCTGTACGCTTATCCCGGCGATTGTTGCTCCCGTCGCGCTTCTTGGCACCTTCACGGTGATGCTATTGAGCGGCTACTCCATCAATATTCTGACGATGTTCGGCATGGTGCTGGCAATAGGGATTATCGTTGATGATGCCATTGTGGTCGTGGAGAACGTTGAACGACTGATGGAGGAAAAAAGCCTGTCTCCGCGTGACGCCACGCGGCAAGCCATGCAGGAAATCACCCCGGCGATTATTGGCATCACGCTGGTGCTGACCGCCGTCTTTATCCCCATGGGGTTTGCGGAAGGATCCGTCGGGATTATCTACCGACAATTTTGTATTTCCATGGCGGTCTCCATACTGCTGTCCGCGTTTCTTGCCCTGACGCTGACGCCTGCCCTGTGCGCAACGCTACTCAAGCCGCATAAGCCAGGAAAGAGAGGCGGAAGGTTCGCGGTCGGGTTTAACGCGCGCTTTCGTTCGCTCACCGCCAGTTACGAAGCCGGGCTGGGTGCCGTTCTGAAGCGAACCGGGCGTATGCTGCTCCTGTACGCTGCGCTTTGTGCTGCGCTGTTTTTGGGATTGTCTTCGTTACCGTCGTCCTTTCTGCCGGACGAAGATCAGGGCTACTTTATGTCCTCAATCCAGCTGCCTTCTGATGCCACGATGCAGCGTACCCTCAACGTGGTTAAAAAATTTGAAGAGGAAATTGCGGCCCGGCCGGATATTGAAAGCAACATTATGATCCTGGGGTTTGGATTTTCAGGTTCAGGACCTAACTCGGCTATGGCCTTCACCACGCTGAAGGACTGGAAAAATCGGCAGGGCTCGACGGCCCAGGGGGAAGCCGACCGGATACAGGCCAGCATGGCAAACGTCTCTGATGCCGTCACGATGAGCCTGCTCCCGCCGGCCATTTCGGATATGGGCACCTCGTCGGGCTTCACCTGGTACGTGCAGGACAGAGCGGGACTGGGCTACGAGGCGTTAAAGCGCGCTGCCGACGCGCTAGTCCTGCAGGCCAACCAGCGCCCTGAACTGAGTGACGTGTATATAGACGGTCTGCCGGAAGGAACAAGCCTTGCGCTCCAGGTGGACAGAGAAAAGGCGGAAGCGATGGGCGTCTCGTTTGATGAAATCAACCAGACGCTCTCCGTCACCCTGGGCTCAAATTACGTCAACGACTATACGAACAACGGCCGCGTTCAGCAGGTGATTATTCAGGCCGATGCGCCCTACCGAATGCAGCCTGAGCAGATACTGACATTATCAGTGAAAAACCGGATGGGACAGATGGTGCCGGTATCGACATTTGCCACGCTTTCCTGGCACGTTGCGCCCCAGCAGTTGACGCGTTATCAGGGATATTCGGCTATTCGCATTACCGGAAATGCGGCGCCGGGAGAGTCCAGCGGCACCGCAATGAAGGTTATGGAGAGTTTGTCCAGAGATTTACCTCAGGGCATGGCTGGCGAGTGGGCAGGCAGTTCATTGCAGGAGAGAAAATCGGAATCTCAGCTTCCGGGCCTTATCGTCCTGTCGATACTGGTCGTGTTTATGGTGCTGGCCGCCCTGTATGAGAGCTGGTCTATTCCGTTTGCGGTCATGCTGGTCGTTCCGCTGGGTCTTATCGGCGCGGTGATCGCGGTGTCCGTTGCCGGCATGACGAATGACGTTTTCTTCAAGGTCGGCCTGATTACGCTTATTGGCCTGTCGGCCAAGAACGCCATTCTGATTGTTGAATTTGCGAGGCAGCTCCATCGCCAGGGGCAGCCCCTGCTGGCGGCAACCATTCATGCCGCCGGCCAGCGCCTGCGCCCTATTTTGATGACGTCGTTAGCCTTCACCTTAGGGGTTGTTCCGTTGATGCTGGCCAATGGTGCGAGCGACAGTACGCAGCATGCCATCGGTACCGGCGTATTTGGCGGCATGATTAGCGGTACGCTTCTCGCCATTTTCTTCGTACCGGTTTTCTTTATCGTCATCGCGCGCTTCATCGACAACCTCAGGAAAGCGTGAATACCCTCGCGGGATCGCGCTTCCTCGCTGGTTGGATGAGGTGAACCTGTTGCCGGGTGATATACTGGACGAATGCTGAAATTTTGAGCCCCCGCGAGTCCGCGGCGCATTCTTCGGGGCAGGCGTCTTCGGAGAACAGCGAGAAATATCGTGACACAAGGGGCTGTGAGTGGGCTATAATTTCGAGCTAATTTCGAATGATTTTGAAATACTGCCTGTAACGCTATGAATTACAAGGCAAAATTAGCAATGAATATAAGGATTAAAGCTATGGGTTTTCTTTCCGGTAAGCGCATTCTGGTGACTGGCGTTGCCAGCAAACTGTCCATCGCATACGGCATCGCGCAGGCAATGCATCGCGAAGGCGCTGAGCTGGCGTTCACCTACCAGAACGACAAGCTGAAAGGCCGTGTTGAAGAGTTTGCCGCGCAGCTGGGTTCCAGCATTGTTCTGGAATGTGACGTTGCACAAGACGAAAGCATCGACGGCATGTTTGCTGAACTGGCAAAAGCATGGCCGAAATTCGACGGTTTCGTTCACTCCATTGGCTTCGCTCCTGGCGACCAGCTGGACGGCGACTACGTGAACGCGGTTACCCGTGATGGCTTCAAAATCGCTCACGACATCAGCTCCTACAGCTTCGTTGCGATGGCGAAATCCTGCCGCGCGATGCTGAACCCGGGCGCAGCCCTGCTGACCCTGTCCTACCTGGGCGCTGAGCGTGCTATCCCTAACTACAACGTTATGGGCCTGGCGAAAGCCTCTCTGGAAGCCAACGTACGCTACATGGCGAACGCAATGGGTCCTGAAGGCGTGCGCGTTAACGCCATCTCTGCAGGTCCTATCCGCACCCTGGCAGCTTCCGGTATTAAAGATTTTCGTAAAATGCTGGCACACTGCGAAGCGGTTACCCCGATTCGTCGTACCGTTACCATTGAAGATGTGGGTAACTCTGCAGCATTCCTGTGCTCTGACCTTTCCGCTGGTATCTCCGGTGAAGTGGTTCACGTTGACGGCGGCTTCAACATCGCTGCAATGAACGAGCTGGAAATTAAATAAGCTGTGACTCTCTTCCCGCACGGGAAGAGAGTTTCCCCCCCCAACCGCCCCTTCGTTATTCCGTTCTGCTATTTGTTATCACCTAACAATATTTTTCCCTTTATCTGCCTTACGCCAGGATATTGATCGCCATTTTGAGATCAAGGAACGCACATGGAACAACGCCGTTTTTCCGGCAAAGGCCACTGGTATCACGAGACCCAGTCGAACCACGCGCAGACGGATGTTCTGCCTCTGGTGCCCGAAGCCGCTAACGTCGACGATCGTTTTTTGCTCGATTTAGCCCTGCCTGATGAGATTGTCGCCGCCTGTTCTGGCTGGCTTACCCCTGCCAGAGCCTTGTGCCACCAGCTGTTTCCGCTCTCGATTCCCGTGAACCGCCTGCATACGCTCAGCGCCTACGATCGGCTCAGCACCGCGCTAACGGTCGCACAGGCCTGTGGCGTTCAGCGGCTTTGTAACCATTACGCCGCCCTCCTCGCCCCGCTTCCCGGCCCCGACTCCTCGCGCGAAAGCAACCGACGTCTGGCGCAAATTACGCAGTATGCCCGCCAGCTCGCCAGCTCTCCTGATGTGATTGATGATAAAGCGCAAAACCAGCTTGATGAGGTTGGCCTGTCAATATATGACATTGTGGTGATTAACCAGATTATCGGCTTTATCGGTTTTCAGGCGCGCGTGGTCGCGGTTTTTCAGGCCCTGTTAGGACACCCCGTTCGCTGGTTGCCAGGCCATCATATTCAGCCGCACACGCTGCCCGCGAGCCACGCCGCCTGGGTGCCGCTGTTGCCCGTCGTCGAGCTGCGCTATGCGAGTACGCATCAGCTTGAGTCGCTGTCCCGCTGGCAGGCAGAACCCGCGCTGGAGGCGCTGACGCCGGTCCTTTGCCATGAGCCTTCGCTGCTCGACCTGACCGGAGAAATCCTGTTAAACACCCGCGAAGCGATCCCGCTGACGTCTCCCGCACTTTCGGCGGCGGTCGAACTGCTGACGCGCTCTCCGGACCGCTTCAGCGCCGCGCAGTTTACCCCGCTCACGGATCAGGGACTCCCCGGCGAACATGCCATCACGCTGCTTACCTGCAGCGCGTTTGATGGCTGGCTCAATCGTCTGAAAGTCGCGTTTGGTAAAGAGGAATAACCATACTAATTACCCAAAGAGCGCTTGCTGAGACAGTGAGAATCGCGTAAAACTGTCAGCCGCTCAATGGCTACGAAAATAGAACATTATGTTTCAGGACAACCCGCTGCTAGCGCAGCTTAAACAGCAACTGCATTCCCAGACGCCGCGTGCAGAAGGGGTCGTAAAAGCCACGGAAAAGGGCTTTGGCTTCCTTGAGGTTGACGCGCAGAAAAGCTACTTCATTCCGCCTCCGCAGATGAAGAAAGTGATGCATGGCGATCGCGTCATGGCCGTCATTCATACCGAGAAGGACCGCGAGTCTGCCGAGCCGGAAGAACTGATCGAACCGTTCCTGACCCGCTTTGTGGGCAAGGTGCAGAGAAAAGACGATCGTCTTGCTATCGTGCCGGATCATCCCCTGCTGAAAGATGCTATTCCCTGCCGCGCCGCCCGTGGCGTTGAGCATGATTTTAAAGAAGGTGACTGGGCCGTAGCAGAAATGCGCCGTCATCCTCTGAAAGGCGATCGCGGTTTTTATGCTGAGCTGACCCAGTTCATCACCTTTGGCGCCGACCATTTCGTACCATGGTGGGTCACGCTGGCACGCCACAATCTTGAAAAAGAAGCGCCGAACGGCGTAGCGACCGAGATGCAGGACGAAGGTTTGACGCGCCGCGATCTCACCGCGCTGGAGTTTGTCACCATCGACAGCGCCAGCACGGAAGATATGGATGACGCGCTGTACGCTGAAGAGAGCGCCGATGGCAAACTGCATCTGACCGTCGCCATTGCCGATCCAACCGCCTGGATTGCCGAAGGCAGCAAGCTGGATGACGCGGCGAAAATCCGTGCGTTCACCAACTACCTGCCGGGCTTCAATATTCCGATGCTGCCGCGCGAATTGTCAGACGATCTCTGCTCGCTGCGTCCAAATGAAGTGCGCCCGGTCCTTGCCTGCCGCATGACTATCGCCGCAGATGGCGCGATTGAAGACGATATCGAGTTCTTTGCCGCTACCATCGAATCGAAAGCCAAGCTGGCCTACGATAACGTCTCCGACTGGCTTGAAAATACCGGTAGCTGGAAACCTGAATCAGACGCCATTGCCGCGCAAATCCGTCTGCTCCATCGCATCTGCCTGAACCGCGGCGAGTGGCGTAAAACCCACGCGCTGGTGTTCAAAGACCGCCCGGATTATCGCTTTGTTCTGGGCGAGAAAGGCGAAGTGCTGGACATCGTGGCCGAACCGCGACGCATTGCGAACCGCATCGTTGAAGAGGCGATGATTTCCGCCAACATCTGTGCCGCACGCGTGCTGCGCGACAGGCTGGGCTTTGGTATTTACAACGTCCACACTGGTTTTGATCCGGCGAATACCGAAGCGCTGGCGGCCCTGCTGAAAAATCACGATGTGCACGTTGATCCGGAAGAAGTGCTGACGCTGCCGGGCTTCTGCAAGCTTCGCCGCGAACTGGACGCGCAGCCGTCGGGCTTCCTGGACAGCCGCATTCGTCGCTTCCAGTCCTTCGCTGAAATCAGCACCGAGCCTGGCCCGCACTTTGGCCTTGGCCTCGAAGCTTACGCCACCTGGACATCGCCGATCCGTAAGTATGGCGATAT
>Ga0068857_100004612_pt1 | contig 11671 bp, 10 predicted proteins | sample KBSCornC72_FD_66591 | JGI IMG/M metagenome (GOLD analysis project Ga0068857, IMG submission 66591) | Corn rhizosphere microbial communities from Kellogg Biological Station, Michigan, USA - KBS Corn C7-2 | ecosystem: Host-associated > Plants > Roots > Rhizosphere > Soil ...
AAACTCGCAATAGCAGGAGGTCGGATCGGCCTCCGATACGTGGGTTCGCCTGGGAAACGGATCATTGGACGGCGTCGGCGGGCTTCGACCCATGGATCAGAAGGCGATCCACCTCGCGAGCAGGTCGCGGGCATCGCCGCTGTCGATCGCCTCGGCGGCGATCTCGACCCCATGGTGCCAGTCGGCGGTCTTTCCCGCGACGATCAGCGCGGCGGCCGCGTTGAGCAGCACGGCGTCGCGATAGGCGCCCGGCTCGCCGTCGAGCAGCCGGCCGAGCGCCGCGCCATTATAGGCGGCATCGCCGCCGCGGATCGCGTCGAGGGGGTGCAGCGGCAGGCCGGCGGCGTGCGGCTCGAAGCGCTCGCTCCCCGAGCCGATGGCGCCGAGCCGGATCAGGCTGCTGGGCCCGCCGATCGACAGTTCGTCGAGCGGTTCGTCTCCGGATACCATCATCGCCGCATCGCAGCCGATCCGTTCGAGCGCGCCGGCATAGACGGGCAGGAAATCGGGCCGGGCGACCCCGATGAGCTGGCGACGCACTCCGGCCGGATTGCAGATGGGGCCGAGCAGATTGAAGATCGTGCGCCGGCCGATGCGCTTGCGCACGGGGCCGAGCGGCTTGAGCGCGGGATGATGCTTCTGGGCGAACAGGAAGCACAGCCCGATCTCGTTCAGGCTGGCCTCCGCGCGGTCGGAGGCGCGATCGAGATCGAGGCCGACCGCCTCCAGCGTGTCGGCCGCGCCGGCCTTCGAACTGGCGGCGCGATTGCCGTGCTTGGCGACGGGCACCCCGGCCGCCGCGACCACGATCGCGACCGCGGTCGACACGTTGAGGCTGTGCGCGCCGTCGCCGCCGGTGCCGCAGACGTCGATCGCGCCGGCGGGGGCCGCGATCGGGATCATCCGCTCGCGCATCGCCGTCGCCGCGCCGGCGATCTCCGCGCTGGTCTCGTCGCGTTCGGCGATGCCGGTCAGGAAGGCGATCAGCTCCGCCTCGGCCACCGCGCCGTCGAGGATGCGGGCGAAGGTCTCGTGCGCCGTTTGTTGGTCGAGCGGGCAGCGTGGATCGGGCAGCGCGGCCAAGTCAGGCGCGCTCCTTCACCTTCATCCCCGCCGCCTTCATGAAATTGGCGAGCATCGCATGGCCATGTTCGGTGGCGATGCTTTCGGGATGGAACTGGACGCCGTGGATCGGCAGGGTCGCATGGCGAAAGCCCATCACCTGCCCGTCATCGGCGCGGGCGTTGATGAGGAGTTCGGCCGGCATGTCCTCCTCGGGCACGATCAGCGAATGATAGCGGGTCGCGGTGAACGGGGAGGGCAGCCCTTCATACAGGCCGGTGCCGTCGTGCAGGATCGGGCTGGTCTTGCCGTGCATGAGCTGCGGCGCGCGGACCACCCGGCCGCCGAAATGCTGGCCGATCGACTGGTGGCCGAGGCAGACGCCCAGCAACGGCCGCCCGGCCGCCGCGCAGGCGCCGACCAGTTCGAGCGAGATGCCGGCCTCGTTCGGCGTGCAGGGCCCCGGCGAGATCAGGAACGCCTCCGCCCCGCTCGACATCGCCTGGCCGACGCCGATCGCGTCGTTGCGCACCACCTCCACCTCGGCGCCCAGCTCCATCAGATAATGGACGAGGTTCCACGTGAAGCTGTCGTAATTGTCGATGACGAGGATCATGGAGCGGCCTGTAGCGGTTGACGCCCGGGAGCGGAAGCGGGCTTTTACTTGCCTCGGCAAGGCCCTAGCCTGCCCGTGCTGCTGTTTGCGGAGGCTTCCGATGATCCGTCTTCCTCTCGGCCTGTCGCTGCTGGCCTGCACCGCCATCGCCGCCGCCCAGACCATGCCGATGACGCCCGACATCCCGGCGAGGTTCGACGCGGTCACGCCGCAGGCCGATTATGTCCGCCGCGAGGTGATGATCCCGATGCGTGACGGCAAGCGGATGTTCGCCGTCATCGTGATGCGCAAGGGCGTGACGAACGCCCCGATCCTGCTGACCGGACCCCGTATAACGCCGGCAAGACGACCAGCCGTAACCCGAGCCAGAAGATCGAGGAGATATTGCCGGTCTCCGACGCCGAGTTCGTGAACGACGGCTATATCCGCGTCTATGAGGATGTTCGCGGCCGCAACGGCTCGCAGGGCGATTATGTGATGAACCGGCCGCTGCGCGGACCGCTCAACCCGACCAGGGTCGATCATGCGACCGACGCCTGGGACACGATCGACTGGCTGGTGAAGAATGTGCCGGAGAGCAACGGCCGGGTCGGCATGACGGGATCCTCCTATCCGGGCTTCACCGCCCTGATGGCCACGATCGATCCCCATCCGGCGCTGCGCGCGGTGGTGCCGATGAGCCCGATGGTCGATGGCTGGATGGGAGACGACTGGTTCCACAACGGCGCCTTCCGCCAGAACAGTTACGATTATCTGCCCGGGCAGATGGCGTCGAAGGACGACGGCGACGACGTCGCCTCGGGCACCGGCGATCAATATGCGCTGTTCCTGAAGACGGGATCGGCGGGCGACTATGCCCGGGCTTATGGGCTGGAAGCCTTCCCGGTCGCGCGGAAGTTCGCCGAGCATCCCGCCTATGACGCTTATTGGCGCGAGCAGGCGGTGGACCGGCTGCTCGCCGCCCGGCCCTTCACCGTGCCGATGATGCTGGTGGTCGGCCAGTGGGACCAGGAGGACAGCTATGGCGCGGCCGCCGTCTATCGCGCGCTGAAGCCCAAGGACAGCGACGGAAAGCTCCATCTGGTGGTGGGGCCGTGGCGGCACAGCGGGGTCAATTATGACGGTTCCTCGCTCGGGCCGCTGCGCTTCGCCGGGGACACCGCGCTGCAATTCCGCTGCGACGTGATGAAGCCCTTTCTTGACCAGTATCTGAAGAGCGGCGCGCCGCGCGTGCGGACGCCGCCGGTGCTGACCTATGACGATGGCCGCAACCGCTGGCAGGCGACCGCGTCCATCTTCGACGTCAGGCTGACCCCGCTCTATCTCCAGCCCGGCGCGGGGCTCGGCTGGACCAAGCCGGGAAGTGCGGCGCAGGACGATTATGTCTCTGATCCGGCCAGGCCCGTCCCCTTCCTGCCGCGCCCGATCCACTGGAACGACGCCGACGTCTGGAAGCCCTGGCTGGTGTCGGACCAGCGCTTCGCCGATGGCCGGCCCGATGTGCTGACCTATGTCACCGCGCCGTTGAGCGCGCCCGTCCACATCCTCGGCCGGCCGATGGTCGACCTGTTCGCCGCGACCAGCGGCACCGACAGCGACTGGGTGGTCAAGCTGATCGACGTCTATCCCGAGGAGATGTCGAACGACCCGAAGCTGGCGGGCTATCAGCTCGGCGTCGGCATGGAGATCTTCCGCGGGCGCTATGTCGACGGCTTCGACAGGCCCCGCGCGCTCGTGCCCGCCAAGGCGGAGAACTACCGGTTCGAGCTGCCGACGGTGAACCACAGTTTCCTGCCCGGCCATCGCATCATGGTGCAGATCCAGTCGACCTGGTTCCCGCTCTACGATCGCAATCCGCAGAGCTTCGTGCCGAGCATCTTCGACGCGAAGCCGGGCGATTATCGCAAGGCCCGGCAGAGCGTGCTGACGGGCGGGGCGATGGCGAGCGCGGTGCTGCTGCCGCTGGTCGACTGAGGAAGGGCGATATGAGGAGGATGCGATGGTAAGGCTGATTGGTGGTGCGATAGCGGGAATGATCGTCTGGATCGCGGTGGTGACGATCCTCAACCTCGGCCTGCGACATGGCTGGCCGGCTTATGCGGCGGTCGAAAGGGCGATGGTCTTCACCGTTCCGATGATGGCGGCGCGGCTGGCGGAAAGCGCGGTGGCGTCGCTGGCGGGCGGCTATGCCGCGGCGCGGATCGACCGTGGCGGCCCGGCGGCGCTCCTCTCGGGGGTGGCGCTGCTGCTGCTCTTCATCCCGGTCCATTATGCGCTCTGGCCGAAATTCCCAGTCTGGTATCATCTCGCCTTCTTCGCCTCGCTGCCGCTGTTCGGCTGGGCGGGCGGGCGGATCGTCGCCGGTCGGCGCTGAAATCGCCGAACCGAACGGCGGAGAATTGAACAAAAGCGCGCTCGTGCGTTGATGGCGGATGAGCGGCGATTTCGACATGGTCATCATCGGCGCCGGCGCGGCCGGCATCGGCGCCGCGCGGGTGCTCGCGGGCCGGGGCCTGCGGCTGCTGATGGTCGAAGCGCGCGACCGGATCGGCGGTCGCGCGAGCACCGCCCGGTTCGGCCGGGTCGCGGTCGACGCCGGCTGCGGCTATCTCCATTCGGCCGAACGCAACGGCTGGGTCGCCATCGGCGAGGCGCTGGGCTTCACCATCGACCGCGGCGATCCGGGCTGGCGCGATCAATATCGCAATCTGGGCTTTGCGGCGGCCGAGCGTCACGCCGCCGCCAAAGCGTTCGAGCGGTTCGTGAAGCGGTTGCGCGACGATCCGCCGCCGTCCGATCGCGCGGCGGATGCGCTCGAGCCGGGCTGCGCCTGGAATCCTTATATCGAGGCGCTGTCCGGCTATATCAACGGCGCCGATTTCACCCAGGTCTCGGTGGCCGACTATCTCGCTTATGACGATGCGGCGGGAGAGCTCAACTGGCGCGTGCGCGAAGGCTATGGCGCGCTGATCGCGTCCGCCCTGCCCGATCGGATCGAGCGGCGGCTCGACCTGCCGGTGACCCGGATCGTGCATGACGGGCCGATGCTCCGGCTCGAAACCGGGGACGGCGCGATCGAGACGGCTGCCGCGATCGTCACCGTGCCCACCCCCGTGATCGCGTCGGGCGCGCTCGCCTTCGATCCGCCCTTGCCGGCCAAGCGGGCGGCCGCCGCAGCGCTGCCCCTGGGCGTCGCCGACAAGATCTTCCTGGCGATAGATCGGCCCGAACGGCTGCCGCGCGACGCGCATCTGCTGGGCAATCCGCGCCGCGCGGAAACCGGCAGCTATCAGCTGCGGCCGATGGGTCAGCCGGTGGTCGAGGCCTTCTTCGGCGGCCGCGCCGCGTCGCAGATCGAACGGGTGGGCCATCGGGCCGGCGCCGACTTCGCGATAGAGGAATTGGCGGCGCTGCTCGGCAGCGACATCCGCGATCATCTCGCGCTACTCGGGGGAACCGCCTGGGCCTCGACCCGCTGGATCGAAGGAGGCTACAGCCATGCGCTCCCCGGCGAGGCCGACAAGCGCGCCGTGCTGGCGGCGCCGGTCGACGATCGCATCTTCTTCGCGGGCGAGGCCTGTTCGACGACCGACTTCTCGACCGCGCATGGCGCGCTGGAGACCGGCATGGCGGCGGCGCGCGCCGCGCTCGCCGCGCTGCGGCGGCGGCCCTCGTCGATGAAGCTGGCGTTGGCGGGCTGAGCTCAGTCGCCCGCCAGGATCGTGCGGGCATCCTCGTCCAGCAACAGCCGTTCGCTTTGCAGCCTGGCGACGCTGTCCCGCAGCAGAGCGGCGCGGGGCCGTCCCGCATAGCGTTCGGCCAGCGACGGCCGGGGATCGGCGCCGCGCGACGCGGCGTCGCGGGCGAACGGGCTCCAGCCGCCGAAGACGAAGCAGAGATCGCTCGCCGCATAGCCCTCGCCCCGCAGGTTCCATGGCAGGTAGGTTCCGGTCGGCGCGGCCACGGCGGGAAGCCTTATGCCGGGGCGGTCGTTGCCGTCGGCGTCGACCACGGGCACCAGCACCGGCCAGGCCCGGCCGCCCGGCGGGGACGCGGGCCGGTTGAAGACCTTCGGCCAGTCGACCCCCGCCATGCGCAGGTCGGGATGGCGAAGGGCGTCGGGCCGGACCAGTTCACCGCGATCGAGCCGCGGCCAGCGGCTCGGCGGCGGCGCCTTTCCGTCCCGGGCCCATTCCATCAGCGCGATGGTCAGCGCGCGGAGCGCGGAGCCGTAGAGCAGCGGATTGGCCGGACTGTGGCAGGCCGGCGCCGTCAGGCCCGGCGCATGCGCGCCGCCCGCGATCATATAGGCGCGGACGTTTGGCGGGAAATCGACGTCGCGGTCGAGGCCGCCGGTGCCCACCAGCGAAGCGCCCGCCTGCCAGAATTCGCCACCGGTATCGGCGTGGAAGATGCGCGGACAGGTGCCGTCGGCCGAGCAGCGGGCAAGGATCGAATCCGGCCTTCCCGTCGTCGGTCCGGGCAGCGGGGCATAGGCGAAGGGGAAATCGAACCCGGGAACGCCCTGTTCCTCATGCTGGCGCGTGAAGCGGCCGGGCTCGCCGAAACGGGCATTGGTGAAGCTGCGCCGCGCGCCCGAGATGATCGCGAAGATCCCGTCGAACACGCGCCGCCCGGCCAGATCGCGATTATAGCCCTGCCACAGGAAGTCCCGGAGGAAGCGGGCCGACTGGGAAATGCCCATCGACAGCACGACCCCGAACCGGTCATCGGCGAGCACATTGCCCTCGGCCGCGCCGGCATGGTGGAACCAGGAGACGAGATCGCGGGTCGCGGTGAAGCCGAGTCCGGCCACGCGGGGATCGCGCGCGACATAGGACAGGCGGTAGATCGCGCCCGCATCCATGTCGGCCGGCCGCCGGAGGACCACATGGCTGTCGTCGGCGAAGCGCCAATCGGCGGCCGCCAGCGCCCGTTCGGGATCGTCGGCATGCTGGCGCACGGTCAGGGTGGCGGCATCCCCGGCCGCCGCGCGGGGGAAGGGCAGGGCGATGCTGTCGCTGCCCTTGTCGTCAAAGACGGTATCGACATGGATCCGGCCGGTGATCGGGCCGTCCGGCAGGCTCGCCACGGGCAGGCGTGCGGCGATCAGCCCCGGGCCCGCGAGGTCGCCCTGCCAGCCGGTCCACAGCAGGGTATAGCCCTGCCGCATCAGGAAGTCGTCGGCGGTGCCGGGCCCTGTTCCGACCATGATGGGGACCACGCGGCGCCCTCGGTTGACCACCTCGTGGAGCAGGACATGGCTGCCTCGGGAGGGATCGCGCGGTCGCAATATCTCGACATCGGATTCGTAGCGGACCATGCCGCGCGCATCGCGGGGAGCATGATCGAGATCGACGATGCCGGCATTGGCGGGATCGTCCGGATCGATCTCCAGCCGGGCGATGCCGGTGATTCGCTCATAGACGCCGGCGGCGCCGAAGCTGCGGCCGTCGAAAGCCGTCGAGCGGGATGCGATGTCCAGGGTGATGCGCGGCGGCCCCTTCGCGGCGCTCGCCGCATTCGTGACGAACAGCGCGGCGATGCCCGCCACGATCAGTTTCCAGCCCATGCCATCCCCTCTTTCCTGCCTATAATGGCGTGGCGGGCGATTTCGGCAAGCGAATAGGCGCGGCGACTGCAGACGGGGGGCGGCGGCGACCGTTCAGTCGGCCGCCACGGGCCCGTCGAGCCGCTTTGGCCGACGCGCGAACCAGACCAGAGCGACCATCGCCAGCATCGCCCAGGCGCTGATCCGGAATATGTCGATCGAGGCGAGCAGATAGGCCTGGCCGGTCATCTCGCGGCTGAGCATCGCATAGCCCTGGTTCGCGCCCGCGGCGAGCTGACCCAGGCTGTGGGTCGCCTGCTGGAAAACCGGGTGGAAGGGCGAGCTGCTCTCGGCGAGCCGGCTCTGGTGCAGCGCCTCGCGACGATCCCACAGCGTCGTCACCAGCGAGGCGGCGAAGCTGCCGCCCGTGATCCTGGCGAAGTTGGATATGCCGGTCGCCGAGGGTGTCTTCTCGGGCGGGATGCCGTCGAGCGAGATGGTGAGCATGGCCACGAAGAAGGTGCTCATCGCCAGCCCCTGCACCAGCAGCGGCAGGGTGAAGGCCCAGTAATCGGCCTGGATCGTATAGCCGCTGCGCATGCCGTAGGAGCCGGCGAAGGCGACGAAGGCGAAGCTCGCAAGCCAGCGCGCGTCGACCTTGCCCGACAGCCGCGCGACGATCGGGGTGGCGAGCACCGAGACGATGCCGCTGGGGGCGGTGACCAGCCCCGCCCAGGTGGCGGTGTAGCCCAGCTCGCGCTGGAGCCACAGCGGCAGCAGCAGCGTATTGCCGAAGAACACCGCATAGCCGAGCGTCAGCGCGATCGTGCCGAGGGCGAAATTGCGGTTGGCGAAAAGCTTCAGATCGACCGCCGGGCGCTCTTCGGTCAGTTCCCAGATCAGCCAGGCGACGAACCCGATCGCCGAGAGCAGCGCCATGGTCGTGATGAAGGACGAGTGGAACCAGTCGTCGTTCTTGCCGAGATCCAGGAAGACCTGGAGGCAGCCGACCCAGAAGGCGAGCAGGCCGAGACCGACGGTGTCGATCGGCAATTTGCGGGTCGCGGTCTCGCGGCTCTTCATGAACCGCCAGGAGACGAAAGCCGAGGCGAGGCCGACCGGCACGTTGATGAGGAAGATCCAGCCCCAGTGGTAATTGTCGGAGATGTAGCCGCCCAGGATAGGGCCGGCCACGGGGCCGACCAGCGTGGTCATCGACCAGATGCCGATCGCGGTGGCCCGCTTCTCGGGCGGGAAGATCGAGATGAGCAGCGCCTGGCTGCCCGGGATCATCGGGCCGGACACCGCACCCTGCAATATCCGGAAGGCGATCAGCGAAGGCAGGCTCCAGGCGAGGCCGCACAGCAGCGAGGCGATGGTGAACAGGATGACCGAGACGACGAAGGTGCGGACCACGCCGAACCGGCCCATCAGCCAGCCCGTCAGCGGCACCGTCACGCCGTTGGCCACCGCGAAGGCGGTGATGACCCAGGTCGAGCTGTCCGAACTGACGCCGAGATTGCCGGCGATCGTGGTGAGCGAGACGTTCGCGATGGTGGTGTCGAGCACCTGCATGAAGGTTCCCAGCGCCAGCGCGATCGACGCCGCGCCCAGCGCCACGCCGCCAAGCGGTGCGGGCGTGGAGGCCTGCTGGCCCTGCGCGGCGGCGCTCACCGCAGGGTGCCGCTGTTGGCGGCGATGATCCGGCGGATGCGCGCGTCGATCGCGGGGCCGCCGTCCTGGCTCGCCTGGCGCGGGCCGGCCGAGGCGGCGACGCGGGCGACGGGCGTGCCGCTATGGTCGCCGGTTTCGACGGTCACCTTGGCCGACACGCCGATGCGCAGCGGATTGGCCTTCAACTCCTTGGGATCGAGCGCGATGCGCACCGGTACCCGCTGGGTGATCTTTATCCAGTTGCCGCTGGCGTTCTGCGGCGGCAGCAGCGCGAAGGCGCTGCCGCTGCCCGCGCCGAGGCCCAGGATCCTGCCATGGAAGGTCACCGAGCCGCCATAGATGTCGGTCTCGATCTCCACAGGCTGGCCGACGCGGATGTCGGCGAGCTGGGTTTCCCGGAAATTGGCGTCGATCCACAGCCGGTCAAGCGGCACCACCGCCATCAGCGGCGTGCCGGCGGCGACCTGCTGGCCGAGCTGGACGCCACGCTGCGCGACGATGCCGTCGACCGGCGCGACCAGCCGGGTGTGGCCCTGGCTGATCGCGGCACGGCGCACCGCGGCGATCGCGGCGAGCACGTCGGGATTGCTCGAAATCGCCGTGCCGTCGACCGATGAGCGCGCCTGCGCCCGGCGGCTGCCGGCGAGCGAGAGCGCGGCCTCGGCGGTGCGGACGCTGTCGGCGGCGTGCGCCACCTCCTCGCCCGAAATCGCGCCTTCGGCAGCGGCGGCGCGGCGGCGCGCGAGATCGTTGCGCGCCTTCGACAGCTCCGCCGCTGCGGAGACGACCTCCGCGCCGGTCTCGTCGACCTTGGCGAAATCGGCGCGGACGGCGCGGACGGCGCGGGCGAGATCGGCTTCGGCCGCCGCGAGTTGGGCGTCGGCGGTGGCGGGATCGAACTCGATCAGCGTCTGGCCGCGTTTCACCTGCTCGGTGTTGTCGGCGTTGATCGCCAGCACGGTCGATGGTTCACGCGCCGTGATCGCGACGACGTCCCCCGCGACATAGGCGTCGTCGGTCACCTCGCTCGCGGGGGAGAGCAGTTCATAGCCGCCATAGCCGGCGGCGCCGATCAGCACGGCGGCGCCGAGCATCAGCAAGCCGCGCATGCGCGCGCGGGGCGCCTGCGGTGCGGCAACGGCCTTGTGGGCGTCTATCTGGGAGATGGCGTTCATGGATCAGTTCCCCTTTGCGGCGGCGGCGGCCGGCGCGGTTCGACGCTGCGCGGTGGTGGCCCAGGCGGTCTGCTGGTTGATCGGATCGAAGCTGCCGCCGACGGCGACGAGCAGGCGGATACGGGCGGCGGCGCCGTCGGCGGCGAGATCGACGGCGCGCTGCTGCGCGGCGAGCAGCCGGTCTCCGGCGTCGAGCACGTCGAGCCGGGCGGCGAGGCCGGTCCGCAGCCGCACTTCGTCCAGCCGGACCGTCTCCGCCAGTCCGGTCGACACCCGACGCTGCTGATCTGCATCCGCGGCGTTGGTGGCGATCGCCGACAGCGCGTCGGCGGTCTCGCGGACCGCGCCGACGACGAGGCGGTTATAGTCGGCGATCGCTTCGTCGATGCCGGCGATCGCGCCCTTGTAATTGGCCTGGAGCCGGCCGCCCTCGAAGATCGGCAGGTGGATCGCTGCGCCCGCGCCATAGGTGCCGGCCCCGCCGGTGAACAGCGCGCCGAGGCCCAGCGCCTGCAGACCGACCAGCCCCTTCAGATCGACATCGGGATAGAAATCGGCTTTCGCGACCCGGCGTCCAGCCTGTGCGCCCTCGATCCGCGCGCGGGCGGCGAGGATGTCGGGGCGGCGGCCAAGCAGATCGGCGGGCAGCGCGGCCGGCACCGGCAGCGCGGTATCGAGCCGCAGGGCCGGATCGGCAATCCCCACATGATAATCGACGCCGCGGCCGGCGAGCGCGGCCAGCGCGTGGACCATCAGCTGGCGCGCGCCACCGGCCCGGATCTTCGCCTGGCGCGCTTCGGCAAGCAGCGTCTCGGCGGCGCGCATGTCGAAGTCGCTGCCCAGATCGGTGCGCTTGCGGGCGCCGGCGAGGCGCAGCTGCTCCTCGCGCGAGGCGACGAAGCGATCGGCGATACGGCCTTGCTCGCTGGCGCGGGCGAGATCGACATAGGCCTGCGCGACGGCGCCCGACAGGGTGACGCGGGCCGCGGCGAGATCGAGCGCCGCGGCGTCGGCGGACGCTCCGGCCTGAGCGACGAGCGCCTTCTGCCGGCCGGCCAGATCGAGCGACCAGTCGAACTGGGCCTGGGCGGTGCCCACCCAGCGGGTCGTGCCCCCATAGGGAGGCGGAATGATATATTTCTCGCTGAGCCGGGTGCGGTCCTCTTCCGCCGAGGCCGAAATCTGGGGGAGCAGCCCGGCGCGGTTGGCGGCGATCGATGCCCGCGCCCGGGCGAGCCGCGCGGTCGCGGCGTCGAGCGTCGGATTGCCGGCCAGCGCGTCGGCCATGATGCGGTCGAGCTGGGGATCGCCGAAACCCTTCCACCAGTCGCCGGCGAGAGGCGTCGCTGCGGCGTCGCCCAGACCGACCGATCGGGCCGACAGGCTGGCCACCTGTGGCTGCACCTTCGGCACGGCGGCGCAGCCCGACAGCAACGCGGCGACGAGGCCGGCGAACAGAGCCGGACGGCGGAGAGGCGTGGACGTGCCCATGGAGTTTTCCCTGAACCTGTTGACGGACCGGGAAATAGGCCGGCGGCCGGCGGCAGATTATCCACCAGGAGGGCATAATAGAGGTGGCGATCAGGCGCTAAT
>Ga0068857_100004616_pt1 | contig 11668 bp, 11 predicted proteins | sample KBSCornC72_FD_66591 | JGI IMG/M metagenome (GOLD analysis project Ga0068857, IMG submission 66591) | Corn rhizosphere microbial communities from Kellogg Biological Station, Michigan, USA - KBS Corn C7-2 | ecosystem: Host-associated > Plants > Roots > Rhizosphere > Soil ...
AGGGACGGTATAGAGCGGGACCGGTGCACATCGCCCTTGTCGACCCGTGCCGACAGCGCTCCCTTTGCATGGCATGGGCAGATGCATTCGATCCGACACCTCGTTCCTTCAACACATAGTAAATAAACGTGAAAAGAGTGCCAGCGTGTTGATTGTCACTGGGAGTCGACCCGGGAAGGGCGGATATTTCCACTGAGAAATGACCCATGTTGAACTCACCCCTGGCTTTGACGAGCGAGGGGTCATCGAGTGTTGGACATGGCGTCATTGAGCGTTATCCGGCGCTGGCATTTCCGCGATCATCTCTCGTTCCTTAAGATTGCGCGGCATACCAGGCTGTCACGCAATACCGTCCGTAAATATCTGCGATCAACCATCTTGCGCCGCCCGGCTTTGGCGAGGATCGAGCGTGTATCGTCGCCATAGTCCCCCGCAGCCTTCTCGGCATGACACAGGAAGCTTGAGTAAACGCCAAACGTCATGAGGGCGCCAACCATGCCGGTCGCGGTCGGGCGATCCAGGACGGCATTCGATGGCACAACCAGTTAAGCAACCGGCGTTCATTGGCGGCGAGCCAATTCTGCTGAATACGGGAAAGCAAGGGATTGGAGTTGGACCGTCATGCACCTTCGCTCATTAACTGCCGCGACCGAAGATGCGCCAGCCAAAAAACTCAGCACAACAAAGGATGCATCATTGTTGCCCGCAATGAAATGATATTCCTGGATGAAAATTTTCCCGATTATGCGAAAGCACTGCAGTCTCTCGATCGGATCGTGTGGAAGAAAAACCCGATAATATTCGGTATCGGATCTCCAACGGGCGGAACAGGATTTTTTGGGTCTCGCACGTCATTATCGAGGGACAGGAATGATTCATTATGCTACGGAGGCATTATTGCGCGAAATTTGCCGCAAGCATTCGCCGTGACAGAGAGACACCGTGCTCCCGCTTGCCAGCTGAGGAGCATCTCCATGGAAGACCTGAATTATCTGCTGAGGTGCGAGCAGGAAGAATTGCTGCGTGCCAGGATCGCACATAGCCCTGCGGCGCGCACCGGTCATCAGCGATTGGCGCAGGGGTACGCGGCTCGCATTCGTCACCACCCGTCTCCATACCGCTCCCAACGATCGGATGGGTCGATGTCCTTCAACCCCTTCCCTTTCAACGTGGAAGGCGGCGCGGCATGAGCAGGGTTGTCAATGTGCGGGCCACGCTGGACGCCATCAAGGAGGCATGCACGCAGCATGCTTTCCGAATCTCCGCTTTGGAAGCGCTGGTTTCGGGCGGTACGAGAGTCGTTATGCTCGATCCCAGGGACGCCGACGCCTTTCGCATATTGATGAAGGGCAAGCTGATCGAGGGCGCCGTCACGCGGTCCGCCTCCCACATGGCCCGGCAATGGGCTCCCTCGCTTCATCGGAAATAACCATGAGCCAGTTCGATTATCTCAGGCGGCGGCTGCAGGCGGAACTGAATCATGCCGATCTGGCGGCCTGCCCCGACCAGAAAAGAAAACACGAAGAGCAGGCGCGCGCCTATTCCAAGATCATTTCCGTTCTGCGTCGGGAGGTAGAGGCCTCACTGCATAGTCGTTAAGCGAAGGCTCTCAGCGGGTTTGGCCGCGAACCAGATATTGTGCCACCTATCCCCGCTGCCGATATAAGCGGGCAGGATAATTTCATCGACGTAAAAGCCCGACTCTTCAAGCCTTCCCGCAAATTCATCGTCAGCATAGGATGACCATACGGACAATAGGCCGCCAGGTCGCAATGCGGCATAAGCAGCGGCAAGACCGGCGTGCGAATATAGTCGGTCGTTGGCGGGCGTGATGAAGCCGTCCGGTCCATTATCGACATCCAATAATATAGCGTCAAAATGGTCCGGCCGTTCGGCGATGACATCAAAAACATCGCTAAGGCGGAGGCTCACGCGAGGGTCGGACAGATTGTCCTTGAACAGATGCGCCAGTGGTCCTTCGGCCCAAGCAATGATCTGCGGCACTAGCTCGGCGACGGTTACCAAGGCCTCCGCACTCCACGCAGAAAGGACGGCATCCAGGGTGAAGCCCATGCCCAGTCCGCCGACCAGAACATGCCCGTTATTATGAGACAGCCGCTCACTTGTCAGAGTGGCCAGCGCCATTTCCGAAATATGATCCTGACTGCCCATCAACTCGTCGTTGCCGAACTGGATAGAAAATTCCTTGCCGCATCTGAGCAGGTGCAACTGGCCACCTCCTGGAATATCGGCGATGTCCAATGTCTCTATGGGCAGACGGTCTGCCGGGGCCGCCTTCGCCTGCTGTCTACAGGCAGTGGCGGCCATCCTTGGTGAATCGTCATCACGGTTCATGCTGTTCCTGGCGCATTCTCACATCAATCGCGACGTAAACCAGCATGGCGTCCATTACACGGTGACGATGCGCAGTGCCTGGGCTGGCCGCGTTTTACAAGGACAGACGCATGTGCACACGCTCTCCGCGCGCTTCCGCATCTTTTAAATCCTTGGTCATAGGATCGACCGGACAAATCCTCCAAACCGTACCCATTGGAACTTCACGACCAATGGCCCGTTTAAAGTCAGCCGGCCATTCTAACGGCCTCCGCTAGACGTTCGGCCACATCAGGTCGGCTCCATCTCGTCGAGGCGGGCCGTTTTGCTCATATCAGCGAGGCAACTTCGATGGAAATGCCGACTGTGGAATTCTGCCATGCTCAGGCTGCAATTCATCTGGCGCGAGCAAAATCCAGCGACCTGCCGAACGTCCGAGCGATTGCACTTCAAGCCGCAAACTCATGGATGCGGGAAGCGGAGAGCGCACGCAGGTTTTTCGAACGACGCAGGCGCAAAGCCTCGGCAGATATTGGCTAGCCGAGCGGCCCTACTTCACCAGGCGGAGCGTGCAGTTGAGCCTCCTCCTCGGCGCTCGCTGACTCGCGCAACCAGTTCCAGCATTGCGTGCTGAGGTGCCTAATTAAGCGTAATATTCTGGGGCACGGGCCTGGGTCTTTCCATGATCCATGGCTTCGTGCGGCAGTCTGGCGAGCAGGCGCGGGCCTGTATCTTCCACGCTATTCGGGTGATCTCACCGAGGAAATGGCAGAGCTAAAGGCACAAATTTCAGAGGTCGGTGCCGGCGAAACTGTTCTGGTAATCGACGACGAACCAACTGTTCGGATGCTCGTCGGCAAATTTTCGGCTCTCTGGGGCGGACCGGCCGTTTCGGCATATAGCCCCTATTCGGAGGCCCGAAGCATAATAAGTCGTGGTCATAAAGCCTCAGCACGGGTCAGACCGATCGGAGCGCGTTCGTACCCGCAATGTAGCGATCTTGAGACCAGGGGGATTTTTTGCTAGTGGCTCCCCCTTCACCGCTAAACCGGTCTTGCGTCTGCAGCGCGAGGTCCGCCGTCGATATAAACGTTCAAGGATAAACTTTGCCCTCTTATAAAGCTCCCTCGTTTCAAGACCGTATTGCCGCAGCAGGATTGGCCAAACAGAAAGCCCTGGATGCGCTGAGAGCCAAGCCGCCCGTTGACGAGGCAATTATGGCGGAGCGGCGCCGCGCGCGCGAAGCCAAGGATCAAGCACTTGCAGTCGAGCGGGCTGCCAAGGCTGAGGCTGCTGCTTTGGCCAAAGCTCAGAAGGCAGAACGCAAAGCGGCCGAACTGGCGGCAGAAGCCGAAAAACAAGCCGCCGCAGAGGCCGCGGCAGCACTCAAGGCCGCCAGGCTGAAGCCCGCCAGCGCCGCTGAAATGAAGGCTGCGCGCGATGCGCGTTACGCTGCGCGCAAAGCTCGAAAATAAATAGCTGAGGCTGGTTCATACAGGATGGCCGATGGCGTGGGGCAAGCCCCACGCCCATCACCTGAAACGACTCGCTCGGGGTAGCGTATCGACGCTGAGCATCCAACCGAATTGCGGAGCAGAATATGGCCGACTTGTATCAGAAAGCATTGGAGTCCGAACGCCGAAGCCTGTGGGCCGAATGCAGGCTGAAAGGTCTTGCAAAGGATACTCCGGAGCGCATCCGTATAGCGGAACTGGACGGATTGCTTGCAAAGCATAAAGCGAAGAAAGGCGGCGGATCTGCTCCGTCCAGTCCTGAGGCGAAAAATCCTTGAACGGGTACGTCAAATTCGAGACGCCCGACGGTGATGTCCTGGCAATCAATGCAGACAGTGTCAGCTTCGTTCGGCGTTACAGAGGAACTGATCAAGCTGGCGCCGTTTTCACTATGAACGAAAACGCTCTGATCTTTTGATGCCGCATTTTCCGAGCCGTTGACCGTAAACGGTCAACTTGAAAATGCTCGAGCGCCGTTAATTTTGAAAAGGGCCACTACGTCGTCGTTAAGCGCGACCTTGAGGCAGTAATGGACGCGCTCGCCAAAGCATAGTTCGCCAAGGTCGACCTTCCCGGCCGTTCAGGCGTTCAGTTCCAGTCTCCCGCTGCGGAGGGGGCCGTTTTCTGAAAGCCCCTCGCACTGAGGGTCAAATCACGACGAACTACCGGCAGTCATCCTGCTTCGACGCCAGCCAGATTGTATGAATCACGTCCTCACCATCAACGAGGGCTGCCACACTGACCTCTTCTACATCGAAATGCGCGTTTTCAAGGCGTGCAACGAAGCCTTCATCCCCATAGGCTGACCAGACAGCCAATATTCCATTGGGCCTTAAGGCCGCGTGAGCAGCGCGCAGTCCCCAATTGCAGTATAGGCGTTCATTTGCCAGGTGGATCAGCCCATCGGGTCCGTTGTCGACATCCAGCAGGATGGCATCGAACGCCGACTTCTCTCTGGCGATCACGTCATGCACGTCGGCTATCTCAACCTTGACGCGGGGATCTGAGAGATAATCATGGAAGAGGTGTGACAAAGGCCCATTTGCCCACGTCACAATCTCCGGAACGAGTTCTGCTACGCTTATGATGGCTGTGGATGGCAAGGATTGCAGGGCAGCGCCGAGGGTGAAGCCCATGCCCAAACCGCCGATAAGGATGCGGCTGTCCCGATGCTGCAGGCGGCTACAGGCCAGGGTGGCAAGAGCTTCTTCGGAATGACGGACCTGATTACCCATCAGTTCATTGTCCCCGAACCTGATGGAATAATCATCGCCGCGTCGCCATAAGTGCAGCCGTCCTCCATCAGGAAGCTCTGCCTTGCCGATCAGTTCGACGGCATCATCGGGCATGGATAACATTGAGCTATTTTCCCTTTGCTGATGTCGCTCGCATGGACGCCATGAAGCGCCACTTGTAGCCACGATACCGAGATGAGAATTTTCCGAGGCCAGGCTCAACCAATCGTGTGAGCCGGCAACAATTTACTTGGTTGCAAACTGTCCGGGTCCGGCCTTGAACATATCTCGCGCAAAGTTCCGCACAGCAGTTGCCGTCTTGAACGTCTCCTCCTGCATCTGGGAGGTCACAAGCGGATAACCCTGCGAATTATAGCGTGTTTCACGCACAGTGAGCCGGAAATGACCATCCTCATCCTTTGTAATCAAAAAGGGGCGGATTGCTTCTCGGCTCATTACTGTTCCTAATTCTGGAGAAAGGCCGACAGCGTGGGATACTGCCGGCGCATGATGTTCAACCAATCATCGCTGCAACGATCCGCTTCAATTCATTGGTAGAGAGCGTCGTCGATCGAGTGGGAGAAAAGGGTCTTTTGCCCTGCTTGCCAAAAGGCAGGTGGATAATCGCACGTTTTCTGATCTGTGTAACAATATTCATCGTAAGTCCTTGCGGCTCTTGCCGCATTCCATTTTCAAATTCATTGGTGGGTTGTCCCTGCGTCCGTCTTCCGGCGGATTGATGCCCGCTATCCGTTTGACCAGGGGATGCTTCGCGGTTTGGCTTCGGTGGAAATCCGTATGTTCCGGACGCCTGACCTGTTCACGGGCGGTTTCGTCCCCCGTGAGGCCTCGCAATGCGAACCAATGTCCACAGGCATGTGCCGGGAGCGGCCTCCTGGCCTGCCCCCGCACCGTTTACGCTGATTGGAGATTGACCGCGGACATCTTGCCGCGCTTGTCCTTCTCCAGTTCATATGTCACGCGCTGCTCCTTTTCGAGGGTGTGCATACCTGCGCGTTCCACGGTGGAAATATGCACGAACGCGTCATCGCCTCCGCCTTCGGGAGCGATGAAGCCATAGCCCTTGTCGGCGTTGAAGAATTTGACTGTTCCGGTGATCATGCTCGGTCTCCTTGTTGCATGTCCTGCGAACGCGCGACCATTCGCGCATTCCGGCTTAAAAGAGGCAATGTGGGGACAAAGGTGAACCGAAGCGGCCCGATATCCGTCAAAACGCGACGTTCAGCGAAGCGTCGATAGCACAGGTGGAACGAAATGCAAAATCCAGGTGATCGGATCGGTCGCGGCGACGTCGCTTGCAGCAATCACTCAACCCTGCACAACCTGATCCGCCTCAGCGCGCACAGACGACGCAACTGTGGCGGATCCGGGCCATACCGGTGTTCACATATGGCGTCATCACGACTTCCAAAGGAGCAGCACGCCGCAATTCGCTTTTATCGAAGCAACTGCACTTGAAGGGCGGTCAAGCGCGCCTGCCACGCCGTTCCTTGACGATCTCGCACAGAAACAGAACGATCGTGGGCGGTGTGATCAAAAAAGGGAAATCCGCTGGCCTGAGGGGGGAGAAATCGAGAATCCGTCGTAACGGCGCCAGCAGGACGATCGACGCGGATGCTAGCAGCACAGCAGCCGCGGTGTACCGCAATGACGCATTGTTTCGCCATAGGGCGCGGATGAGCGAGGTGCTGAAGGATCGGCTCACCAGTATGAGCGCCATGATGGATCCGACCAGCGCGAAGAAAAGGATCGTCCTAACGCGATCCGGAGCAAATCCCCAATACGTCACTCCCAGCTGAAGCCCGAGCAGCAGCGCGAAAGCAATCCCGCCATATACGATGCTGCGCAGGATCAAGCCCTTCGAAAAAAGACGCTCGGCCGGGTCGCGAGGCGGCCGCTGCATGATGCGGCTTTCGTCCCGCTCCGCCTCAAAAACGAGAGCGCAGACGGGATCGATGATCATTTCCAGGAGCGCGATCTGAATCGGCCCCAACACCAATGGCAGGCCCAGCAACAGCGGAGAAACGGCAAGCCCCGCAATCGGCACATGCACCGCGAAGATGAAGCCGATGGCCTTGCGGATATTGTCGTAGATGCGGCGGCCAAGGCGAATGGCGATGACGATCGCGCCGAAATCATCCTCCACCAGCACGATGGCCGACGCCTCCCGCGCAACATCTGTGCCGCGCTTGCCCATCGCGATGCCGATATCGGCGGCCTTCAGCGCCGGCGCATCATTGACCCCGTCGCCCGTCATCGCCACCACTTCGCCTGCGGCCTTCAGCGCCGACACGATCCGCAGCTTCTGTTCCGGCATGGTGCGGGCGAATATCGTGACATCCTTCACCCGCACGCAAAGGTCAGCGTCGGAAAGCGCCCTCACCTCGTCGCCCGTCATCACCACGCCCGCCCCGATCCCCGCCTGCGCGGCGATCGCCTGCGCGGTTATTGGAAAATCGCCGGTTATCATCACGACCCGGATACCCGCCGCCAGGCATTGCGCGACGGCCTCGGTCACGCCAGCCCGCAGCGGATCGGACAAGCCAATCAACCCCAGCAGCGTGAAGTCGTGCACTTCATGCCCCTTCGACAGATCATCGCCCGACGCCTGCGCCGATGCGACGCCGAGAACGCGTATCCCCCGCGCCGCCATCGCCTGCGCCGCCTGTTCCAGCGCCCGGCGCGCGTCCCCATCCAGACGGCACAAGCGCGCAATCGCTTCCGGCGCGCCCTTGGCCGCCACGGTCAGCGGCTCGCCTTCGCCCGCCGGCCGCCAGACATTGGACATCGCCAGCAGGTCCGGTCGCAGGCCATAAGTATGTACTAACTCCCAATCGCCGCGGGCAGGAAGCCGGGCATCCCTGGCAATGCCATGAAACGCGACCTCCATGGGATCGACCGGCACCGGCGCGCTGGCCAGCGCTGCCGCCCCGATCAAGTTGTGGAAGTCGGGATGCGGCAAACCTTCGCCGAGACCCGTCGCAGCGCCAGACGGCAACCAAAGTTCGGTCACGGTCATCCGGTTCTGTGTCAGGGTGCCGGTCTTGTCAGTGCAGAGGACCGTCGCAGCGCCCAAAGCCTCTATAGCCGACGCGCGCCGGGTCAGTACCCCCACCTGCGCGATGCGCCAAGCGCCCATCGCCAGAAAGATGGTCAGCACCACCGGAAATTCTTCCGGCAACAACGACATGGCGGTGGCGATCCCTGCCAGCAGCGCCGCCATCCAATCGCCACGCAAAGCGCCATAAAGCAGCACGACCAGGAGCGCTACGCTGACACCGCCGACGGCGCACAGGCTCACCGTCCGCGCCGTTTCCTTCTGAAGGTGCGGAACCTGCGTCTCCAAAGTCTCCAGGAACCGCCCGATCTGACCGACGCGGCTGCGAAGGCCTGTCGCCGTCACGCGCGCAACGCCGCTGCCGCGCGTCACGATGGCGCCTGAAAAAAGATGGGGCGTATCATCCCCGCCCGGCTCGGCCTGTTCCTGATCGCTTGGCCCCGCCGCCCGTTTCCGGACAGGTACCGCTTCGCCGGTCAGCAGCGATTCGTCCGCCTCCAGTGCCTGCGTCTCCAGCAGCAGAGCGTCGGCCGCAATCCGGTCCCCGGCATCCAACACCAATATATCGCCGGTCACTACCTCGCGCCCCGCTATGCGCAGCGCTTCCCCATCACGTATCACCAGTGCGCGCGGCGCGGACAGGTCGCGCAGCGCTTCCAGCGTGCGTTCCGTGCGCGCCTCCTGAACGATGGTGATGAGGATGGAGAGGCCCGCAAAACCCAGCAGGATCAACGCCTCGGCCTTGTCGCCCAGCAGCAGATAGAGGCCACCCGCTGCCAACAGCATAGCGAACATGGGTTCGCGCAGCACCTCCATCGCGATCCTGAACGGCGTGCGCCGCGCTGGCCGTGGCAGTTCGTTCGGCCCTTCCGCCGCCAGCCTCTCCCGCGCTTGCGAAGCGGAAAGGCCCGTCAGTTCAGCGCCAGCACCGGCCATCTCAGGCCGCAGGAACAACTCGCCCGGCTTCCGCCGCGGCCACGCATTTCAGGGTCGCGACGAAGCTGTCGGGGTTCAGGGATATGCTGTCGATCCCTTCGCGCACCAGGAATTCGGCGAACTCCGGATAATTGCTCGGCGCCTGCCCGCATATCCCGACCTTCACCCCCGCCTTGCGCGCACGGGCGATCAGGTCCGCGATCATCTTCATCACCGCAGGATCGCGCTCATCGAACAGCGGTGCGAGCAAGTCTGAATCGCGATCTACGCCAAGCACCAGTTGCGTCAGATCATTGGAGCCAATCGAAAAACCATCGAACCGCGCCGCGAACTGCTCCGCCAGCACCACATTCGCGGGAATCTCCGCCATCATGTAGAGTTGCAACCCTCGCTCTCCCCGCATCAGCCCATGGCGCGACATTTCGGTGATCACCCTGTCCGCTTCGCCAAGCGTCCGGCAGAAGGGGATCATCACGATCACATTTTCAAAGCCAATCGCCTCCCGCACAAACCGGATCGCCCGGCACTCCAGCGCGAAGCCGTCGCGATAGCGCTCATGATAATAGCGCGATGCCCCCCGGAAGCCGAGCATCGGATTTTCCTCATGCGGCTCGAACGCCGCGCCGCCCAGCAAGTGCGCATATTCATTGGTCTTGAAGTCAGACAAGCGCATGATCACCGGATGAGGATGGTGCGCGGCGGCGATCTTCGCGATGCCCCGGCCCAGCGTCTCGATGAAATAGTCGCGCGGATGATCATAGCCACGCGTCAGCAGCTCGATTTCCCGCCGCTCAGCCGCATCGCTCACCTGATCGGGATGGGCGAGTGCCATCGGATGGACCCGGATGAGGTTGCTGATGATGAACTCCATTCGCGCCAGACCCACGCCGCGCGAGGGCAGCCGCCACCAGCGGAAGGCGCTCGCCGGGCTCGCGACGTTCAGCATCAAGTCCGTGTGCGTGAGCGGCAGGCTGGCCGTATCGACCTCTTCCGAGACAAAGGGCAGGCGGCCAGGATAGACATGTCCCCGGTCCCCTTCCGCGCAGGACAAGGTAAGGTCCTGCCCTGCGGTCAAGCGACTGGTCGCGTCTCCCGCCCCCACGATGGCGGGTACGCCAAGCTCCCGACTGACGATCGCCGCATGACTGGTCGGCCCGCCATGATCGGTGACGATCCCCGCCGCGCGCCGCATCACCGGCACCCAGTCGGGATCGGTATTGTCGGTCACCAGGATCGCGCCATCGACGAATTGCGCAATGTCATCGGTGCTGCGGATGATGCAGGCCGCGCCGGACGCGATGGCATCGCCCACCGCCGCGCCCGTGACGACCGGCGCAGGCGCCTTGCCCGTCAGCCGCCAGGTCTTGAGCGCCGTCGCAGATCGCGTTCCATGCACCGTTTCAGGCCGCGCCTGCACGAGGAACAGCTTGTCGCTCTCGCCATCCTTGGCCCATTCCAGGTCCATCGCGCAGCCATAATGCCGCTCGATCAACACGGCCCAGCGGGCCAGCTCCAATATCTCCTCGTCCTCCAGCACAGGATGGTCGCGCTCATGGCGGCTGCATTCGACCAGTTCCGTCCGCGCGCTGCCGCCGGTGGCATAGATCAGCTTCTGCGCCTTCGCGCCGACCCGCTTCTCGACGATCGGCTTGAGCCGTCCGTCCGACAGGAAGGGCTTGAACACCATATAGCTGTCCGGATCGACCCGCCCCTGCACCACCGTCTCGCCCAGCCCCCAGGCCGCGCTGATGACGGCGACGCGCGGGAAGCCCGTCTCCGTGTCGATCGAGAATATGACCCCAGATCCCGCAAGGTCCGACCGCACCATGACTTGTATCCCGATCGACAGCGCGATCTGCAAATGGTCGAAACCCTTCGCCTCGCGATAGGAAATCGCCCGATCGGTAAACAGCGAGGCGAAGCAGCGGCGGCACGCGTCCAGCAGCGCCCGCTCGCCCACGACATTCAGGAAGCTTTCCTGCTGCCCCGCGAAACTCGCGTCCGGCAAATCTTCCGCCGTAGCGCTCGACCGCACCGCGACCGCGACCTCGCGCTTGCCAGCCTTCCGCGACAGATCCCGATAAGCCGACACTATCGGATCAGCGACCGACGGCGGCAATTCCGCGTCCAGAAACAGCCGCCGCGCGCCCTCGCCTGCCTCATGCAGCGGCATCGCACCGCTGCGATACTGCGCCACGATGCCCGCCAGCCGATCCCCAATCCGGTTATGCTCCACCAGCGCGCGATAGGCCGCCGCCGTGGTCGCAAAGCCCGGCGGCACCGCGATGCCCGCCCCGCCCAGCATGGAGACCATCTCGCCAAGGGAGGCATTCTTGCCGCCTACCCGGCCGACATCGCCGCGCCCGATCGCATCGAACCAGAGGATCACCTCGTCCTTGACGGGCAATGGCGGCTTCGTTGGCACTTGGCTGCTCATCGCGTCACTGTGCGGACGCGCCCCGTCCCGCGACATTAGGAAAGATACGGATGCGCCCCCGCCCATCAGTATAACTACGGACTGCCTCCCCCGCCCGTTGGCCCCATGATGATGGCCGGAAAACAAGGATCGG
>Ga0068857_100004621_pt1 | contig 11665 bp, 9 predicted proteins | sample KBSCornC72_FD_66591 | JGI IMG/M metagenome (GOLD analysis project Ga0068857, IMG submission 66591) | Corn rhizosphere microbial communities from Kellogg Biological Station, Michigan, USA - KBS Corn C7-2 | ecosystem: Host-associated > Plants > Roots > Rhizosphere > Soil ...
GCCCCGCGTGGTGGGACGCGGGCCTCGACACGTCCCTGCCCGCGGTGCCGGGTTCCGGCCGTGTGGGGGTCGACCATGCCGCCGTCGAACCAGATGCGCGGCGGCGTCCCGGGGAGCACCAGCCGGGGCCCCACGACCCCACACCTCGGGCGCCTGTCCAGCACCCGCCGGAGCCGGGTCAGCGTGCTCGGCTCGATCCGGGTGTCGGGGTTGAGCAGCAGCACCTCCTCGACGCCCCGGTCGAGCAGCCGGGCGATCCCGAGGTTGTTGCCCCCGGCGTATCCGAGGTTGGCCCCCGAGGCCACGACCTCGGCCCGGCGCCCGACGCCCTCGCGCAGCCGGTCGTGCTCGGCCCCGGCGGGCGCGTTGTCGACGACCACGATGTCGAGGTCGAGCTCGCGCGACATCTCCAGGGCGTCCAGGCAACCCCAGGTGTCCTGCGGGTCGCCGTAGTTGAGCACGACGACGCCGGTGCGCGCGATCGTCACGCGTCGTCATCCGCTGCGCAACCCAGAAACGCCATGGCCCCATCCTCGACGATCGGGCGTCCGCCGGCGAACTCGCGGGCGCGCCCTGGTGCGTGTCGCACGCGCGGCCGGACTCGGACTCAGCTCTGCGCGTCGTCGTCCGCGAGCTCCGTCGGGGAGGCCGACTCGGCGGCGGCTCGCGCGGCGTACCACCTCTTGTTCACGCGGCGCTTGTTGCTGCCTTCGCGGTTGTCGCCCTTCTCGATGACGACGAGGTTGTGGTAGCAGTGCACGGCGACGACGTGGCGGTCGGTGTACGTCGCGCGGTAGCTGTCGTCGAGGTACTCCTCGTGGTTGAGCCCGTCCATCAGACGCTTCACCATCGCCATCGAGGTGGTCGGGTCGTCGAGATCGACGCTGCCCTTGAACCGCGGCCAATAGCTGGTCTGGGTGTCCTCGATGACGTAGATCCCGCCGTCCGCCAGCATCGGGAAGAGGATCTCGAAGCTCGTGATCACGTGTGGCGACTGGTGGCTGCCGTCGTCGATCACGATCGTCGGGGCGCCGAACCGCTTCACGATCCGGCGCATCAGCTTCCGGTCGGTCTGCGAGCCCTGGAACGTCCGGATCCGCGGCTCGTCGACGAACGACTTGTCCTGGAGGTCGACTCCGACGACCCGCGCCCGCGGGAAGAACCACTTCCACATCTTCAGGGAGGCCCCGCCCTGTCCCTCACGGGCGTACCCGCCGATGCCCAGCTCGAGGACGAGCATCTCGCGGTCGCGCAGGTGCGCGAAGTGGCGCTCGTAGTGCGGCGTGTACCGGTGGGTGCCCCACTTGTCGCTGCCGAACTCCTGCGCGAGCTGCGTCAGATCCATCCGGCGGTAGGGGTGACGCGCCGCCTTCGCGTCGCGCCACGTACGACGGACCCGGCCGGCCGCTCGGCGTACGACGGCGCGGGGCTGGCCGGTCATCCGAGCAGCGCGTCGACGAACGCGCCCGGGTCGAAGGGTGCCAGGTCGTCGGGTCCCTCACCGAGGCCGACCAGCTTCACGGGTACGCCGAGCTCTCGCTGCACCGCGACCACGATCCCGCCCTTGGCGGAGCCGTCGAGCTTGGTCAGCGCGATCCCGGTGACGTCGACGATCTCGGAGAACACCCGCGCCTGGACCAGGCCGTTCTGCCCGGTCGACGCGTCGAGGACCAGCAGCACCTCGGACACCGGCGCCTGCTTCTCGATGACCCGCTTGACCTTGCCGAGCTCGTCCATCAGTCCGGCCTTGTTCTGGAGGCGTCCGGCGGTGTCCACGAGCACCGTGTCGACGCCGCGGTCGACGCCCTCCTGCACGGCCTGGAACGCCACGCTCGCGGGATCCGAGCCCTCCGGCCCACGCACCACGTCGACGCCGACCCGCTCGCCCCACGTGACCAGCTGGTCGACGGCCGCGGCCCGGAAGGTGTCGGCCGCGCCGAGCACCACCGAACGGTCCTCGGCCACCAGGATCCGGGCGAGCTTGCCCACGGTGGTGGTCTTGCCGGCGCCGTTCACGCCGACCACGAGCACGATGCCGGGCTTGCCGTCGACCCCGGAGACCTGGAGCCGTCGGTCCATGTCCGGACCGACCAGCCGGAGCAGCTCGTCGCGCAGGACGGCGCGCGGGTCGCCCGCCTCCTTGCCGCCCACGCGGAGCCTGGTCCGGAGGTTGTCGACCAGCTGCTGGGTCGGCGCGACGCCCACGTCGGCGGTCAGCAGGGTGTCCTCGATCGCCTCCCAGGTGTCCTCGTCGAGCCGGTCGCGCGACAGCAGCGAGAGCAGCCCCCGGCCCAACCCGCCCTGGGAGCCGGCCAGCCGCTGCCGCAGCCGGACCAGCCGCGACGCGGTGCCTTCCGGCCGCTCGAGGGTGATGACGGGTGCAGGCGGTGGCTCGGACACGGCGGCCGCCTGGTCACCGGCAGGTTCCGGTACGCCGGGCGCCGGGGCGCCGGCGTCGACCGGGGGCCTGGTGGTCGTGCCCCGACGGCGACCCGTGGTGACCAGGCCGACGGCGACCGCTGCGGCGACCACCAGGACGGCGAGGACGAGGTACAGCACGGTCATGTGGTCATCCAATCATCGGCCGACCGGATGAGCCCGGTCGCCGGGTGTCAGGCGCCTCGGCGGTGACCCTGGGGACGGCCCTGGTCGAGGTTCGTCAGGTCGAGCGCGAGCGAGGGGGCGTCGGGATCGGGGTCGGGCGCGGACCCCTCCTCGGCGGTGTTGTCGAGGGTCGGCACGTTGTCGACGCCCTTGCGCAGGAGGCGGCCCAGCCACCGGACGTGGGGGACGTCCTCGCCGCGGTGCGGGAAGGCGACGTACAGCACCACCAACCCGGCGAGCACCAGGATCACGAGCATGGCGACCACCAGGAACCACATGTCTTCACCATGTCAGATCTGCCTGGAGGTTCACCAAATCCCCGGCCCGCTCCGCGCGCCGGCACCGCCCACCCGCGCGGACGGTCCGCGGGAGCGGCGCGAGGTGGTCGTCGACCCGGGAGTCGCGGCTGCTCACCGCAGGATCCCCTGCGCGGCCGCGCGCACGGGCTCGGGGATCGCTGTGGCCGGCCGCGCCGGGTCGGTGTTGTCGACGTACACCACGACGACCCGTCCCTCGGCGGCCGCCGCGTCGTCGCCCTGGAACAGGCCCACCCGGTAGACGATCGACGTGCGGCCGACCCGCTCGACGGCGACGCCCAGGTCGATCGGGTCCGGGTAGGTGATCTCCCGGAAGAAGCGGCAGGAGGCCTCGGCGAACACCCCGATGGTGTCCGGGTCGTCGACGGCCCCGAGGACCGTCTCCTGCAGGTGGACGTCGATCGCGGTGTCGATCAGCTCGAAGTAGCGGGCGTTGTTCATGTGGCCGAACCCGTCCATGTCGGCCCAGCGCGTGGTCGCGGTCGACCAGTGCCCGAAGTCGGCGCGGGTCGGACGTGGTGGCCGGTCGGGGTTCATCTGCCGCTCACGTCCCGCTCGCGCCCCAGCCACGTCCGCTCACGTGCGTCGCCGGTCATCGGTCAGGCGGACTCGCGGAGCCGCTGGCTGATCACCGTCGAGACGCCGTCGCCGCGCATGGTGACGCCGTACAGCGCGTCTCCGACCTCCATCGTGCGCTTCTGGTGCGTGATCACGAGGAGCTGGCTGTTCTCGCGCAGCTCCTCGTAGATCTCCAGGAGGCGACCGAGGTTGGTGTCGTCGAGCGCGGCCTCGACCTCGTCGAGGATGTAGAACGGAGAGGGCCTGGCCTTGAACAGCGCGACCAGGAACGCCACCGCCACCAGCGACCGCTCACCTCCGGAGAGCAGCGACAGTCGCTTGACCTTCTTGCCGGGCGGCCGGGCCTCGACCTCGACGCCGGTCGCGAGCATGTCGGACGGGTCGGTGAGGACCAGCCGGCCCTCGCCGCCCGGGAACAGCCGGGAGAACGTCTGCTCGAACGCGACGGACACGTCGGCGTACGCCTCGGTGAACACCTGCTCCACGCGTGCGTCGACCTCGCGGACGATGTCGAGGAGGTCCTTGCGGGTGGCCTTGAGGTCCTCGAGCTGCTCGGTGAGGTACTTGTGTCTCTCCTCGAGCGCCGAGAACTCCTCCAGCGCGAGCGGGTTGACCTTGCCGAGCATCGCCAGCGCCCGCTCGGCCGCGCGGAGGCGCTTGGTCTGCTCCTCACGGTCGTACGGCGTGGGCTCAGGCTCCGGCTCGCCGTCGGGGACCTCGCCCGAGAACGGCACGAGGTTGTCGGGACCGTACTCGGCGACCAAGGAGTCCTCGTCGAGCCCGAGCTCCTCCAGGGCTCGCTCGGCGAGCTGTTCGATGCGCATGCGCTGCTGGGTGCGGGCCATCTCGTCGCGGTGGACGGAGTTGACCAGCTCGTCGTGCTCACGGTCGAGATCGCGCAGGGTTGCGCGGACGGTCAGCAGCTCCTCCTCGCGGTCGCTGCGGGAAGCCTCCACGGCGGCCCGCGCCTCGGCGGCGAGGTGGATCGACAGCTCGAGCTTGGCCAGCACGACGCCGACGGCGACACCGACGGCCTGGGCCGCCCGACCCTCGCGGATCAGCCGCTCGCGGCGCTCGATGGCACGCGCACGCGCCTCGCGCTCGGCCTCGGCGGCGCGGACCAGCGAGTCCGCGCGGCCGTGCAGCGCCCGGGCGCGCTCCTCGCTGGTGCGCAGGGCCAGGCGCGCCTCCATCTCGGCCTGCCTGGCGACGCGAGCCCCATCGGCGAGCCGCTCGCGCTCGGTGGTGTCGGGCTCCTCGTCGGTGGCGTCCTGCGCCGCCATGAGGCGTCCCTCGAGCTCGGCGAGCCCCGCGAGGTCCTGCTCACGAGCCTCCCGCGCTGTGGCCATCGCCTCGGCGATCCGCTCTGCCTCGGCCCGGGCGGCACGCGCCTGGGACCCGTGGTGCCCGAGCTCCTCGGCGACGGCGGCCAGCGTGGCGTCGGACTCGTGCAGCTTGGCCAGCGCCACGTCGACCCGGCTCTGGGCGTCCTGGCGCTCGGACTCGAGGCGGGAGATGTCGAAGCCGAGTCGCTCGGACGCCGCCGCGGCATCGGCCAGGGCGGCCGACGCGTCGTCGTACGCCGCTTGGATCTCGAGCAGGCTCGGCTGGCTCTGCGACCCGCCGGAGGCGAAGTGGGGGCCGTACACGTCGCCGTCGTGGGTCACCGCGGTGACGTCGGGCAGGTCCGCCACGAGCGCGCGGGCGGCGTCGAGATCCGCGACCACGGCGGTCTTGAAGAGCAGACGCGCCAGCGAGGCACGCAACGTGTCGGGGCACTGCACCACGTCCAGGGCGTACGTCGCGCCGTCCGGAAGGGCGGGCCAGGGCGCGTGCTCCAGGACCGGTCCGCCGCCCAGCAGGAGCCCGGCACGACCGAGGTCGGCGACCTTGAGGTGGTCGAGCGCCGCCACCGCGGCATCGCCGTCGGCCACCGCCACCGCGTCGGCGGCCGAGCCGAGTGCCGCGGCCACGGCGGTCTCGTAGCCCGCCCGGACGGTCAGCAGGGCGGCCACCGAGCCGAGCAGCCCGGACACCGAGCCGGAAGCGGCCAGGAGCGCGCCCACGCCGTCCTTGCGGTTCAGGCCGAGCTCGAGGGCGTCCTTGCGGGCGTTCAGCGCGGAACGGTCACGGTCGGCCTGCGCGGCCTCCTCACGGGCCTTGGTCAGCCGCTCCGTGACGTCGTCGAGCACCGCCACGGCCGACTCGTGCTCGGCGTCCAGGCCCTCCTCGCCGGCATCGAGTCCGGCGATCCTGGTCTCGAGAGCGGTGAAGTCGTGCTGCGCCCGCTCGGCCCGGGCGGCCGCCGCGGCACGCGATGACTCCAGCCGGCCGAGCTCCTCGTCGGCCGCCGCGGCGCGCGACTTCAGGGCGTTCACCTGGCCGGCCAGCCGGGCAAGTCCCTCGCGCCGATCGGCCGCGGCGCGCACCAGCCCGGCGACACGGCGGTCCTCGTCGGCCGCCGCCTCCTCGGCGGTACGGCGGTCGGTCACCGCCTGCTCGAGCGCCGACCGACGCGTCTCCACCTCGGTCGCGATCTCGGACTCCTGGGCCCGCACCCGCTCGGCCTCGGCCTCGAGCTCGTCGGGGTCGCGGCCGAAGTCCAGGGACTCCTGCTCGGACCCGGCGGCGTTGCGCACCCGCTCGGCCGCCAGCGACGCCGTTCCGCGCAGCCGCTCACGCATGCCGGACAGCCCGAACCACGTCTCCTGGGCCCGCGCCAGCGCGGGCAGGTCTCCGCGGAGCGCCTCCTCGAGGCGAGCCTCGGTGTCCCGCGCGGCGGCGATCGCGGTCTCGACCTCCTCGCGCCGCTCGACCAGGATCGTCTCGTCGGCGAGCTCCTGCTCCAGAGCGGTGCGCGCGACCATCAGGTCGTCGGCCATGATCCGGGCCCGGGCGTCGCGCACGTCGGCCTGCACGACGGCGGCCCTGCGGGCGACCTCGGCCTGCCGCCCGAGCGGCTTGAGCTGCCGCCGGATCTCGCTGAGCAGGTCGCTCAGCCGGGTGAGGTTGCCGTCGGTGGAGTCGAGCTTGCGGAGCGCCTTCTCCTTTCGCTTGCGGTGCTTGAGGACACCGGCGGCCTCCTCGATGAAGCCCCTCCTGTCCTCGGGGGTCGCGTGCAGGATCGAGTCGAGCTGGCCCTGCCCGACGATCACGTGCATCTCGCGGCCGATGCCGGAGTCGCTGAGCAGCTCCTGCACGTCGAGCAGCCGGCACGGCGTGCCGTTGATGGCGTACTCCGAACCGCCCGACCGGAACATGGTCCGGCCGATGGTGACCTCGGAGTACTCGATCGGCAGCGCGCCGTCCGCGTTGTCGATGGTCAGCAGCACCTCGGCGCGCCCCAGCGGTGGGCGGCCGGCGGTGCCCGCGAAGATGACGTCCTCCATCTTGCCGCCGCGCAGGCTCTTGGCGCCCTGCTCACCCATCACCCAGGCGAGGGCGTCCACGACGTTGGACTTGCCGGAGCCGTTGGGGCCCACGACACAGGTGATCCCCGGCTCGAGCTGCAGCGTCGTCGACGAGGCGAAGGACTTGAACCCCTTCAGGGTCAGGCTCTTCAGGTACAACGTGGCTCCTTGACCTCGACGGCGCGGCGACCGGGTTGTCGATCTGACTGCAGGCGCGCGGAGGACGAGCGGGGGAAGTGCAGCGGTGCTCACCCTACCCACGGCCACCCCCGATCCCGGGCATCCGGGGCGGTGTCGGACGGGTCGGAACCCTGCGCTCAGCGGCGACGCAGGCGGTCGCGCAGGATCATCAGCTGCTCCCGCTCCTGGTCGGTCAGCGAGTCCATCCCGCTGGCGCTGATCTTGTCCAACAGCGCGTCCAGGGCGGCCTGGTCGCGTGAGACGGGTGGCGGTCCCGACGCGTGCCACGGGCCCTGCACCACCGTCGGTCCCGAGGCACGCCGCTGCCGCTTGGGCCTCGGACTCCGGCGGATCCTGAGGCTGGGCACCCCGCGCCACTCCGACATCAGGCCCAACGACCGAGCCACGATCGCGGTCAGCAGCAGGCCGAGGGCGAAGTTCATCAGCAGCAGCCACTGCCGGTTGCCGACGTAGCTGAGCACCGAGATGCCGACGATGATCGCCCCGATCACCCAGCCGGGGATGTTGAAGAAGAACCGTCGGTGGGGGTACTCGGCGATGAACACCAGCAGCACCATCAGCTCGAGCTGGTTGAGCGACGACAGCGTGCCGTACAGGGTGCTCAGCTCGACCACGGCCACCCAGAGCAACCCGAGGCCCACGGTGATCAGGCCGAGGAACCAGGCCATCTTCTTCTTGCCGAGGAGGCTCTCGATCTCGGTGCCGAAGTACCAGAAGATGAAGATCGCGAACACGTCCAGCAGGCCGATGCCGCCGGGATAGGCGATCGGCCAGGTGAGCACCCGCCAGAGCTGGCCCGACACGACCGAGTCGGGGTCCAGGTACAGGTGCGACTGCACGGGGCCGAGGTTGCCCTCGAAGGCCCACTCGATGACCGAGGCGATCGCGAGGACGACGACGAGGACGGTCGTGGTGACCTCGATGCTGCCCAGATGGAACCAACCGTCCTCGGACCCGCGTCCGGGTCGGCCGATCCCCCATCGCATGCTCACGGGGCCACGCTATCCGGCGTCACCCTCGGACGCCGACAGCACCGACACGGAGGCGGCACGGTCGAGCTCACCGGAGGTAGACACAGGGCTCCCCGTGACGGAGGGGTCGCCCGTCCGGGCGACCCCTCCGCTGGTCCTGTCGTCGGTCAGAACGCCCCCGTCCCGTTCGGGGTGCCGAGGCCGGTCGGACCGTCCCAGCCGGCACGGGCGTTGCACCACTGGGTCGTGGGGCACGAGCCGTTGCTGCCGCTGGTGATGTCGAACAGGCTGCCGGCGTGCTGGTACGGCGTGGTGTTGCTGTAGCCGCCACCCGCGAGTGCGTAGACCGACGCGATGATCGGCGACGACTCGCTGGTGCCGCCGTACTGCGACCAGGTCGAGTTCTTGGTGGTCGTCGGCGAGTAGACGCTCAGTCCACCGGTGTTCGGGTCGGCCGCGGCCGACACGTCGGCCATGGCGCGCTTGGTGCAGCCGGTGTTGAACGAGGCCGAGCCGGCGATCGCGGCGTTGGTCGTCGAGCAGCCCGAACCGGCACCGCTCCAGACGGTCTCGCTGACGCGGGTGTTGCCCGACATCTTCAGCGTGGTGCCACCGACGGCGGTCACGTAGGTCGACGAGGCGGGATAGGAGCCGCCCTGGTAGCCGTTGTCGCCCGTGGATGCGGTGACCGCGATCCCCGGGTGGTTGTAGTAGCTGCCGTACGTCGAGTCCGGGGCGTCCCCGCCGCCGTAGCTGTTGGAGACGGCGACGACGCCGGCCTGGCGGGCGGCGGTGTTCACCGCGGCTCCCAGATTGGCGAAGGACGACGACTTGGCCTGGACGACCACGATCTTGCAGTCGGGGCACGCCGCCGAGACCGCGTCCACGTCGAGCGCCTGCTCCTGCGACCAGCCCAGGTCGGTGCGCGGCAGGCTCGTCCCGCCGTTCTGGTCGATGATCCTCAGGCAGCCGTTCGCCGTCGTGCACGCCGGCATGCCGTAGAAGTTGCGGTAGATCGTCAGGTCACGCTCGAGGTTCGGGTAGCCGTAGGCGTCCACGATCGCGACCGTGCGGCCCGCGCCGCTGGTGCCGGTCAGGTTGTACGCACTGCGGAGCTGGGTCGGCGACAGGGCGGTCGACAGCGGGGCCGTCGCCATCGGGATGGCGCCCTTCTTGTTCACCATGACCTTGGAGAGGCAGGTCGCATGGCCGGCGGTGGCCGCGGCGCAGACGCGCTGCGCGTGCAGCCCGGAGATGTGGGTCAGACGTGGGGAGGCCGCGTCGGCCCCTTGGATTCCCGCGGTCAGGGTGGTGACCGCGAGGGCACCTGCACCGAGCAGGGCCGCGATGAGTCTCTTGCTCACGAGGGTTGACTCCTGATGGTCGGCCGGCCTCCGTCGTAGCCCGTGCCACGTCCGGCTCGAGTGAAGGCTGGCGCACGACGTCCCGGAAGGGAACGGACGCGTGGGTCATCTTTTCGCAACCGCACATACCTGCAGTGCGCGCCGGTCCGTCCGGGTCAGGTCGGCTCACCCTCGTGCGCCGGCTCCGCGTGGGCGACGTGGCCCACCGACCGCCAGATCAGGATCAGGGTGATGCCCGACCCGACGAACGCGAACCAGAACGGTGCGGTCAGACCCCAGCGGCCGGCGATGGCGCCGCCGAGCGCCTGCCCGATCACGATGCCGCCGTACAGGCCGACGCTGTACACCGACCCCACCCGGCCCTGGTACGCCGTCGGCACCACGCGCTGACGAACGGTCTGGCTGACGGTGGCCCACACGAACGCATAGCACCCGAAGCCGAACATGATGACGAACGCGATCACCGGGGAGCGGTTCAGCGCGAAGGCCAGGTGCATGAGCACCTCGAGGGTGAGGCAGCCCCGCATCAGGGTCGCCAGCGGGATGTGCTGCTCCAGCCAGCCGTAGCAGGTCGTGGAGAGCAGCCCCCCGACCGCGGCCACGGTGGTCAGCGCCCCGAAGCCGACCGGGCCCATGCCCAGGACCTGGGTGGAGTAGAGGACCAGGACCGCCCACGCCGCCGCCCACGTCACGTTGAAGGTGAGGATCACCAGCGCCAGCGTGCGCACCGCGGAGTGACCCATCAACCACCTGATGCCGTCGGCGATGTCCTGGCGGACGTGGGTCCCCTCGAGGTCGCGGACCGAGCCGGGCGGGGTGGCGACCCTGGCGATGAGCACGACACCGAGCCCGACGCAGACGGCCTGGGTCACGAACGGGAGCGCCATGCCGGCCGCGAACAGGAACGCCCCCAGGGGTGGTCCGGCCAGCTGGTTGAGCGCGATGGTTCCGGTCATCAGCCGGGCGTTGCCGATCCCGAGGTCCTCGCGCCGGACCAGCATCGGCAGCAGGGTGCGCGCGGCGCTGTCGGAGAAGACCTCGGTCAGGCCTGTCAACAGCATGGCGACCAGGACGACGCCGATGTTCACGTCGCCGGTGCCGATGTCCAGCGCGAGCAACGCGAGCACGACCACGCGCAGGGCGTCGCAGAGCATGACCATCCGGCGCCGGTCGACGCGGTCGGCGAGCGCACCGGCGTGCAGGCCGAACAGGAGCCAGGGCAGTCTCTGCAGGAGGGCGGCGAGCGCGACCAGGAACGGCTCGTGGGTCTGCGAGGCGACCAGCAGTGGTCCCGCCGCGAGGGCCAGGCCGTCGCCGAGGTTGGACGTCCAGGACGACGCCAACAGCCACCGGAAGCTGCCGCCGAGCCGAGGTGGGGCGACCCGGTCCCCGATCACCTGCGCCATCCCGGTCACGAGGACAGGAGCCTAGACGGCGGGTGGTCCTGACGCTCCCGGAATTCCACGCGCCCGTCGGGCGTGCGCGGTGGGGCCGGCGATCAACAGGTCCGTCCCGTCAGCGCCTCCGCCAGCGGGGCGAGCACCTGGTGGTGCTCCCGCTGCCGCGGCGCGCCCGCGAGGAGAGCGCGCACCGACCTCCGCAGCGAAGCCGGTGGGCTCGCTGTGCTCAGCCGTGGGTACGGCGTCGCGACCCGCTGGGAGCCGGTGTCGCTGGGTGTCGCTGGTGGGATGAGCCGGGGACCGCGAGGGTCAGGCCGGCTGCATCTCCAGGTGCTCGGGATCGAGGTCGAGCGCCTGGGCCGCCGAAGCGACGGCGAGGCGGTCGTTCTCCTCCATCAACCGGGTGACCAGCGCCTCCAGCTCGGCGATCCTGATCCGCAGCTGACGGTTCTCGGCGGCCAGCCGAAGAGGGAGGCCGCGGTCCTGCTGCAGATGGCCGATCAGAGCCTTGGCCATGTGTGATGAGCCTTCCGACGTGGGAGACCCGCCGTGACCGGGGGGCCGTCTTCAAGGGTGACACCTCGGTGGGCATCGGTCAATGTCGGGTCATGCCCGAACCGGGGTCCGCCGCGCTCGCGGCACCGGCTGGCAGCGTGCACAGAAGTACGACGAGCGGTTCATGAACTCGACCCGCCGGATCGGGGAGCCGCAGCGGTCGCACGGCTCACCCTCGCGACCGTAGGCGTGCAGCGCGCGGTCGAAGTAGCCGGACTCGCCGTTCACGTTCACGTACAGCGCGTCGAAGCTGGTGCCGCCCTG